>JFJP01038584.1_pt1 | contig 16748 bp, 10 predicted proteins | sample 431651 | NCBI WGS metagenome assembly JFJP01 (sample SAMN02602958, study PRJNA72255) | Microbial mat metagenome, whole genome shotgun sequencing project. | biome: fresh water; feature: sink hole; material: water; isolation source: purple microbial (photo- and chemosynthetic) mats found in... | reverse complement strand
TCCTCCAATAAGAGATTGCCTCCTACATTTGTATCAAAAATAAATAATCTGTTATTAAATTTAATTGATATGAAAATGAGTGCAACCTTAATTATCGGTATAGTCCTAATTTTAATGGGATTAAGCGCTATCATCAAAATAGCGTTCAATGTAGACTTTCCAATCTTTAAAATCGCCTTTGCCTGTTTATTCATCTATATTGGTGTAAAAGTTCTTATGGGTAATAGTTTTAACTTTTTTGGCGACAAACAGCAAGACGAAGTAGTATTTTTCGGTGAAAAAACCATCCAACAAGTAGACGATGGAAAACAATACAGCGTATTTTTTGGAGGAGCCACCTATAACCTGAGCAATGTTCAACTAGGCGACACAGATGTGCATATTAAGCTTAATACCATATTTGGAGGTAGTAAACTAATCTTAAACAACAACCTTCCGGTACGCATTACTTCCAATACAATTTTTGGCGGAACGGTTATGCCCAATGGGAATAGCTCAGCTTTTGGGTCGGCTGAATACGACAGCGACAGCTCCCTTACCGATTCGACCGCTCACCTGGTTATTGAATCAAATACTATTTTTGGCGGACTTAAAGTTGTTAAATATTAAAGAACGGAAAAATTATCTGACCTTCAATATTGAATTTGAAGTCCCTTTTTAAAGCGCTTTTGTAGTATGTTCATGCTGCAAAAGCGCTTTATTATTGAAAAAAGGGCTATTAATATGGAATAATCCCATCATCCTAATTTTTCAGCCTTCACTTTAAATTAAATCTGCCACTCTCGTTTTAAATGAATGAATTTCTTAATTTCGCTCATTATTAAAATAAATTTTAGTTATTCAAATTAGAAATTAATCCGATTATTTTTTTGATTAACTAGTTGAATCTCATTTTTATCAAAAACTAACTAGGATGAAAAAAACTTACCTCGCAATAATAAGCATGTTTTTCTTTTTAAACATCCAGGCTACGCCTGTTTCGGAAGAAACAGCCAAACAAGCTGCTCTTAATTTTCTGGCCCATTATTCCAAGCTAAAAACTGGATTAATAGCTTTTTCGGACTCCAAACAAACAACCTATAATGGTATTACAACTTATTACACATTTTCGCTTCAAAATGGAGGCTGGATTATCATATCGGCCGATGATGCCGCTACTCCGGTATTAGCCTATTCTACTTCAGGGGTTTTAGATCCTGATAATCTGAATCCAACTGCGCAACTATGGCTAAAAATTTATAATAAAGAGATCTTCCAGGCGGCAAAAGAATCCTCCAAAACCTCATCGCCAGAATGGGATTTACTGTTAAATCAGAATTTTACAGATGGCTTAAAAACCGTGGAACCCCTAATTAAAACTAAGTGGAACCAATCCCGGTATTACAATGATTTATGTCCTGCCAGCGCATCTGCTCCTTATGGGTACGGAGGTCATGTTCCCACTGGATGTGTTGCGACTACCATGGCCCAGATCATGAAATACCATGAATATCCTCAACAGGGAATTGGAGCAAATACATATATTCACCCATCCTATGGCACCTTAAGCGCTTCCTACGGAAGTACCGACTATAACTGGGGCTCAATGCCTGTTAGCGCCACCACTGTTAATTCGGCTATTGCAACGTTAATGTATCATTGCGGCGTTGCTGTTGAAATGGATTATAATCCGGAAGCATCTGGTGCTCAATCAGAATCGGTACCTTATGCTTTACAGAAATTTTTCAACTACGATAATACTATTGAATTATACCGTCGCGAAGATGTTGGGAATGATGAAATATGGCGCACCCTGATCCGTACCGAATTAGATAACTCCAGGCCTGTTTACTATGCTGGTTCAGGAAGTGGAGGCGGCCATGCTTTTGTGTGCGACGGATATGACGGTTCAAATCCTACCAAATTTCATTTTAACTGGGGTTGGGGAGGATCCGAAAACGGGTATTTTGCAATTGGGGCCTTAAATACTTCAACAGCTCCATTTAACGATTTTAACCGGATTATTACTGGGATAAAACCTCGTAAAAATTCCGAGTTTATTTACCGGATCGAATTCGCTGCGCACAATGATACCATTGCTCCCGGAACAAATGTATCGCTTACAGCAAAAGCAATTAAGGGGGTTGCCTCCAAGGTAATTTTATATGTGGATGGGCTAAAAACTGATTCCCTCGAAACTGCCCCTTTTAACTTTACCGTTTCTACCAATAAATTCGCTGCAGGCCCTCACCAAATTGCTATTGAAGCCTCTAACGCAACCGGAAAAAACTACCACTCCGAACAAATTATTATTAAAACTGGATGTTGGCAACTTCAACCTGTTCCTTTTTCGGTTGACTCTGTAAACATAGAACAGATATCGGCTGTTGATGCCAATGTTGTTTGGGCTACACTGGGAGATTTCTCCTCGAAAGACAGGACACTTCGGAAGTATATCAAAACCACAAACGGAGGAACAACATGGTCAGAAAGCACCATCTCCTGCCCTACCTGCACATCGCTCGAAATTTCCAATATACATGCCATCAGTGCAACTAAAGCTTACGCTTGTTTGAACCCAGGCAATGCAACAGGTGGCGCTATTTTAATGACTGATAATGGAGGTACCTCCTGGACAACCCAAACAACGGCTGACTTTACTGGTGGCTGGGCCAATTGGGTATATTTTTTCGATGAGAACAATGGCGTTTGCATGGGCGATCCTGCTGCCAACCGGTTCTTTGTTTTCACCACCAGCAATGGAGGAACAACCTGGACAAGGGTTAGTACCACCAACATTCCCAATGCTGTTGCAACTGAAGCAGGAACGGTTAATTTCTTCGATGCTGTTGGAAGCACTATTTGGTTTGGTACCTCAACTGGCAGAATTTATAAATCGACTGACAAAGGCATAACCTGGACAGTTAAGGCAGGCGTGCTAGGAAATGTTCAAACAAATGTAAACTTCAGAGATGCGAATACCGGATTTGCCTTTGGAGGATATTCTACTAGTGACTATGGCTTTAAAAAAACCACCGATGGTGGCGCTACCTGGACTGATGCAAAACCCTTGGGCGATATTTCAGGACAGGATTATGAGTTTATTCCAGGTACTGATTCGACTTGGATTAATTCGGGATACTATTCCTCCATAAGTGCAACTGATAATCGTTCTTATTATTGGTTAGATGTTCTAAATACCATCCGCACAACGAAATTCTTATCTCCTAATATTGGATGGGGAGGCGGTAATTATTCCATAAAAGGTGGCGGAGGTATGTATAAATGGGTTGGATCTCTTGCTCCTTCTTATAACGAAAATATTGTTTTACGTGTAAGAGATAAAGCGAATAATCCAATTCCGGATGCCAATGCAGAGTTTAATTTTCAGAAAAAGATTACCAACAGCGAAGGTCTGGCCGCATTTTCTACCCGAGGCTTTGGAAATCCGGAGTATTATAAAGTTAGTAAAACAGGTTTCTCCACTTCTGCTTCAACCTATAACGTAACTGTTGCTGACACAATAAAAATTATATTAAACCCATCGTATAGCATTACCTTTAATGTTGTTAACAAATCGGATGTTCCCATTTCGGGGGCTACTGTTTTATTTAATGATGCTAACCAGATTACTGACAACAATGGTAATGTGACTTTTACCAACATTAACATTGGAAAATCCTATCCATATGCCATTACTAAACTGAAATATTTTGCCGGCTATGGAACATTATCTATAACAAATAAGGACAGTACTGTAAATGTTAAATTAGTGACCGATGCAACTGCTACTCCCAAAGAAAAAAAGCTTACCAGTGTAATATTCCCGAATCCCGCTTCTGATCAACTTAATATCTTATCTCAGAAACCAATTTCAGAAGTTGAAATATTCTCCTTAACCGGAAAGCTTGTATGGAGTAAAACATACCAATCTGCTACCGTTCAAATACCTGTTACTAATTTTAAACCGGGGGAATATATAATCAGGGTTAGCCAGGATAAAGTGCCACAAAGCTATAAAATAGTTATTTCTCCTAACTCTAATTAAGGATGAATATTCATTACAATTTATAATAACAGAAATGATATTAAAATAAAACAGGGCATTTCCATAACATCAATTTTTTTAGGTAATTATGAAACTTCATCTGATGGTTTGTATATTTTTTTGCTCATCCCTTTCAGCAAATATTCCCGAAAAACAAATTCCTTTTACCTGGGAACTTGGGTATTCAAATTCCATGAGCGAAAATCCGGTAAAATGGATTCCTGCTATTGTTCCCGGGGCCGTTCAACTCGATATTGCCAAAGCCGAAAAGTATGCTCCATTTTATTATGCCGAACATTGGAAAGATTATCTCTGGATGGAAGATCAGTTTTATACTTACAAAACCAGTTTTCCAAAACCTGCTTTAAAGGGTGACGAACGTTGCTTGTTTATTTCGAAAGGCATCGATTATCAGTTTACCATTTTTTTGAATGGAGAAGAGCTCATGAGCCAGGAAGGAATGTTTACTCCTGTAAGGCTCGACTTAACCGATAAGCTAAAAGACAAAAATGAACTTAAAATAAGGATTAATCCTGTTCCAAAATTATTCTCTAAACCTGCCGATCGTTCCCAGGCATCCAATGTTGTTAAACCAGCTGTTAGCTATGGGTGGGACTGGCATCCCCGACTCGTTCCCTTAGGAATATGGGACGACACTTTTCTCGAAATTCAACCTGCCAGTTATATCGAAGATTTTCATGTGGATTATACATTAAACTCCGGTCTGTCAAAAGCAGATATCAACCTGAATATTTCCGGTAGAAATATTAGGAACCTGTCATTTATATGGATACTGAAAGATGAAAGTGGCAAGGAAGTGCTGAAATCGGAAGAAAAAATCGAACTCACCCTTGAAAGCCCCCAGTTATGGTGGCCTCACGATCATGGTAAACCTTACCTGTACACATCTATTATTCAGCTATTTGACAACTCTGGTAAATTAATTCAAACAAAGGAAACAAAAATTGGGTTTCGAAAAATAAAACTAGTAATGAACGATGGCGCCTGGCGCGAACCGGATGGTTTCCCAAAATCGCGAAGTGTACCTCCTATTCAGCTAGAAATTAATGGCCGAAAAATATTTTGCAAAGGAACAAACTGGGTTAACCCGGAAATTTTCCCCGGAATAATTACCCGCGATCGATATAACGAGCTTCTAAACTTTGCTAAAGAAGCAAACTTTAACATTTTAAGAATTTGGGGAGGTGGAATTGTAAACAAAGAATCGTTTTTTGAACTTTGCGACGAAAAAGGGTTACTTGTATGGCAGGAATTTCCACTTGCCTGCAATAATTATCCCGATAATGCCCACTATCTTGCCATTCTGAAACAGGAAGCCACCTCTATAATTAAGCGTGTAAAAAAGCATCCTTCTTTAGCTTTTTGGTGCGGTGGCAATGAATTGTTCAATAGCTGGAGCGGAATGACAGAACAATCGCTGGCGCTCCGCTTGCTGAACAGCTTATGCCTTGAGCTCGATCCTACCAGTCCGTTTATTGCTACTTCCCCGCTAATGGGCATGGCTCATGGAAATTATGTTTTTCGTGACCTGAATACCAAAGAAGAAGTATTCAGTAATATGGCAAGGGCTCATTATACTGCATATACTGAGTTTGGAATGCCAGCTCCGGCTGCAGTTTCAATCTTAAAAACCATTATTCCTCAGGAAGAACTCTGGCCACCGAAACCTGGCGCCTCCTGGGAAAGCCATCATGCATATAAAGCCTGGGTAGGTAATACATGGCTTTGTCAGGATATCATAGAAGATTATTTTGGCGTTTCATCAAGTTTAGAGGAACTTGTTGCCAATGGCCAGCTTATGCAGGGCGAAGGCTATAAATGCATTTACGAAGAAGCCAGGCGGCAAAAACCCTATTGTTCGATGGCTGCAAACTGGTGCTATAACGAACCCTGGCCTACGGCAGCCAATAACAGCCTGATCAGCTATCCGAATATTCCCAAACCAGGATTTTTTGCTGTAAAAAACGCTTGCCGTCCTTTACTGGCCAGTGCAAAATTTTCGAAATTTAAATGGACAGAAGGAGAGACTTTTTTTGCCGATATATGGATGCTGAACGATCTTCCCAACGAGATACCAGCCGGAAAAGTAAAAATAAAACTGCTGGCAGGAACCTCTGAAGTTACCATACTTACTTGGGAATATGACGGTATGAAGGCAAATGTAAATCAACAAGGGCCAACAGCCCGTATTAAACTTCCGGCCTGGAGAACCGATCGGTTTAAGGTAGTGCTTGAAGTTGAAGGCCATCCTGAATACAATTCTGAATACACCCTGGCATACCAACCTCGAACAGTGGAGCGAAAACGAAGTACACCTGTGATGAATCAGTAAAAAAATAGAAATATTTCGCCTAACAACTTGTTTGATTTTGAAATTGTTGTTTAACAATCAACCTCCTAGGCGATGTCGTTTTGAGCGGAGTCGAAAGACAGACCCCGGGAAGTAAATAGTATCTAACTCTAAAAATAATAAAGTTACACTTCATCGGATCCTCTTTAAATGAATAGTCCTGATAAAATTGTACTTCTTAATCAGAGAATTATTAAATACTTAACTGCTGTTTCACTATTATTATATCGCAGGGATATTGTAAATTAGTTTTCTATTTATGGTACCCTTAAACCTAAAAATCTGATAATATGGAAAAGAAACTTCGGATGAACCGCCGGAATTTTGTCAAGACTTCGGCAATTGTGGCGGCTGGTGCAGCAATATCGCCCAACCTTAATGCCAATTTTTTAACAGCTCCTCAACCCATGAAACGGGTATTCGGGAAACTGGGTTTTGAAGTTACTACACTTGGGCTGGGCGGACAAGCCTCGCTTCAATGGACACCGGAGGGCATCGAACCAGTGAAAATAATCCTCAAAGCTTTTGAATTAGGTATCAACTATTTCGACACCTCAAATCTTTACCAAACCAGTCAGGCCAATTATGGCCAAGCTTTTAAAATAAAGAATCTTATTCCAGGATTGCCAGGATACGACGAAAAACTAAGACGATCCATATTTCTGACCACCAAAACCCATTTGCGGTATGCAAAGGGCGATGAACAAGTAAAGGGAGTCACAAACTGGACCAATGGAGAACAGGGTTCCCATACCATTGACGATCTGCGACGTTCCTTATCCATTATGTTTGGCGATGGCAAAGGCAATTACCCTAAAGGTGCCTACCTTGATATGATGCTGATTCATAATCTGAATACCCGGGAAGAAGTAGATGCACTTTATGAAGGAATGGATAAACCCGATCCCAACGCAGCAAGAATAGGTGCATTGGTTGCCCTGCGCGATTTCCGCGATGGCACAAACCTCACCGGTTTAAATCCAGCTAACGAAAAACTGATTCGCCATATTGGCTTTTCGGGCCATTTCGATCCATCGGTCATGATGTATATGATTCGTCGCGATAAAACTGACCTGTTGGATGCCATGCTGGTATCGATTAATGCCAATGACAAGCAAATGTTTAATATGCAGCACAATGTTATCCCTCTTGCCAGAGCCAAAAATATGGGAATCATTGGCATGAAAGTATTTGCCGATGGGGCAATGTATACGAAGCCGGCAGTATGGTCAAATTTGCCCACACATGTGGTACGCACTGTGGGTAGTGAAACACTTCCATCGAACCCGCTCATTAAATATTCGCTTACTACTCCGGGTATACATGTATTAATTATTGGAATTGGCCAAATCAGCGATAAAGCAGAAGAATGCCAGCTAACCAATAATTATAAAGCTGCCCAGGTTTTGCCCAATGCATTAACCGAAAAAGAACGAGCCGATATTGAGGCAATGGCGAAAAAAATCAAGGAAGGAAAAACCAACTACTTCCAAAATGCGGCCCAGCCACTTGCTGCACCAAAAGAAGTGGCCGTTAAACAAACGAATGAGTCCCCTGTTAGAACGGCTATCGTAAATTGGGATACGGCACATGCGGGAGATGCCCCTCTTCAAAATTATGAAATATGGCGCGACGGCGAAAAAGTAAAATCGATCGCTTATACGCCGCAATTAACAATGGCTCCGCATTCCTTTACCGAAAAGCTTACGGATAAGATTGCTCATACCTATGTAATGAAAATTACAGATTCGAGCGGCAGAATAGCTGAATCGGCTCCGGTTGTTTTAGAGGGGATTGGATAAAAAAGGGGTATTATAATAAATTATTATAAAAAAGTCATTAATCGTTTAGGGGAAATTCCCTTTTGATTAATGACTTTCTCATTTTAAAATCTACTCTTTCCAGGAGTAACCCTACACCTATTCCAATACTATAACATACCAGATCGCTCCAAAGAAAACCGTAACCCAGAATTAATCCCCCTAATTTAGTTGCACGGAGGCTATCAATCCAGGTAGCATGATACAGTTGGCTAATTTCAATACTAAACGAAAACAATAAAGCAAGACAAGCTATATAAACGGTGCTCGTATTTTTAAAAACAAAACCAGCCATAAAAAATACCATTAATGCCCAGAGTACGTCTCCAAAGTATAAGTTTACCCAGAATGGCAGCGAAGCATTAAAATACCGGGAAGCCAGTCCTGCCATAATTGTCAGGACAATAAGCAAGGAATATAAATATTTGTTGCGGTTCATTCCAAAAAAATAAAACATCCCTGTAAAGATAATAAAACAGGGATGTCAATGGAGTATTAACCTTTAATCACCGCCAACGGTGCCAGTTCTACCAAGATATCCACCAAATCGTTTTGGTTTTCCATCACGGTATCGATGTTTTTGTATGCACCGGGAGCTTCGTCCAAATCGCTTTTGCTTCGGATGGCATGAATAATGCCCTTCTCGTCCATTTTGGCGATTTCGGCTTTTAAATCGAGCGTTCGCTCAGCTTGTTTACGACCCATTAAACGCCCTGCCCCGTGGGAGCAACTTTCGAAACTATCAGCATTCCCCTTTCCGCGAACTATGTAGCTTTTGGTTCCCTGGGAACCCGGAATAATGCCAATCTCCACTTCTTTTGCACTTGTTGCACCTTTTCGGTGAACAATTACATTGGTACCAAAATGGTGTTCCCACCGGGCATAATTATGGGCAATATTCACAAAATCGTGCTGCTGAAAATCTGCCACCTTATCACCAAAAACAGAAATTATATTCTCCATCATCAGTTTTCGGTTGGCAAAGGCAAAATCGACACAATACTGCATTTCGATATAATAGTCTTTTGCTTCCTGTGTTTCAATTGGCAAAAATGCCAGGTTAACCGATTTAGCAACGGTAGAATGCCATCGTTCATTCAGGTTTTTAGCCAGTTGATTATAATGTTCGGCTACTTTTAACCCAATGTTCCTGCTTCCGGAGTGAATCATAACCCAGATAAAACCATCCGATCCTTTTTGGATTTCGATAAAATGATTTCCCCCGCCAAGTGTTCCTATTTGCTTACGGGCGCTTTCGAACTGACGTTCCACCATTCCATTTTTCACCATATTCTCACCGGATGGCATCAAATCAATACCTTGTTTTTCCTTGTGATGGTCGAAGCCCAGCGGCACCAGTTCGCGAATTCCACTCATAATCTCCCGCAGGGTCTTGTCTGAGATATTCTCCTGATTAGTTTTAATGGCACACATTCCGCAACCAATATCCACCCCAACAGCATTGGGAATAATAACCCCTTTGGTTGCCAAGACACCTCCGATGGGCATTCCATAGCCTTCGTGACTATCGGGCATAATGGCAATATGCTTGAAAGCAAAAGGCAAATTAGCCATATTCCTGGCCTGGTTCAAAGCCCCTTCTTCCATATCGTCCAACCATAATTTGATTGGAATATTCTCTGTACTTATAACTTTTCTCATTTATTTTTTTATAAACCCCACAGATACAACGTTAACACCTTAAGTAGGATAACGGAACCTGTGGGGTATTTGAACTATTTTTTAGGAACAAAAATTTCCTTTAATTGATCGACTAAGTGATTACCACCCGATAAAGATATACTGCTGATTTTATCTGCAATCTTTTCAACGTATTCCATTTCTTTCAACTTAAAAAGAATTTCGTTTTCTTCCAGTAATTTGGCGGTGTTCAACAAACTTCTGGTAGAAGCAGTTTCTTCCCTTCGGGTAATAATATTCGCCTGAGCTTTCTTCTGGGCAATCAGCACCTGGTTCATAATTTCTTTTACTTCACCAGGTAAAATAATATCCCTGATACCGCAATCTTTCAGCTCAACGCCCAGCCGGTCTGCCTTTTCTTTCAGCCTTGCGAGGATATATTCGGAAATAGATTCCTTTTTCTCCAGCAATTCATCCAGCGTCCAGGCACCAATAAATTCCCGTAAGGCCAATTGAATTAAAATATACAACTGCTTTTCGAAATCCTTATTCTCATTTAAAGCTTTCAGGATATCGACCACCTTATATTGCGCATGAAAATTTACCCGAATGGCGGCTTTATCTTTCGTTAAGATTTCCTGTCCAGAGATTTCCATTTGCAATTGCCTCAAATCGGCCTTGGTAACAGAAATAGCAACTGCGTTTTTCCAGAAATAATAACTACCCGATTGCAATACTTTTTCAAATTTCCCATCGATATACAGGATACCTTTTTCGAACGATTCAACAACATATACTCTAACGTATGGCAATACCTCCCTGCGCTGCAAAATATTCAACCCGATACTATCAGCTATTCCTATTTCGCTAAGATCGGCTTTCATAAATGTAAACTCCGTTGCACCTTTCCAATAGGCATATCTTCCAGGCGTTAAAACATTTTTAAAGTTACCGTTTTCGAACTGAAGAGCTATTTCGCTGTCTTTCAATTCACAAACAATTAGCAACGACGCCAGCATTTCGTCCTTCAACAGAATGTTTAATTCCATAGGAGGCACAAATTGTTTAGACATGTCGTATTCCACAACATCTTCGAACGGGTTTAACCAATGAACGCCTTCGGTGATAACTCTTTTGTAATTATCATTTCTAAAAACCAAACCGATTCTACCGGCGTTCAGCACTACTCTTTTCATAATACAAAAATTAAAATAAAAAACGGATTAAAAGAAAGTAACAAAAGCAGTTCCTTTATTGAAAACGGAAGGAAGGAATGATTTAATTCTGCCAAATTCTTGTCAGGGCATTTGAATTCCTTTGGTTTTTAATGAATGCCTCAGAAGTTCATTTGAACTAAAAAAGAATTGGAGTATTAAACCATAATCAATGCTTTCAAAGTTTTCGCTAAATTGTTAAATGCCGAGACATTAACAGAAATGCGTTTTGCTACTTTCGGGTGATCGTTTTTAGAAGCGATCGGCTTCTTGTAATAATGGAGTAAAAGTCCACTAATGTAGGAATTGAACCTACTCGCCTTCGGGCTTACCATTGGTTTGTTGCTCTAACCAAACTGAGCTATCTGCTATAAAGCAGAAGGGGAATCGAACCCCCGACGCACAAATTACGAGAAATACATACTGAAGGTAAAGTAGCATATTGCAATGTACACAGTGCAATACTATGAAGCCATACAGAGACTTGCATCCGGACTTTATTCTTAGATGTCCCCCCGCTTCCCTTTTGAGGAAGATTTTTAGTTCCGGATAATTCCGGAACAATATTAAAGTTCAAAGAACATTTTTTTGTTTAATGATACAAATATCGAACACATTTACGCAATATATATGCGTAGTTAATAAAACTATTAACTTATTTTATTCATATTGGAATTTGAAATTCCAAAATCACAACAAACAAATTAACCGTCCATTAAAATAGCGACATGCACATGAGCGTCTAGAACATTAAAATCCACCTCTTATCGCGGCAACGTCGGATATTGTCCTTATAAACACTTAGCTCCTGATCATTAAAAGCCCATCGAACCGCATCTTTGTATAACTTTACTGCCTTACGCAGCTTTCCGTCAACTTCGTGAATACGCCCGAATTGGTTAAATATAAATGACTTCTGAACTCCACCAACTGTGCTAGCCCTATTAAGCAATTCACCCAATTCTTGAAACTTTCCTTTTTCGAAAAGCATATGACTCATGTGAATGTAAGGTGCCTGATAGTCGGCAGCATATTTTAATGCCAGGTTCAGGTGCATTTCCGCTTTCGACCAATCATTCAATTGATATAAGTAAAGCCACCCCATATGGTTATGCGCTTTCCCAAAATAAGGTTCCATGGTGAGCACTTCTTCTAAAAAGCGCATTCCCTCCAGATAATCATTCTGTTCAAATGCCTTTTCCGCATTCTGAATGTACCTTTCTAAAACCATTGTTTCCATAAAAAAAATTTAAAACTTAATAAACTATAATTAGGCTGCAACCTGTGGGAGTGGAAAGAATCGAACTTCCTGCGTTTCGTTGTACCGGATTTACAGTCCGGCGCTACTCCTCCTTCGTAGCCGCACTCCCGATAATAAAAAAAGCCCGGACAATTTGCCCGGGCTTTCGATCTATCATTAAAATCAGAGATATTCCTTTATCTATAGATTATGAAAATGCCCGGGTCACAATATTTCCGTTCGTCGTATGTTAGACGTCCGGTTATTGAATTAATATGTATGTTAAAGCATTTCATTTTTTGTCGTTTTATTTCGGACACAAAAGTAAAATGTATTTTTTAATTTCCAAACTATTTTCAAATTATTTTCAATTATTTTATCTATATACGTAATTAACTTGCGTAATAATATCTTTAGTCACTATCTTTGCCTTAAAAAAATTATGCCCCTAAATAAAAGTGCTTTAATTCGCTATAAAACTATAGATACATGTTTACAAAACCGCTACCGACGCTGGACACTTGATGATTTAATTCAAGCTTGCTCTGATGCGCTTTCTGAATACGAAGGAACGGATAATGGAATCAGTCGCCGGTCAATTCAGTTGGATATCCAAATGATGAGAAGTGACAAATTAGGCTATAACGCCCCAATTGTTGTAGTTGACCGAAAATATTACACCTACAAAGAACCCGGGTACAGCATAACTGATATTCCGCTTACTGAAAAAGATTTAAACAAATTATCTGAAATAGCTGAAATACTCAAACAATTTAAAGGGTTCTCTCATTTCAAAGAGTTGAACGGCATGGTGCATAAACTTGAAGATAAAATATACTCCGAAAGAACAAAGCAAAAGTCGGTTATTGAAATCGAAACAAACGATAACCTTAAAGGACTGGAATATTTGGATAGAATATATCATGCAATTCAGCAAAAAAATGTACTTGCTATCTGGTATCAATCATTTAAAGCAAAAAGATCGGGTAAAATTATTTTTTATCCCTACCTGTTAAAAGAATACCGAAACCGATGGTTTGTTCTGGGTTCGAAAAAGGAAAGCAAAGCGATCCTAAATTTAGCGCTCGACAGAATTGAAGAGATAGAAATATTACCAGAGGAAAAATACTTGCCGAATGAAGATTTTGATTCTACAGAGCACTTTAAATATGTAATTGGTGTTACCGTTAACAGTTTTAAGCCTGTTAATATTCACCTTTTTATTGATAAAGCTAATGCTCCCTATGTTCTTACGAAACCATTACATCATACCCAGCAAATAATTTCCGAAACCGAAAATGGAATTGAGATCGTTATTAAAGTTATTCCCAACTTTGAACTGGAACGGGAGATTTTGGGATTTGGGGAAAATATTAGGGTCCTAGCACCGGAAAGCTTAAGAAACAGAATACATGATCGCTTTCGAAAAGCTGTTAAATGCTATGAAGAGAGCGCAGAATAATCAAATAAATCCTTGATTTTCAGTTATTTTTAAATTACAAACAAAAGAAATCAACTATAAACATAATGCTTTAGCTGATTCCTTTTGCTCAAATAACCTCACTATTTTGCTGAAGTCCCAATCAGTTGCTGAAGTAACCATTGCTTTGACTTTTCGGTTTGTTCGGGATAGGTCCAATGTCCGGTTTCCTGAACCACAAATAACAATTTTGGAGCCGTAATGACATTATATGCCGAAAACATAGAGGTAGGAGGACACGTAACATCGTTATATCCCCACGAATAAAATCCGGGAACCTTTAATTGCCTGGCAAAGTTTACGACATCGTAATATTTCGAGGTTTCAATCTTGTCCTTTTTTGCATTAAAAGCTTTGTTGTAGTCGTTAAACATATGTGGCCAACCGCCGGCACGACCATTTAGATAACCGGTTAAATCGCAAAGTGCAGGATAAAAAGCTGCCAGGTATTTAATTCGATTATCCAATCCTGCTGTAACTATTGATAAAGCGCCTCCCTGGCTCCCACCTGTAACAGCAAGAGTTTTACCATCAAACTGTGGTAACGAGTAAATGAAATCGACCGATCGAACGCACCCCAGATAAACGCGTTTGTAGTAATATCTGTCGCGATCGTCGAGATTATAAAAAGGATACCCATCGAGAACTCCTCTGCCCATATCGGCATAAACAGCAGGATCCATCGTAACGGGAATACCATGTATGCCAATTTCGAAAACAATAATTCCATTTTCGGCCATGGCAACATCACCGGCATAAGGCCTAACTCCAGCACCCGGAACCTTCAATAAAGCCGGATATTTCCCTTCTTTTTTAGGAACGCAGAGAATACCATATAACCTTGTTCCTACTTTATAATTCTGAATGTTTGCATGATACACATTTACCTTTTCGGTGCAGCGCTCGGGAAGCAATGTTAATTTCACATCCATCGGAATTTTGGCTGCCTCCGCTTTTGCTTTGTCCCAAAAATCGAGAAAATCGGCAGGAGTGTCGGTGGTTGGTTTAATATCCTCGGGACTAAAGGCTGCTGTGGCAATTCCATCGTATTTATTTCCGTCCAGATAGGCCGAAACCTTGCAACGCAAAAAACCGGCTGACGGCAAAGTACCACCCTCAATTACCAATTTCCCATCCTTTAATGTAAGCGAATCAATTTTTGATGGCTTCATCATTTCGAGGCCAACTTCGTATCGAACAATTGCATTGGGAACAGGCTCGCTGTTCCTTAGTACGGTGAGCTGAAATTTGACCTTTTCGCCAATTTTATAGTTCCAATCGGCATGATCGGGAGCAATTACAACCTTTACGAATTTTTCAACAGGCTGAGCCTGCGCGATAGATAACCCTATTGCTGCTATTAACAGAAAAACAGCACTGATTCGACTGAATTTTTTCATTTTAAATCGAGTTTGTTTTAATAAGCCCTCCAAAATAGTTGAGCTATCGTTTAGAAATTAGTTTTATTCATACAAAGTAAAAGAAAAATATAAAACGAGGAAATGGCAACGGGTTGAACCTACTCTAATTTACTCCCGAAACCTTATATTTGCTTTACAAAAAGGATGAATGGAAACAGAAGCGCCAAATAAACAGCGGAAGATCATCCATATTGATATGGATGCCTTTTATGCTTCTGTGGAACAACGGGACAATCCCATTTACATGGGAAAACCCATTGTTGTGGGCGGTTTGCCCGAAGGGCGCGGCGGAGTGGTCGCTACATCGAGCTACGAAGCACGAAAGTTTGGTATCCGTTCGGCCATGTCCTCCAAAAGGGCTCAGCAACTCTGCCCGCAAGTAATATTTGTCCGGCCACGTTTCGAAGTGTATAAGCAGGTTTCGAATCAGATCCGGGAGATATTTTCGCGCTATACCGATTTAATAGAACCACTTTCGTTAGATGAAGCTTACCTCGATGTAACAGACGACAAACTGCAAATAGGCTCGGCTATTGAAATAGCAAAACAAATAAAACTGGCCATCAAAACCGAATTAAAACTTACCGCTTCAGCAGGTATTTCGGTGAATAAATTTGTAGCCAAAATTGCCTCCGACATTAATAAACCCGATGGATTAACCTTTATTGGCCCATCAAAAGTAGAGTCGTTTATTGAAAATCTGCCTGTAGAAAAGTTTCACGGTGTAGGAAAGGTAACTGCCGAAAAAATGAAAAAAATGGATCTTCACAAGGGATCTGACCTGAAAAAATTAACAGAAGATGAACTGGTAAGGCACTTTGGAAAAGCGGGCTATTTTTATTACAAAATTGTTCGGGGTATAGACGACCGGGAAGTGGAGCCCCACCGTGAAACTAAATCTGTGGGAGCAGAAGATACGTTTCAGGAAGATTTAACAACCCTGGACGAAATGGTGATAGAGATAGAACTTATTGCAAAGCTTGTGCATAAACGCTTGCAAAAATATAACCTGAAAGGACGAACAATAACGCTAAAGATTAAATACAGCGATTTTAAGCAGATTACCCGAAATCATTCATTTACAAATACTATCGGCGATTTGGAAACCATTACAGAAACGGCTCGGCAATTGCTCGAATCTACAGATACCACAAATGTAAAGATCCGTTTACTGGGGATTTCAGTATCGAACTTTGGAGAGTTAAACCCAAAAAGACGAGAGCATTACGAAGAAGCTACCCAGTTAAAATTGTTTTAGCATTAGAAACTGTTTAAATTTTACACGGAGAATTAATTACGAATATTAAGAAATAGTAAAGAAGACATAAAACAAAGAGCGATTAATCAATGTTTTTTTGAGAAAACACAGAGATCACAGAGGGGAAAATCGCTAGCGATTTTCAAAACTCTGTGCCCTCCGTGCCTTCTCAATATCCTAAATTATTTAATAGCATTAATTTTCAAGGAACAGAATTCTTTATGAGATCAAAACGGATTTCTCTGTGTTAAAAAATCATTTTTGTTCCATTTTTAA
>JFJP01038583.1_pt1 | contig 16748 bp, 10 predicted proteins | sample 431651 | NCBI WGS metagenome assembly JFJP01 (sample SAMN02602958, study PRJNA72255) | Microbial mat metagenome, whole genome shotgun sequencing project. | biome: fresh water; feature: sink hole; material: water; isolation source: purple microbial (photo- and chemosynthetic) mats found in... | reverse complement strand
ATTAAACTGAATTTGGATTTTCCGCGAGTGCCTATTTCACAATTACTCACTTTGATTACTCCAACTCCCCCCATTCCTTGGCAAACTGTTGATTCCTTGCCTGAAAATTACCTGATTCCCCCTTATATTTCTTTCGAGGCCGCTCATATTCTAACTTGTTTATTTTCTCCGATATTACCACATCCCCAACCGGATTAATTAGCGACCGGTCGTTATCAGCGTTACTCAGTATTTCATCTGATATTGGAAATGCATTGATCAATTCTTCCGGGAAGGGTTGCAGAAGGTTAGAGACTAGTGTGAGCATCCCATCTGTTTTTAGCCACCTTTTATAATGCCGGTCATTTAAAATTAACGGCAGCCGTGTAATGCCAGCATTTAAAAATTCACCAAATACCGGTACAGTAATTACCGAAAAGCCATAAACAAGCGGGTCCAAAATATCTTTCTTCCAGCAATCCCAAACACACGCCAGCCCAATAGGGCGCTTTTTCTCTTTTAAAAATACCAGGTAAGGTTTTCCTTCAGCATTCTCTACAATAATAAAATCCACGGGTAAAATCCCACGTTGTTCCCGAATTTGCTTTCGAAACAACGCGGATTGGATAATTCCTTTTTTGAGGATACCATCATCGGTAATATGCCTATCTCCTTCCAAGGGAGCTTCAAAGATCGCCATATCTTCCTTATAGTTACCAGGAGTCATTCCAAACTGAAATGCTGAAAATTCGTGTGGTCGGTACGAAGAAAGAAACGGCATTATATCTCCCGGTCGGAAGTTATAACTTGGGAAGTAACAAACCGTTTCTGGCATCATCACCTCAAATTTCCATTCTACAACATTGCTTTCCTGAACTAACCCAAAATACCTAATGATTTGTTTTTAATCAAACAGTGTGATGGTAATATAAGAGATATTTTGTTGCGGGTTAAAAAAAGTTGCGAGTTGGAAGAAGGTTAGGAGTTTTTTTTTAAACTTAAAATCAAATCTTGTACATCCCTAGAGGATTGTGTTGAAAAAAACAACAATTTATCTAAATAGATTAGTTAAGTTATTGTATTTTGTATTGCTAAAAGTGATACGAACCTACCTGCTAATCTCTTAAAGTATAATGGATCAACTATATCTCTTTCAGGACTATATAAATAATTTTGAACCAATAAAAATTCAGAACGGCGAATATATTTATGTTACAAACTTCTTTAAAAAAGAGGAAAGTGATTTTTATCTTAAGAATTTGCTTAATGAAATCAATTGGAAACAAGAATCAATGAACATATATAGCAAAAATGTTAATTTTCCTCGATTAACAGCCTGGTATGGGGACGATGATAAGCCTTATACATTTTCAGGACTTACTCTTAAGCCAGAGAAATGGACTAAGCCACTACTTGATATAAAACAGAAAGTTGAAGATAAAGCTAAAACAGGTTTTAATAGCGTACTCTTGAATTTATATCGTAACGGAAATGATTCGATATCATGGCATACTGATGCAGAAAAGGAACTAGGCAGAAATCCAGTTATCGCTTCAGTAAATTTTGGAGCAACTAGAAAATTTCAACTGCGTCATAATGAAACTAAAGTAAGAATTGATTTATTACTGACACATGGCAGTCTTTTAATAATGCAAGGAGAATTACAGCATTTCTGGCAACATCAGGTACCTAAAACAAAACAAACTGTTGATAAAAGAATTAACTTGACATTTAGATTAATAAAATGAATTGGTCGAAAATTGAAATAATTAATGATTTTGGTGAAAAAATAACCGCTCAAGCTCCTATAATTATCTCAGCGAGTCGGTCAACTGACATTCCAGCTTTTTATGCCGATTGGTTTATCGATAGGTGGAAGAAAGGATATATAAAATGGAAGAATCCTTTTAATGGAGTTCCTCTATATGTGTCGTTTGAGAATGCCAGGGTTGTTGTCTTTTGGTCAAAGAATCCCGCTCCTATGCTTAAACATCTGGAGTTTCTAAAGAACCATATTAAAAATTTCTATTTTCAATATTCGCTGAACGATTATACAAATGAAGGGTATGAATCGAATGTGCCGAACTTGGATTTTCGTATTAAAACATTTATCAGTTTATCGGAAAAAATAGGAAAAGAGCGAGTTATCTGGCGTTTTGATCCAATGATTTTGACTGATAAAATTAATGTCGATGAATTATTAACACGAGTGAAAAATATTGGAGACCAACTTTATAAGCACACCAATAAGCTTGTATTCAGCTATGCGGACATTAAAACTTATTCTAAAGTCTCATTAAATTTAAAGAAAGAAAATATTGCTTATCAGGAGTTCACTCCCGGCACAATGAATGAGTTTGCTAAAGGCTTGCAGGAGTTAAACAAAACGTGGAAATTAAAAATAGGCACCTGTGCTGAATTAGAAGATCTGGAAAAATATGGGATTGAACATAACAAATGTATGGATGATGATTTGATGATTCAATTATTTAGCAAGGACAAGATTCTCATGGATTTCCTAGGCATTAAGATATCTGATACTGATTTATTCAGCACTATCCCAACAATAACTAAAGGTAAATCTTTAAAAGATAAAGGCCAGCGCGCACTTTGCGGCTGTATTTTTAGCAAGGATATAGGACAATATAATACTTGTCCGCATGAATGTGTTTATTGTTATGCCAACACCTCAAAAGAAGCAGCCCGTGCAAATTATCAAACACATAAAGCTAATCCAACTTCTGACACCATTTTAGGCTTTTAAAAATGCAAAGGTATATTGAGCAATTAAACGAGCTAACCAGTCCTTCTTTTCAAAATATTAGACACCTCGCAAATAATAGTATAATTCATTTAAATCAGAGTGAACGAGATAAACTTTATTATGAGCTGAAAAGAGGAGTAGCTTTATTAAATACGCATGAACAAATGTGTCAGTATCTCTGGTCATTTGGCAATATGCACGAAGCTAAAATAAAGCATGCTCTTGATAAACTTAATATTAGTGAATTAAATATTGAATGTGACATTGTTGATTGGGGATGTGGCCAAGGCCTGGCTACACTTACCTTCATGGATTATTTAAAACAGAAAAATCAACAACTATCGATTAATTCAATTACTTTAATTGAGCCATCTGACAAAGCCCTGGAAAGGGCTAAATTACATGTAAGCAGTTACAAAACGTCATATAAAAAGCTCAAAACAATCCAGAAGTATCTGGATGAAGTCGATATTAAAGATATTCAAACTGATGGTAACAGAGCTGTAATCCATTTCTTCTCCAATGTCTTGGATATTGAGCAGATTGATTTAAAGGCATTAGCAACAAAACTGGATAAATCTGTTAACAACAGTAATTACATTATTTCAGTTGGTCCGGTTAATCCGAATAATAGAAGAATAGATTCCTTTTATGATTACTTTCAGGTTCCTGTTATATTTGGTATTTCTGACCCGTATTTCAATTATGGTGGTTACTCGACTTGTTCTTTTAAAGCGAAGGTATATAAACTTGAATATACTGCAGAAGGCAATCTAATCCCTATCGAATTCTACCCCTCAGTTCAGTTTCACTCTGCTTATGAGCTGGATATTGTCAGGCAAAACCGAAAAGCTAATGATAAAATTGACCCTGAGTTCATAAATCAAATAAACAGCTTTGAAGTCTCGGCTCCTTTCGATTTTGGTGCAAGCGTTTATGATGATGTTAATCCTATATTGGCTGTTTTAAATAACATCATTACACGTGGTCTGCCTACTAAAGCAAGCCCCTATATCGAAGAGATTTTTCAAAAGGTATTTGGATTTTCAAGTCAAAAGTCTATTCGGGGTGAAATTATTTATAATGGTGAATTAAAGTTTGACTATGATGAATTACTAAAGCAATACAAGAATTCTGTTTTAAACGGGAACAACTTTGATATTTCAAAGTACGATAGCAATTTGATTCAATTAATGTTTACCCCGGTAGCTATTGCCCGTGTTCAGAAAATACTGCTCGAAGCACTAATGACTCATAAGTTGAATATAGCTGATAAAGCCTGGAATATCCTGGTGGAAGAACAGGATGTACCTTGCGCTGCGCTGGCCATTGAGGATTTAAAGAAATTGTTCTTCCACCTGACACAATTGAGTGTAGAGTATCAGGACTTGAGATTACCTGAAATAAATCTTGAGATTATTAGTTCCTGCGATTTTTGTGCATCACCGCTACACCTGGATTATAAACCCACCGTAAGGCTTTCAGCATTTCAATACGAGAAAATTTATGATCTTGTAATTGATATTGGTGTATTTCAGAAAAGTAATATCAATAAAACATCTTTCAGTAAATTCAAATGTAAACATAATTGCTACTTCAATATTCGGTCTGCCACAGAGAAGAGAAACGAACGATTAATTTATACCTCCGAAAGAATTAAATATCGCGAGCTCGTTACCCGCGATTTGCAGGGACGCTATTCAGAAATTAGCGACACCTGTAATATGTTGAGGTATTTTGTCAGACTTTTGTTTAGAAAGGATGATTTTAGACCTGGGCAGTTACCAATTCTTAACAGGGCATTACAAAATAAATCTGTTATTGGGTTACTTCCTACAGGTGGTGGAAAATCATTGACCTACCAGCTTGCCGCCATGTTGCAACCCGGAGTTACTCTGGTGATAGATCCATTGAGTTCTTTGATGAAGGATCAATATGATGGTTTAATGAATGCCGGTATTGATTGTTGCGCATTTATTAATGCAACTCTTTCGCCGGACTTAAAAACTCTTCAAGAGCAAAAAATGGAAGCCTCACAACTTCTTTTTGTTTTTCTTTCACCTGAACGTTTGGGAATTTACCAGTTTAGGGAGCGTTTAAAAAACATGGAAGAGCTTCACATTTATTTTGCCTATGGTGTTATTGATGAAGTGCATTGTGTTTCTGAATGGGGTCAGGATTTCAGATTAATCTATTTACACCTGGGCCGGAATTTATATAAGTATGTGAAAGCGAAAGATGGTGAAATCTCGTTATTTGGCTTAACAGCAACAGCTTCATTTGATGTACTGGCAGATGTAGAAAGGGAATTATCCGGTGAGGGAGCATTTAATCTGGATGCTGATACGATTGTTAGGTTTGAAAATACAAATCGACTCGAACTGCAATATAAAATAGAAAAAGTTAACGTTGATTTTAAGGTAGATGAGAATTTTGACAAGAACAATAGATTAGCGCCAGAACTTCCAAAAGCTGTTAAAATTTCAGATAGAAAAGCTTTTCAACTTGCAAAAAAAGAATTCTTAAAAAAACATATTGATAATATTCCGCAGTATTTTAAAGAATTACAAAATCAAAAATCAATACAGGAGATAGTAGTATCCTTCAAAAACCGTCAGGATATCAATGATGACCTACAAGCTGAACTTAAGATTGAAATGCCCGACTCTTTTTATAAAGAAAATGATTGGTATGATCAGGCTGGCATAATTTTTTGTCCTCATAAAACAACTACCGAAATTTCTGTGGAAAAGGTAGCTGAGGCTTTAAGCTCAGATGTAATAAATATTGGCACTTTTGTTGGCGGGGACGATCCGGATAGGTCAATGACAAACCTTGAATTATTTAGAGATAATAAACAACCGGTAATGGTTGCGACCAAAGCGTTTGGAATGGGTATAGATAAACCCAACGTACGATTTACGGTAAACATGAACTTTTCCAGTTCCCTAGAAAGCTTTGTGCAAGAAGCAGGAAGGGCTGGTAGAGATAGAAAAATGGCTCTGGCTACTATACTTGTTTCCGACTATAATTTAGTCAGATTGAATCCATCAGTACCAATAAATGAATTCCCCATTGGGATTTTAAAAAATAAATGGTTTATCCATGAAGATTTAGATGCAATTTTGAATCATTATAATTTAAAAATAGATCACAAGGACCTTGATTTTCTTACCCCTCAACAGGATTATGTTCGTTTGAATTGTTTGGTCGACAAAGAATACCAAGCTGGGGAAGAAATAATTTACAATTATTTCGGATTTAACCATTGTATTTATTCCGATTGCAGAAACTACCTAACGTGTCAACTAAGAAAAATCCCAGATAATTTAAATGGCTGGCAATACAATAAGGATTTAATAACTTCTTTGGATGCACTTAGTCTGAAGATTGATAGTAAGCACTTTCAATATCAGAATAGTGATTACGATACAGTTTTGTATTTTTTTAAAAGAAATTTCAAAGGAGCGACTATTGAAAAACAGTTTATGCATAAGCTTTTAAATGTTTATCCCATATCTGTTTTCATTGGGAATGATGTCGAGATTTCGGAAAATGTAATGTATATTAAAGGCTTCTTGACCTGTTTACTTGAGTCTGCGATAAATACTGAAGTTGTCTCGTTTGTTCCTTATAATGAAGAAAAAGAGGATAATATCGATATAGCAAAAGCTATTTATCGGATGAGCTGCATTGGATTGATTGAAGATTTTACCCAAGATTATAGGAAAAACCGTTACCGGATTGTTGCTAAAAGGAAGGGTGAAGGAGAATATTTTGAAAGTTTAAAACAATTCTTGCTCCGTTACTTCACTGAAGATAGAGCAAATCTTGAAATAGAAAAAGCCAGGAATTATCCATTAATTTTGGAATCTGATAATAGTATCAGAAACGAAATATACAGGTGCCTCGCATATCTCACCGAATTTGTTTATGAAAAGATTTCTGTCAAAAGAAAACGAGCAATTGACGATATGCGAAATTTCTGTTTAATTGGATTGGAAGAAGGGAGGGACTGGAAGGAATTAAATGAAGATCTGAAGGATTTTATTTACTATTACTTCAATTCAAAATACGCCCGTTCTGATTACCAGACTGAAAATGGATTGCCATATTCTCTCACAGATGATACTGACAACGGGAAGGAATCATCTGCTGAAACTCTATTTAAATTTCTGAAAATTAATGATTCCGAAATTATAGGAGTAAGTATGCCCATTGATAATGTAAAGCATTTACAAGGGGCGGTACGCTTAATCAGGAGGTCTTTGACGGACAACAATCCTTGTTTATCGCTGCTGAACGCATATTGCCTGTATTTTTTGGGAACAAGAAACAACCTAAATCTCGAAAATGAACTTATCACAAGTTACAAAGAAGGGATGGAGGAGTTTGCTGATCGAATGGAAGATCCTTCGGATTTCTGGAAACTTTTTGATGATTATAATGCATTTATAAGTCAATTTGCAGATAAGAAGCAGTTTGCACTATTAAAAAATGAAGTAATGTTATCAATTCATAATAGATTATTATCAAAAATAACTGAAAACTACCTACAATAATGGAATCGCAAAGTATTAACCAGGCACTCGCTCAAATTGAGAATAATTTAAAAAAACTTGATTCGGCGCGGATTCAAGTCGAAAAAGTAACAGAAAGCGGCAATAATCTTACAAATGCTACGCATCAATTAGCAATTGAAGTCAAATCTGTCGTTGATTTAGTTGTAAAAGAAACAACCGCCGTAATTAAAAAGTTTTCTGAAAGTATTCATGAATTAGAGGAAAAAATAATTCTTTCAGTTAGCACTGGTGAAAAGAACCTCTTAACGAATGTTGAAAAATTCTCCGAAACAACAAAGTTGTTGGAAACAATTGCCACTAAAGCAATTACAGAGACAAATTCCATATCAAAGACAAACCTGGAAAAGCAAGAAATTTCATTTTCTGATATATCTTTCCGTTTGTTTTCAGATTATTCTGCTAAGCTACTAGTTTTAGAAAAAGCCTTTTCTTCACTCAATGTAAAAAGCCACGAGGATCTTATATCGGAAATTGAAAATTTTAGGCATATAGCAGAAGGTATTGAATCGAAAAGTTCAGAATCAATTTTAGAAGTAAAAGACCTGTCAAATGCTACAATTCAAAAACAGGAAGAAATTATTGCTAAAACGATAAATACACTTGTTGGCTATTCAAATGATCTGCAGCAATTGATTAACCAAATATCATCGATGGGTCTTCCAGATAGATTGGAGAAAATCGATCGGGCTTTAGGAAGATTTCAGGAGCAAATCTACTCGATAGACACTAATATAAATACTCTTGAAAAAAGCATAAATAGAAATAACAAAAAAGCTTATTCAATGATAGTTATCTCGGTATTTTTGATAATTGGTTTACTAGTAGGAATATACTTAAAGTAAGATATCAATTCTGAACCAGATAATGAATGGGCACGTTTTACTACTTTTAAGATTTTATTATTAAATTATCCAATGAACACAGCCGTACACAACAAAATAGTTTCCTTTATTTGGTCAATTGCCGACGATTGCCTCCGCGATGTATATGTTCGTGGAAAATACCGCGATGTTATTCTTCCAATGGTGGTGCTCCGCAGGTTGGACACTTTACTTGAGCCAACTAAACAAGCAGTAATGGAAGAGCTAACTTTCCAAAGAGAAGAGGCAAAGTTTACTGAATTAGACGAGAACGGTTTACGACAGGCATCGGGCTATGTTTTTTACAATATCAGCGAATGGACGTTACAACGCTTACACGATACAGCTACCAATAATCAGCAAATTCTACAGGCAAACTTCGAAGATTATTTGAAAGGCTTTAGTTCCAATGTAAAAGAGATTATTGAAAAGTTTAAGCTCAAAAGCCAGGTCCAGCATATGGCATCAAAGGACGTGTTGCTTAATGTACTAGAGAAATTTACATCGCCTACTATCAATCTAACTCCTTTTGAAAAGAACGACCCTGATGGAAGAAAGCTTCCACCTTTGAGCAACTTAGGAATGGGGTATGTTTTTGAAGAGTTGATTCGCAAATTCAACGAAGAAAACAACGAAGAAGCAGGAGAACACTTTACACCTCATGAGGTTATCGACCTGATGACCCATATTGTTTTTGAGCTTGTAAAAGATAAGTTACCTCCAGTAATGACCATTTACGACCCTGCTTGTGGAAGTGGCGGTATGCTTACTGAATCGCAAAACTTTGTGAAAGACGAAGAGGGCGAAATATGTGCCAAAGGCGATGTGTATTTGTATGGCAAAGAAATTAACGACGAAACCTATGCCATTTGCAAATCGGATATGATGATTAAGGGCAATAACCCCGAAAATATCCGTGTGGGTTCAACCCTTTCTACCGATGAGTTTGCCGGAACCCACTTCGATTTTATGCTTTCCAATCCCCCTTATGGCAAGTCGTGGGCGAGCGAATTAAAGTATATTAAAGATGGCAAAGATGTTATCGACCCCCGGTTCCTAATTAAATTAAAAAACTATTGGGGCATTGAAGAAGAAGCCGATGCAACGCCCCGTTCATCCGATGGGCAGTTGTTGTTTCTGATGGAGATGGTAAACAAAATGAAACCACTTTCGCAAAGTCCGCTGGGTTCTCGCATAGCCTCGGTACACAATGGCAGCAGCTTATTTACTGGCGATGCCGGTGGAGGTGAAAGCAACATACGCCGCTATATCATCGAAAACGATTGGCTCGACACCATTGTACAAATGCCCAACAACCTGTTTTACAACACAGGTATTACAACATACATCTGGATATTAAGCAACAACAAAGACGCTAACCGCAAAGGCAAAGTTCAATTGATTGATGCCGGACAATTATTTCGAAAACTGCGTAAGAATCTGGGGGCTAAAAACTGCGAGTTTGCTCCTGAACACATACGCGAAATAGTAACTGCTTATGAATGTATGTCTGAATTGGATGAAAAAGAAGTGATAATTGATAATTTAGTAGGTAAGATTTCTTCCAAACTATTCGACAATGCCGACTTTGGATATTACAAAGTTACCATAGAGCGCCCCAAACGTTTAAAAGCACAATTTACCAAAGAACGGATTGAAGAATTGCGTTTCGATAAAAGCTTGCGCGAACCCATGCAATGGGCTTACAAAACCTTTGACAATGAGGTGTATAATAATATTATTAAACACGAAAAAGCCATTTTGGATTGGTGCGAGAAAAACGAACTGAACCTGAACACCAAACAAAGCAAAGCATTAACCAGTGCAGCCACATGGCAAAAGCAATTGGATGTAATGAACATTGCCTCCAAGCTAATGGAAGTAATTGGAACCGACGAATACAGCGACTTTAACATTTTCAGAGAAAAAGTGGACGAAGGTTTTAAATCGAAAAAACTTTCGTTATCTGCTTCTGAAAAAAATGCCATACTTAATGCTGTAAGCTGGTACGATTCCACAGCCGAAAAAGTAATAAAAGGAACCACAAAACTTTCTGGAGAAAAGCTCTCCAACTTGCTCGCCCATCTGGCTTGCTCCGAATCGCAATTGGTTGACTACGGCTATTATGCTACAAGCAAAAAAGGCGAATACCTCGAATACGAAACCGAAGGTGACTTGCGCGACACTGAAAGTGTGCCCTTGAAAGACAATATTTACGATTACTTCCTTCGAGAGGTAAAACCGCATGTCGAAGAAGCCTGGATAAACCTCGATGCCACAAAAATTGGCTACGAAATTAGCTTTAACAAGTATTTCTATAAACATAAGCCATTACGCAGTATTGAAGAGGTATCGGCTGATATTCTTCAATTGGAAAACGAGAGCGAAGGTTTAATTCGTGAAATATTAAACTTAGCCTAATGGAAAAAGTAATATTTAATAAATACCCTACTTACAAACCTTCTGGAGTTGAATGGTTGGGAGAAATACCGAGCCGTTGGGAAATATTACCTGGTCTTAGTTTTATATATGAAAATAAGGATAGAAATAAAGGAATGAAAAGAAACACAATTCTTTCCTTAAGTTATGGCAATATTAGAGTAAAAGGTGAGGACGAATTAACCGGGCTTGTTCCTGAATCATTTGAAACTTATCAATTTGTCAATAAAGGTGATTTGATTTTTAGACCAACAGACTTGCAAAATGATACAGTAAGTTTGAGAAGTTCAATATCTGAATATGAAGGCATAATTACTAATGCATATTTGAATCTAAGATTTACTCCAAAATCTAATTCTAAGTTTTTTCATTATTTCTTTAGAGCGATTGATAACAATAAAATCATATATGGTTTAGGCTCTGGTTTACGACAAAATATTAGTTATTTAGATTTTAGAAGATTCAATTTTCCATTTCCACCTCTTCCCGAGCAAACCGCCATCGCCACCTTTCTCGACCACAAAACCGCTCTTATCGACAAAGCCATTGGCATAAAAGAAAAACAAATAGAGCTGCTAAAAGAACACCGCCAAATACTCATTAATAAAGCTGTTACACGCGGGTTAAACCCCAATGTAAAAATGAAGGATAGTGGTGTGGAATGGATTGGTGAAATACCAGAACATTGGAAAGTAAAGAAATTGAAACATGTCGCTGGCAATTTTATGTATGGAACATCAATAGACTGTAATGAATTAGAATCTGGAACACCAGTATTGAGAATTCCCAATATTGGAGAGCTTTATATTAATTTTGAAGGTTTAAAATATGCTTTATTAACAGAATCAGAGACTAAAAATTATTTGCTCCAGAAAAACGATATATTAATTGTTAGGACAAACGGCAATCCCTCTTTAGTAGGTAAGAGTGCAATGTTCTCCGGAGAGGGTGATTATATGTTTGCATCCTATTTAATTAGAGTTAAGCCAAAAGAAAATATTGAAGCGAAATTTTTAATTAATACCATGAATTCATTTTCTATGCGTGGCTCGTTAACATATAGCGCTAGGACATCTGCTGGAAATTATAACTTAAACACACAATCACTTGGTGATTGTTACCTTGCTTATCCACCTAAAGATGAGCAACAAGGAATTATTGAATTCATTGAAATCGCAAATTCTAAAATAACTTCAACTATTACACTAAAAGAACAAGAAATTGAAAAGCTAAAGGAATATAAGGCAACGTTGATAAACAGCGCCGTAACTGGCAAAATAAAAGTATGTTAACATGCAAAAGCTAAAAGTTTTTATAAGCAGTGTGCAAAAGGAGTTTGCGAAGGAGCGCGAGCGGCTCTTTCAGTATTTGCAAACCGATGCACTGTTGAGTGGCTTTTTCGAACCTGTACTTTTCGAGAAACTGCCTGCTAGCAGTCAGGCTCCCAACAAGGTATATTTAAACGAGGTAGCTCAATCGCAAGTATATTTGGTATTATTGGGCACACAGTATGGTTACGAAGATACAAACGGCATTTCACCTACCGAGTTAGAATACGAACATTCTAAAGCGCATCATATGCCTGGTTTTGCATATATATTAGGCGAAAACACATTAGAACGCCATGCCAAAGAGAAAGCATTTATTAGTAAAATCCAGAACGAACTTTCGTACAAACGTTTCGATAATGTTGAACAACTCATCGCTTCGGTGTATGCTTCTTTAATAGATTTGCTTAAACACAAGGGGCTTATTCAGCTTACCTCTTTCGATGAAGCTTTGCACCCAACTGCCCAAATAAGTGATATTGACCCGGCAAAAGTAGATAATTTCCTTGGTTTGTCTAACTACAAAAGAGGATTCCCAATCAGGCAGGGTTCTTCGGTCGAGAAGGTGCTTACCCATTTAAATATTCTTAATGGCGAAAAGCTTTGCAACAGCGCATTATTGGCATTTGGTAAGAATCCACAACAATTCTTCGCCACCGCAGTAACCAAATGTGCTCATTTTCATGGTTATATTGTAGCAAAACCCATTCCCGACCACAAGGTTTTTGGCGGCGATGTATTCCAACAGGTCGACGAAGCCGTCGATTTTGTTTTATCGAAGATTGGCGTATCGGTAGGTTTGCGAAACGATAGTACGCAAGCTCCCATAAAATATGAAATTCCTCGTCCTGTTGTAACCGAAGCCATTGTAAACGCAGTAGCACACCGCGATTACAATAGCAATGGCAGCGTACAGGTAATGTTATTTGTCGACCGCTTGGAAATATTCAATCCCGGGCGATTAACGCACGAATTGAGTATGGCCAAGCTCAAGACCGACCATGGTTCTTATCCCACCAATCCCAAATTAGCCGAGCCCATGTATCAGGCCGGTTATATCGAACGTTTTGGAACAGGAACAGGTGAAATTCTGCGTTTAACCGTTGAAGCAGGTTTGAAAGAACCTAAATTCGACTTTGAAGAAGGTTTTAAAGTTATTATTTGGCGACCAACTGCAACTACCGGACAAGCTACTGGACAAGTTACCGGAGAAGTTACCGGAGAAGTTACCGGAGAAGTTACCGGAGAAGTTACGGAAGCAATCCGTAGAGTAGTTCTTGTTCTTTATGGCGAAATGAAAAGGATTGAAATACAAGAAGCCCTACAGCTTCGACATCAAGAATCCTTTAGAGATCTTTATCTAATTCCCGCAATGGATAAAGGTTTTGTTGAAATGACTATACCGGACAAGCCTAATAGTTCAAAACAAAGGTACCGGTTAACACAAAAGGGGTTGGAATTGAAGAAGAAAATTGAATAAGGCATAAAAAAAACATGGAGGGAATGGAATGAAAGAGAATGGGAATGGAAAAAGTATGTTAATCGATAAATAAAATTCGTTATGAATGAACCTGAATTAGTAACCAAAAATCTGAATAAAATATTCAATAGTGAATTTCCATTATCTATACCTGAATACCAAAGGGCTTACGAATGGAACAGCTATCATGTAAAAAATCTATTGAACGACACATATAGTATATGCTCAAAGGATAAGTCTTATTTGTTGGGAACAATCATACTCCATAAAAACGAAATAAATAACCAAGTTAAGTACGACATTATCGATGGGCAACAAAGATTGATTACTTTATCTATTCTAATGCATTGTTTGCAGGGAAGTGAGAAACTATCATTAATCAAAGCAAAATTTAATAATATAAAATCATTTTATTTCATAAAAAACACCAAAAATGAGATAGATGCATTTCTTAAAAACAAGGTTGACAGGGAACGATACAAAAATTTTGTTCTGGAAAAACTTGAATTTTCGGTATTAACAATTACTGGCCCCAATGCAATTGATCAGGCTTATACATTTTTTGACAGTGGCAACAGCAAAGGCAAAAGTTTAACAGATTTTGATTTGTTAAAAGCTCATCATTTAATGTATATTCCCGAAGAAAGAGAACAATTGGCAAGTAAACATAACAAATTTTGGCAAACTAATAATGATAAACACCACGAGCTTTTTAGCTCAATTTTGAGAAGAATCAGAATGTGGAGCCGAGGCTTAGAAAGGGATAATAATTCGGATCGTAACGATTTTTATGAATTTATTTCTACTGTGGAACCAAGTGAGATTGAACAAAATGAACATTTGTTTAATAGATACATGCAACCGAATGTATTTCGTTCTTGGCATAGAGAAAACGACGAAGTCGTATTAAATATGAAATATCCGCTCCAGTACACTGAAACACTAATACCATTTGAAATTCCTCAAACCATCGAGGGGGGCGATTCATTCTTTTTGTACGCCAAGCGTTACCACGACATGTTTGAACATTTATTTGGTGAAAATGAAACCAATAAATCGTCATTTATTAGCTATGTTTACAAATTATTCAAATCTATTGATAATGAATATATTGCAACTGCATACAAAGCCGTAGTCCTTTTGTATTACGATAAGTTTGGTGAAAATCGAATTATTGAGGCTGCAACATGTGCAGAATTAATTATATCAGAAATTCGTTTTAAGTGGGGGCAAACCAGACCAAGTCCAATAAGAGTTGAAACAACATTAAGCAAGGTTAAAAATAATAAGTTGATTCCCATTTTATTAAGTTCAACAATATCAATGCATGTTATTGTATTATTGATAAATGAAATTGCATTAAATAAAAGGTTAACACTTGAGAGTCCTACGTTAGAAAGATATAAGTCAAAGGTAACTTCATTTTATAAAGAAAATAGAATGAAGATTAAAAATGAACAAATACGTGAGAAACTAAACTTCTTGTACGATTTAAACTAAACCATTCAAGCAATGAAGAATTCTAATTCAACCACATATACACCAGCTACAATTAATTCAATTAAATTTCGAATTCCACTTTACCAGCGACCATATGCATGGGAGGTTTTACAAATAGAACAACTGTTAAAAGACTTATTCACTCAATTTAATAACGATAATACCCAAAAGTATTTTGTTGGTATTCTTAATGTTGGCAGAACCGAAAATAATGAATTTTTTGACCTGATTGATGGACAGCAACGTATAACAACTTTATATTTGATAGGTAAAGTATTATCCAAATATTTCGATAAATGGAATGAATTTCTGAGTCACCGTTTGGACCTTTATGGGAGAAAAGAAGACCAAGGGTACTTAGAAAAATTGGATATTTCTTTAAATCCAAATCCTAAAATGGTTGAAGCAATTGGGGTAATTGAAAAATTTATTGAACTAAATGTAACAGAGAAAGCTCTACTTGCAAAATATGTATATGAAAATGCTGCATTCTTTATTAGTGAAGTACCAGCTCATTATTCATTAATTGAAAAGAACCTCCAATTTGTAAGAATGAATAATAGAGGTAAGCAGCTTGAATCACATGATGTTTTAAAAATTAAATTGGCATCTGAAATAACTGACGCTATTAAAAGAACGGAATTTTTAACAACTTGGAATACAATATCACAACTTGGTTGCGGAAATGCTTCTTCAAATATTTCAGAGGAAAAAAGTCTTCAAGATATATTGGAAGATAACTCAATATTCAAAGAACCTGAGAAAGATACAGAGATCTTCTATCAGTCTATTGTAACTTTTCCTGAATTTTTATTAATTGCTTTGGCTAGATTCTTTAAAAGGGAGAATTTAAGTATCGTTGTTTCCCACCAAAAGGATAAAAAAGATGACGCATATCGAAAAGATAGACTTTTAGAAGAATTTGGTTTTGGAGAAAAGAAAATTGAGTTTAAATGGACCGAAGAAAACACACTTAAATTTATTAAAACATTACATACTCAATTTAATTCATTTGATAAGTATATTATAAAACGCGATAAAGAAGAAAAATATAAATTCAGTGGAGATAAAGAAAAATTCATAGGTTCATTTTTAGCTGAATTACAGGTATTTCAGTCTTTTCTTTATGTAACCCGCGAACCTTATCAAAATAATTGGTTAATAGATACCTTTGATTTTTTAGAAGAGACTATCAATTTAGAAAAAATTGAAACACTTTATTTTCTTAATTTTCTAAAAAAACTAGATAATGATAGATGCAAAACAAGAAATTCGGCATCATTCAGCTATTTAAATATTGACAGATACTGGTTTTGGCGACTAGACTATTATTTGTGGGAGAATAGAAATGCATATTTTACCGGTAGATCTCTTGAAATTGCAAACAAATATGTTTTTAGAGTAAACAGGTCGGTAGAACATGTTGCTCCTCAAACCCCCAAAAGCAAAAGTAATATCAACATAAATAAGGCTTTAATAGATTCTTTCGGGAATTTAGCTATGATATCATCTGGCCAGAATTCATCATTGCAAAATGAGGCTTTTGAACAAAAATGGGCCCATGTAATGTCGTTTATCAATGGCAGTATTAGTGGTTCTATCGAAAGCCTTAAAATGTTAAAAATGTACGAGTTCGAAAACTGGAACGATGAAAATCTTAAAATTCATAATGATATTATGATTAATGTGTTAATTGATTCATTTCCTGACATATACTTAGAATTGAAAGATAATTTGAAAACTCAACTTTTCAAAAATGAAAACTAGCCAAACTAACGAACAAGCCCTCGAATCGGCCATAGAGAAACGTCTTAC
>JFJP01027981.1_pt1 | contig 16748 bp, 15 predicted proteins | sample 431651 | NCBI WGS metagenome assembly JFJP01 (sample SAMN02602958, study PRJNA72255) | Microbial mat metagenome, whole genome shotgun sequencing project. | biome: fresh water; feature: sink hole; material: water; isolation source: purple microbial (photo- and chemosynthetic) mats found in... | reverse complement strand
AATGAAAGATTTATTTTTGGCTTTTACAATGGTAAAATAAATAAAAAATTCATTTTTTTGAAGGATTTTTTTTTTTTTAGGATAAATTAGAAGAAAAATCTTCACAATTTACTTTGAGAAAAGATTTATGGCCTGAATCTGGAACTATACTTAAAAATTGGAATGAATAATAAAAAAATATTAAATTGCAAATTTTAGCTTTTTAAAAATCAATTTTTTTTTTGTTTTTATTGAAAATTATTGTTTTGCTTTTAGTTATCATTTACAAAAAATAATTGGATAATGATGATATTGATCAATGTATAATTTTTATTTAGATGTAGTGTAAAGGATCAGGTATATTCATCTCAAAAAAAAAAAAAAATTAAAATCGAAAAAGATCAATTGAGTTTTGAACATAATTTTTTTTCAAATAAACAAATATTTATCATATTTTATCAAAGTGGGTCTCTATGAGTGATATGGCATGTAAAGGCAGAGGTTTTCTATGAGTGATATGGCATGTAAGGTCAAAGTGATCAGCGAATTGTTATGTTTTTTTTATAACATTTACGCAGCAGAGAAAATTTCGTTTGTGGCAGTTGTGTCCATTTGAAGACCACCTTTATAAAAATTAGAAACTGATTTTGCAAAAAAAGCAGGTTTAATTGCAAATATTTCAATAAATCTGTTTTTTCATAAAAAACTCGGTTTTTGACAACAACTTCAGCAAATCAAGTGCAAATAATTTCTTTAATAAGTTTAAATATTTTTTTGCAATAAATATTATGTATATGATGAAATTTTACTGTGTATTGTTTCACTTGTTTTTTATTAAAAAGAAAACAAATTGAAGTTTTAATAATTTTTAATGAGAATGAGTGTTTTGTTCGAAATCAAATTTTTTTTCTTATTATTTATGCCATTAATGAAATAAACAACTCAATTATATAAAGAAACTAATGGCTTGACACGAAATAAAATTACATCATTTTATTATATATCCCTTTACAAAAATTATAAGAATAGTACAATTGTTAAACAGAGAGCTTAAACCAATCATGTAATAATGCTCTACTAGCGGTAATTCTATTCCTCGGTTTTTTTGACAGTAGTCTTTTCATCAAATCCCAAGCATCTTTTGAAATTTTAATTTCTTCTATCACATCTCCTTCTGATACTATCTGTATTAATCTGTAAAGATTAAGGTTCTTATTTTGCGAGATAAGCTTTGCAAGTTTCATGAACATAATGCCAATCATCCACATTTCTGAACTGAATTCCTTGAAATTCAAATCAGATTTCCTGATCTTTTCAAAATCCCCATTAGGAAAAAGCACTAATTTGCCATTAGGTGCTATAAAAATCTGAGCTTGGTTTATATCTCCTATGAGAAAGTTGTTGCTATGGAGAGAGTCAACTAAGGATAAAAGCTGTTGCATGATCGATTTGATCAGATCTTCATTGAGGAGATTTGAATGGTTTAATATGAAATTGTTTAGAGACTCTTTTTGAAGTATCGTAGTTTTATCCATTTTTGGAATTTTTGGAATTTTTTATGAATTATATCATATTATTGATTGATTTATAACATTGGTTCATATCCTTTGAAATTTATTGAGTTTGTTAAAAATGCTGAAATTCATTTGATTTGTAAAAAACTTTGGTTTGCGATCAAAATCGAGAAATTCTGAAAAAAAATTGAAAGATATTTTTTTTTTCCTTCAAATAAAATTTTAATTTTTTATTCAAAAATTGCAAAAATTAAAAAAAACAAACAAAACATCAGAAAAACATCAGAAAAAATTCATAAAAAACTCATTCTTTTAACATTTAGTTTATCAAACTTTAATTTGGGCAGTTTTTTTTCCAATTCTTTTTTTTTCTCACTGACAATCAAATCCACCTTTTCTTCATCATACCCCTCAAACTCATTTTTCCTTTCATTCTTCAGGTTTTTCGGCAGTAAAAACTCCGAAAACTCCTTCAAATTACATAGTTTATTAATTTTTTTCCTATCGAAATATTTCTGATAAATCTGACTGATCATTCTGTTTTTTTTCACAAAAGTGTGATCAGACCTTTTCTTAATTTTCTGTTTCTTGAAATAGAAGAAATTCTTCTTTATTTCATTGATATTCTTCTTTGGGTCCTGATTTTTTGAATTATTCTTCAATTCTTCCTTTTTTTTCTCATATTTATTCAAAACTGCTAAATTGCAATGATCCATAATTTCTAAAACATCACATTTTTCCTTAGTTTTTTCGCTGGGTTTTCTGACCAATTCTTTCGAAAAATGAAACCCTTTGTTTTCTGTTAAATTGCCTGATTGGAACAAATTGTCCAATATTAAGAAATGATTGGTCATATTCAATTTTATAAAGGGTTTTCTTAATTGAGTTTTCTGATCCAATGGGAAATTTAAAGCTTTATGTGAAGAGGGGTTAAAGCTTGAGCCTGTTTTATTCAATGAAATTGTTTGGAAATTGGATCTTGTGTGAGATAGTTCAGATTTTGGCTTAGAGGAGAGCGGTTTTGAATGGAATGAAGCTCTTTCAATGAAATTTTTTCGAGCTGATTGTGTTTTTAACATGAAAATTAGCAGAAAAGTTTCTTAATTCATGTTTTTATTGTTTTTTTGGAGTTTGAATAAAAAAAAAACTTAATATGAAAAAAACTTAATGTGAAATTATTTTTAATATGCATTTTCTTATTTTTCTTTAAACCAAAAGCCTTTTTTTATTGAGAACAAATTTATTTTTTCTTTCTATTTTTTATTTATTTATTAAGAATTTTAAAAATAACGCAAATATTAATGAATAATAAGACCGTCGATTCTTTAAATTAAAATTTTGAGTTTTAAAGGTTTTAATCAAGAAATATACATATAAAATTACCAAAAAAAGCAATTTTTTTCTCTCCTTCACATTATTGAATATGAAAAATTTTTATTTTCCTTTTTAATTTTTTACTCTTTTTATAAAAAAAGAAAATAACGCAAAAATTGAACTAATCAAAAATTTCCTTTTTTAAATTTAAACTTCGGCAAAAAACTATTTAAATTTCTTCTCAAAATCCCTCTATTTCGAGAAACAAACCCCATTTTATTGAAACAGAATCGTTTTCCTTTAAAAAAATACTACTTTTAATCTATTTCAGTAAAAAACAGTTACATAATTATATAAAAAACCCTAAAAAACCCAAAAAATGGATTTTTTTAAATATTACTTCCTAAAACAAAATAAACGCAAAAACATCAAAAATAACGCAAAAAAAAACCAATTTAAACTCCTGATCAAAAATTTTATCCGTTTTGCTTTTTTTCTCTCTCTAAATATCCAGTTTTATTTAAAAACCATTAAAAACTTCCCAAACGCAAAACGAATCTCTCAGCTTTTTAACGTATATTCCCTTAAATTCAATGTCAATTCTCAAAAAAAACATTAAAAAACAACAGAATCCTCTCCCAGACTCCGAAACTAAGAAATCTGGCAAATGGACAGAAGAAGAAGACATTCTTCTCCAACAAGTCGTCCCATTATACAATGAGCGTCATTGGCGAAAAATCAGTCAACACATGAAAGGTCGTTCAGCAATACAATGTCTTCATCGATGGACGAAGATTCTAAGGCCAGGGCTTGTAAAAGGCCCTTGGAGCACTGAAGAAGATAATAAATTAATGGTATGGGTACAAGAAAAAGGCCCTATAAAATGGGCACAATGTGCGATATTGATACCAGGAAGAAGTGGGAAACAATGTAGAGAAAGGTGGTTCAATAATCTGAACCCTAATGTGAAGAAAGGAGATTGGAATCCTGAAGAAGATGATTTGATTTTCAAATTATATGTTAATTATGGGTCGTCTTGGAGCAAAATCGCTATGCATTTCAAGGATCGAACAGAAAATTCCATTAAAAATAGGTTTTATTCCACGATCAGGAAGTTGTATTCAGATCAGAAAAAACTTGAAAAAGGAAAAACTGTCAAAAAACATCTGAAGAAACAAGTGGAAAATGAAGAAATGGTTTTAGAAACTGTTAAGAATGAAGAAATATCAAAAGAAGATAAATCAAAAGAAGATAAATCAAAAGAAAATAATTCAAAAGAAAATAATTCAAAAGAAAATAATTCAAAAGAAAATAATTCAAAAGAAAATAATTCAAAAGAAATTTCAAAAGAAAATAATTCAAAAGAAAATGAAAATAAGACAAAAGAAAATAATGCAATAGAAAATAAAACAAAAGAAAATTCGAAGAATTCGAATAAAAACCTGATAAACACGCTTTATGACCTCTTGAAAACCTCAAATATCGAGCATGCTCCACATATAAATAACATCTACGCCTCAGGGATCTACAAGAAATCTCGCAGATATCGAAGAAAGCCAAAAAAGAACACAGAAATCCCTGTGAAACCCTTACAAGAAGAATCTATTAAATCAATCACCACACGAGTTTCTTCAAATATAAAAGACGAAGCCTATTGTTCTGAATCTGAGTCCGAAGATGGAAATTTCGAGAATTTCTTGAGTTCTATCGAAAACACCATAAATAAAGAGTTGATTCTTCGAGAAATGGATTGTTTAAAGGATTTAAGTCTTGAAGAATTACAGAATAAAGTCTTTGATTTCTGTAATGAAAACCCGATAAATCTTGAAGCAAATGAAGATAGAACAAGGACTTTTGAGTTAGAAAACATTCTGAACCAACAAATAGAAAAGGAGATCATTGATGGCTCGAAAAACACTGACAAAATCTTGGAAAAAGCAATACATGATGAAATAATCTCGAAATGTGATGAACAAAGCTTTGAATCTGATAAAAAGATGTTTTTTTTAGTGCAGCAATTACAAACCCTTGAGAACATGCTCACAAAAACAAGACAAGAACTGATAAGTCTGGAGAATTCTTTGCAAATTCCTGATAAAAATTGCTCTTTACAAGGGGAAAATAACAATTTAAAGGAAGAAGATTCTTTTGTAAATAATTTCAATTTTTTCAATGAAAATCTGCCGAATATTTCAGAGTGGAATTGCAAAAGAAAAGCCAGTCTGAGTTTAGATGATTTCTTCGATTTTCCTATTGAGGGGCTTAAGAAACAAAAGAGGTTCAATTTCATGGATGAGGAATTGGTGAATGACAATTTCAAAGAAGAGTGAGAAATCTTCTCCAGTTCAAAATTTATAATACATTAAAGTTCTTTTATATGTGAAAAGTCTTCTATTTTATTTATTTTCCTTTTGTAAAAAGAAGTTTTTAAATCTAAATTTATTTCTTTAAATTTTAAAAAAAAAACACATTTTTAAAAAATTGTTTTAAAAAAAAAAAATTTATGAAAAAATTTTTATTTAATTTTTTTTAATAATTTTTAGTTTTTTTGTTTGCAATTTTGAAAAAAAATAATTTTTTTAATTAAAAAAAATTTCCTATTTTAAATAAAAAAAATTAAAAAAATATGAAAAAAAAACCAAACCCCCCAAAAAATTTTTTTTTTAGTTTAAAAACTCTCTCAATTATTGGTTTTCTTTTCTTATTTTTTCTTGCCTTTTTCACTTGGTATTTCTCAACTCCCAAACTTCCAAACACTCCTATAAATCCAACTAAAATTCTTGATTATAAAATTATAAAACGCATCGAACTTCCTGAAAAATCACATGCATATACGTTATATAAATTAATTTCAACATTATAAAACGAATAATTCATTTTATAAGTCAAGGTTTAGTTTTTAAAGATAACGAGACTTTAATTCAAAGTGGTGGATTATATGGGAACTCAACACTTCGCTATATTTTTCTGAATAATCTAACGTTTGATAAAGAGTTTAAATTGCCAGCAAAATATTTTGGAGAAGGATGCGATATAATAAATGATTCTAAAGGAGATTTTATATATCAATTGACATGGAGAGAGAGAAAAATGTAATGTATATAATATAATATGCAAAAGAATTAATTAAATTTACAAAAGAAAAAATGTATATATAGAATAAAGAAAAGCATAAAATTTATAAATAAGAATTAAATTTTTAAATATATTTTTAAAAATTATGCACAAATAAATTGATAATTGATTTTGTTTATATTTAGTTTTAAATATCATGCAGATAACTTAACAATAAAGGAGATTATTAAACTGCCACAACGAATCAAGGAAGGATGGGGCATTACTCATTTGACTACGAAAATAAATGAGACAGAAATCACAGAGTTGTTTATAAGTGATGGAAGTGATGAAATATTTGTTTTAGATCTAATAACTTGGAGAATTAAAAGGATTATAAAAGTTTTACTTCCTACAATATTAATGAATATTAAAAAATACTTAAGGTTATTGATGAAATGGGATACCCTATCCTTTGGATAAATGAGTTGGAAATGATAAATCAAACATTATTTTGCAATGTTTATTTGAAAGATTATCTAATTGGAATTGATATTCTCACAGGAAAAGCTATATCGTACTCTAAACATAATTATAAATATTTATTTTTTTTTTAAAAAGGAAAATTGATTTAAGGAAAGTCGTAAAGGAAATAAAAAGCACTGAATTGTTTAAAACAATGAACTATGACTCTACTTATTGTTTGAATGGCATCGCATATCACCAACCAAATAATATGTAATTTTATAATAAATTTAAGATCGATGATTGAAAAAATAATAATTAAAAGATTGATGATTTCTGGGAAAATGTGGCCTTATATTTATCAGATAGAAATCGTCAAATAAAGAAATTTTTTAAATTTGATTTTTTTCTTTATTTTCAAGAAAAATGACGAATTTTTTTTATTTTTCCCAAAACTTACAAAACCAATGTTTTTCGTCAAATGAAAACTTATAATTCTTTCTTTATTTTCATAAAAATGACCTAAAATTATTTTTCTCTCTCTCCAATAACTTAAAAATTCATTTTTTTTACAAAATTCATTTTTTTTTTTGATAATTATAATTTAAAGTTTTAAATTATTATGAAAAACTTTAAAAGTTTATCAAGTAAAAATTTTTTCTTCATATCTGATTTTAATTAAAATTTTTGTTTTTCTTCACATTAAGCAATATCCTTTCAATTTCTCCAATTAAATAAAGCAAGCTTAGTATTTTCTTCATTATAAATCGGAATAAACACAAGATTTTTTTCAAATCCTTAAAAATATTTAAATCCAATGTTTGTTTTCAATAAATTAAACTCTTTTACATTGCGAATCACTAATTTTTTTTCTCTTTTAAATTATTATAAATATTAAAAAATTCAGCTTTATTTGCAGGGCTGTTCTTAAATTTTATTTCTTCGTTTAAAAGATTTTCTTTTTATTAATAAAATCGGAAAAATAACAAAAATTAAGAATTTTAATTTTTTTTTATTAAAGTTTCTACGTATTGATAAAAAAATTTATTTTTTTAAATCTCTCATTCTTTTCAATGATTATCACACACAATAAATATTACCCTCATGCTCCAAAATATGCTGCTGCTACTAATTTTCCACTATTAGAGAAAAAAAATCCAAAACTTCAAATCCATGATATTTCTTTTCCTAATTCAGCTTTCCAAAACTTATTGGAGCAAGACACTTCGCATCACAATCGACAAAATAGTGAAACTAAAAATGTACACAATCTTTCAAATAAAACAAACGAAAGTTTTCTCAAAAATTTTCTGAAACAACAAACCTTAAAGCCTTTGGAACAAAGTATAAATTTGTCAGACCAAAAAAAAATTAACAATTCATTTCAAATCGTTTCGAGAGAAATGAAAAAAAACGATGTAAATGCAAAAGAATTTTATTCTATATAAAGCTAATTTTTTTAAGATCAGGACCAAAGTTATTCGAACTCATACTCGAGACCTTAGCGCTAATTCCAATATAAATGCTAATAATACCACTACTCGCCGAATTAATTATCAAAATAATGAAAAAAAAGAAACAACGATTGATAAAACGAATAAACTTATGAAGATTTACAATCCCATTCCTCCTCAACAAATTCCAAAGAAAAAAATGAGTAGTTATCATATTAATTCAAAAAAAGAGAAGGTATTAATATTTTTACATAACTACTAATCATAAAATTTCTTCATTATAATAATATTTCATAAAGTAAAACAAAATTTTTTTTTGCTTTATAAAGAGAAAAAATCATTTAGATGATTTCTCATCCAATTACAATAATAAGAAAAACAATGATTTTGATAATAATAATAATGTGATTAATAGTCCTCTGGAAAATCATTCCTCTTCTACGCTTTCAATGTCCTTCGGAAACTCTGATTTTCAAAAAGCTTTAGGCATAGATATTAAACATCTAATCGACAAAGGTTTCAACAATAATGGGAATAACCATGATGATTCTTCTGGAAAAAACATCAATATAAAAAAAACGAAGAAAAAATTCCTGATGTGGGAAAAAAAACTAATATCTTTAAAAGAAAAGCTTCGAAATCTAAAGAAAAATCACAAAAAGCAGTTTTGTTTCAAAGGAACAAAAATGATGAAACTGAGCATATTTTCAAAGAATTGCATCCCAGTAAATTATTAATCTATATTTTTAATCTAAAATTTCTTCTTAAAATATAATATATCAAAGATCATTCTAAGCCTAATTCAGGAACATATACGATGAATTTAAGAGAAACTCCAACGTTTAATCTCCCAATGCATTATTATAAAGAATGCAATGAAAAAAGAGAAAACGAAATTCCTTTAAAAAAAGAAATTGATCAAAGTCAAACACAAAAAGTTAAGCCTCCTAACATTTACTCCACTGATTTATTATTAGATGATTTGATGGAAGGTTTTCATTATATTTCTTTTGATGTTTTTAATCTATTTTTTTAAAAGATTTAAAAAAAAATGGATTATTTAAATTTGATAATGAATCTATTCAAATAAATACCTCTCTTTCAGAAAGCCCTGTGCAAATTAAAGAGAAAATTCCAAAGAAAGTTAAATCATCTAATATGAAATTTAATTTGAAAGATTGCGAAAATCCAAATATGAAATGTCTTTTGATTGATTTTGATCAATCTAGTTCTGAAGATGGAAGTGAGGAGATTCTTGCCAGAAATGATACACAAAATGAAAGTGATGGGAATAATTTCAAAATTATAAAAACTAAAAATCTTGAAGTTTTGGACCTGGATGATTTCTAAATTAACATAATAAAATATAGAAGAAAAAAAAAATTACAATTTTTTTTTACTTTCCCTTATTTTAAAATAAGTTATATAAAAAAAAAAATAAGTACTAGAATCCAAATTCCCCATAAGAAAAAAACAAAATGTATCTTTTTTTCATTGTGTTTCTAATTTTTCCCCTTTTCAAATCCCAATGCATAAAACTGCCCTTTAAACCCATAGAAACCTGTAATACCTGTTCTTTCACTTATTATGAGTCTCAATACCTTATATCAATGAAGCTTTCCATTAGTTCTAGCATCCCCCTTCAAATATCCGATTGTTCTTTGAAAATCACTACTATTCTTTTAACAAGAAAAATTCTGATTCTAAATAACTATGGATCTAGCATAAATCTGAATGAATTTGATCAGATTTATGATGATTTCCTTGTTGCTTTGCAAGAGGAAAGCAAGATCTTGATAAGCTATTTGTATTCTAGCTTAGAGATCAATTTCCAAGCTGGAAACCATTATATCCTGCGATCCAGTGTTCAAATAAGCCAGGAAGAACTATTCAGAAGAATGATGGTTGATATCGTGATGAAACCTTTTTTGAATGAAAAAGCTGTTTTAATTTTGAAAACTAATGAATTTTATATATTTATATCAAAGCGATTAATTATTGAGAACATTGATTTTATTGGCAATGACATCCTTGTACAGAACGATAATGACCCTTTAGCTTGTTATAATGATATTGGAAGACAATGCTGCTCAGAATCGGATTTTCAAGGCAATTATTCCAATAATGAAAGCGTTTCTTGTGCTTTAAATGGTCGAAAAATCAATAATTTAAAAAAAAACACTTATTATGCCTTATTTAATTTGGAATTTATTTTTGATAATTTTGAAAATTTTGGCAATTTTAATGATTTTCCTAATATTACAATAAATAATTGCAACTTCAAAGATTTTTTCCCTTTGAATTCAACAAAAGGCTGGACCAGTCTCTTTACAATAGCTCCTCTTGGTGGTTTATTGAACATAAATGGTTCAGTGTTTGACAATTTTAATTTTCCGAATGGATTGGTTTATTATAAAAGAGATCAATATGATGATTTATATAAACCATTCATCAATTACAAAGATTTTGATGATTATATGATGAACCATCACAATGTTTCTATAAACAACACTATAATAAGGAATTACAATCAATACTTTATTAATAAAGCTGATGTTTCATTGATAAATTTCATCGATTTTAAAGGCACTTTTTATCTAGAAAAACTTCTTATGAATAAAATTTTTAATTCATTTTATGTTTTTTATTTTGAGAAATCAAAAAAAGACTTATTTTCTTCAGTTTTTATTCAAAACTGCACTATTTCGAATTTGGAAAACATAGGCCTTTTTTATTTCAATAACCTTAATCAATATTCAATGCAAAACCTTAATGTTTCATTTATTAATAATACATTAATCCTCTTGATAACATTGAAAAATATCGATGCTCTAATCCTAAACGAGCTTTTTTTTAATAAAATCAACACCACAATAAATACTATAAATATTTTTGATTCATATGGCTTTATTAACAATTCTTTCTTTGGATTATCATCACAACTAACCTTGCTTTATGTGAAAAATGGCAATTTCTTCATAAAAAACTGTACGTTTCAATACCTGATGTTTGTGAATAATATAATTTCATTAATAAACCAAACAAATAGTAATATAACCAATTCATATTTCGCTTATATCAATGGCACTGTCTCATTATTGTACATTTCTGCTTCAAACACCTTCTTTCTTCTCAACACCATCATAAAATATGTGAAAGCCTATTCAATTTATTACCTAGAAAACATGAACTTTAATTACAACAACCAAGTTCTGATATCATTTAATACAATGTCCTATTTCTGGAAAAATGAACATTCCTGCAAAACCTCACAAATGGAAAATTCTTTATTTATTTCCAATTTAATCAAAATGAGCATTTTTTCAAACATTGGGGTTCGCAACGCTAAAATCCTTTTATTTCAAGTGGACATTCTTTATAATACAATGACAGTCTGGTCTATAATAAAAGCACTTGAAGGCCTTTGCAATCTTACTAATATAACAATTATTGGCAATGTTTATTCAAATCCTTCTAATTTCCGTTATGTTTTTTCCTTTGAATCTAATAATAAGGTCTATATAACGAACTGCATTTTCAAAGATAATGGTGCAGTTGCTCGCAAAAACTTTTATTTAACCGTGTATGAAAACGCGTTATTATGCTTTTGGAGCATGACTTATTCCTATTTGAACAATAACCTGTTTGTTTCGAGTTCAGAAGTTGAATTAGGTTCAGGATTCATCAGTTCTTCACCTCATGGAGGAGTTTTTATGCTTTATAACAGTATTTTCATTATTTTAGAGGCAAATCCTACCTTCCGATATAAAGGAATTATATTAGATCATTTCAAAGAAGCTACAATTATCAATAACACCTTCATAAATCTTATGTGCAACAATCTTAGCTTTATTCATATGCATGGCAGCGTTAGTTTAGTGGGTTCTTCGAGCTATAGTTATTCACAGAACTCTTATTTTGTAGTGATGGAGAATAATGAATTTATTAATTGCTCTTGTGTTAATGGAGGAGGCTTGGGAATCATCAGTATTTATTCTGTTAGTATAAAGAATTGCAGGTTTTTTAACTCAACTGCCACAAAATTCTCTGGCCATTTATTGGTTATTTCTGGGGTTTATTTGACTTTATCACAAGTTTTCTTCAATGTTTCTTCAGCGGACGAAGGCTCTGGAGCTTATTTACGAAGCTTTGCTAATGTGAAAATCGATAATATTGAGATTTATGAAGCTTTTTCAAGAAAAAATGGAGCGTTGTTTTGTAGAGATATCGGGGTTTTAGAGATAAATTCTTCTTTTGCAAGAAATGTAATTTCTTTAGGAAATGGCGGTTTTGCTTATTTATTTCATTCAAATATTTTAATCAATAATTTAACCGTTTATAACAGTTACGCTGAAGTTGAAGGAGGGTCTTTAATGATAGCTGGTAACAGTTTAATCACAATAAGTGACTGTTTTATTCAGAGCTCAAGCGCTTATATAGGAGGAGCTATTAGCTTTGAATCTGCTAATTATGTTAGTGTAACAAATATAACTCTTAGTGATATTTTCGCACATCTCAATGGAGCTGGTTTTTCTGTAAATTCGATAAAATCATTGAGTTTATCTTATATTTCGATTTATAATGGGATTTGTTTGGGAAATGGGATGATTTCATTGAAAACTGATGATGAAAACGTGCCTTTGAGTCTGTTCAATATCACTTGCAATAATACAAAGGCTCTTGCAGGGTCTTGTATTTATTATTTATCTTCAAGCAAATTGAATATAAATCATTTGGTTGTCATTGAAAATGGCCCTACTCCAATTTTTATAATGTGGTCCTATGAAGTGAAAGTTTTATTGAACGAGATTTTTATATCGAATTCGAATTCCTCAAACTTTTTAATCGCAATTTATGGCGTGAAATTCTTTTTAAGTCTTTGTGAAATCACGAAAAACGTGGCTTTGAAGAATTTATTCGATTTGAATCAAATAAATGGCGATATTTTGGAACTTATTTTGAAGAATAATTTGGCAGAAAATGTGATAAATTTAGTTAAAAGTGAACTTTTTATCAATAAATTACAATTATCGAATACTTTAGAAGCTTTTGAAGAAGTATCAGAGGAAAAATTATATTATTTGAATTTAATTTATGGTGAAAATTCGCTTTTATATATGAATAATTCCTTTATTTCTGGTATTTATAGTAAAAGAAACTCCTTTGTTTTGTTTAGAATGGGTGAAATTTGACTTTTCAAAGTGAAGTTTGAAGGAAACATGGGTTTATTATTTGATATTTTATCAATGAATATTCAAATGAATTCTTGTGTTTTCTTTAATAATACAAGTCTTGATATTTCTCAACCAAATGACTTGAATTTTGATAGTAATCACATTAATAATATCTATAAAGTTGGCATTTCCAATTGTACTTTCGTTTTATTCAAAGGATTTTCACTTGCTTTGAAAGGGGGTCTGATAATAGAAATTCATAAAAACAGTCTTTTCATGAATTTGCAAAGAAATTCAACAGGAGTTTATTCAATTATTAGTGAAAACTTTCAATCTTTCACAATTTCTTCATCGTTTTTCTATAATTTCACTGCAAGTTCGATAAAATTTCTGACAAATTTTTATTCACATTTCGAGTTTTCTAATGTTTTAATCAATTCTTGCCAATTTATTAATGGTTCTGCTGTTTTGGGAAGTTCTCTTTATTTTAAAGGCACTTTTCAAATACAAATAGAAAACTGCAAATTCATTGATAATAAAGCCTTTGTGAATCATTCTGATAAAAACAACGCTTTACAAGGCATTGCATCTTGTATTTTCTTCAAATCAGAGAACGAACTCTTTTCGAAAATCCAGATAAATTTGAATTATTTTGAACACAACCAAGCGGAATACTTAAGTCCCACGATTTTTTCACAAAGTCCTTTAAAACTCAAAGATAATTTCTTCACAAATAATTCAGATATGATGAATTTCACAACAAATGCCTTTTCATATCCTTTGAAACTGATCATTTCTTCATATAATAATACAAATATTTCAAACAATTCAATAGAAATTGCAAGCGGTAATTCATTTAAAATCGAATTCGAAATTCAAGACTATTTGAATCAATCTTTGATCTTCGATAACAGTTCAATTTTTACCATAAAACAACTTAATAACCAAGCCTCAATTCTAATAGAAAACGGTTTCTCTCAAGCCAAAAAAGGCAAAATAGCTTTTCAATCCCTTTTGATAAAAACCTCACCAAACTCATATTTTTCCCTTATTTTAACAGGAACCTTTATTGGTCTATTAAACAACGTTAATAACGAGATAAAAAACAGTGATTTATCGTTACAAGTCTCATTTTACTCAAGACCTTGTCAAATCGGGGAAATAATTACCTATGATTCTTCTTGTTTCAAATGTTTACCAGGAAAGTTTTCATTTATAGATCCTATGGTAACAGAAACGAAATATCAAAAATGCAATGATTGTCCTACAAATTGTAAATGTTTTGGTGGTTCTTTTATCACCCCCTTACCAGGCTTTTATCGTAAAAGTAATATTTCGAATAATGTAGTGCCTTGTATCAATTCATTTGCTTGTTTAGGTTATACTAATTCATATTCTATCAATGAAAGTTTTTTAGTGCATGGTCTTTGTGAAATCGGAAATGAGGGTGTTTTATGTTTTTATTGCAGTCGGAACTATGGGAAATATGATAAAACTGACGAGTGCAAAGAGTGTGCAAATTTTGGTTTATCAATGGTTGTTCGCTTGATTTCTTACGGGATTTTGATGATTTTTTATATCTTGATGAATTTTCATTTTGCTGAAGGAGCATATGAAAAAGTAGATTCTCGATCGGATTTCGGGACTTTTTTCAAAATTATCATAAATCACAGTCAACATATGAGTATTATTATATTAACAGGTACAGTCATTCCTTTTCCTTCTTTCACTAGTTTTTTCAATCAAAACGATTATTTTTCCTTTTCCAATGACTATGTCATCACAAATGATTGTATCATCCAGCAGGTTTATTATGATCCGCATACTAATATTATCTTCAAAGAGATTTTCAACACGATTTTACCTTTAGCTTTCTCGCTTTTGGCTTTTGCGGTCTGGATCGTCTTGAACTGTTTATTGGGCTGTTCGAAGAAATTTAAGGCGAATTTAAAGAAAATCCCGACAAATTTTAAAGGTTTAGTATCGAAATGCATCATTTTTATCGTTCTTTCATCATTTATTTTCTATTCTTTGATCGTTAAATCATGTTTTGGACTATTTGATTGCATGCTTATTGATTTGAACGATACTGAGAAGTATTTGCGAGAAAGTCCAGAGATTCAATGTTGGGGAGAAGCTCATATTAAATATGTTATTTTCTTCGGTATGCCTGGATTATTGATTTGGGGAATAGTTTTCCCATTGTTTCTTTTTTACATGCTTGTAAAAAATGTGAAATTCATGAATTTTGCTACTTTTAATAAAAATAATAAACAAATAGAAAACAGTTTAGAGTCGAAAAAAGCTTTTGAAATAAGGCTAAATCAACATTCAAATGAATTAATCAATGTTGAAAAATGCAATGAGAAGAAAATTGATCAATTTATTTCGAATTTGAATAAAAACAAAAAAGTCAAGGTTTTTCTGAACAAAACCGACAAAATAAAAATCATTGATAATTACCAAAAAAGTTTAGAAAACAACAAAACTTTCTTTTTTTTTTATAAGGATTACCAAGTGAAGTTTTTTTATTGGGAATGCTTGATTTTCTTTCGGAAATTCATCTTAACTTTCTTCTCAGTTTTAAACCATACGATAAACAATGAAGTTAGATTGATTATAATGTTTACCATTATATGGATATTTTATGCTTTAACAAATAAACTTAAGCCTTATAAAACTTTGAAATGCAACAGATTGGAGTTAAGTTCTATGGTGATTTGTATGATTTCGATATTTTCATCAGCAGTTTTCATTTCAGAATGCGAAATTGAATTAAAAAAATTTGTTGCAGTTGCTTGCATTTTTTCAAACATGCTTTTTTTCGTTTTAGCTACATATTTGATTTGTTTTGATGCGAGAAAATTTTTTAAAAAAATTAAATTTGCAAAAATTTTCTCATTGACCAAAAAAACCAAACCGATTTTTAAGGGAAACATGAAATTAAAACCAATAATTCTCTAAAAAAAATAATTTGTTTATACAACAAACAACAATGACACATTTCAAAAGAAATAGACATTTGAAAGAAAAAATTATCTAATTTTTTTTTTAAATAATTAAAAAAAAATTTCTTTTCAATTTTATTAAAAATATAAATAAAGAAAATTTTTCATTTGTTGTTTCAATCCTAAAAACAACCCATGAACGAACAACTAAAACGCTTCATATTCTTCAACCAAGAGCCTATCCAAGACAAACCAAACGCAGGTTTAGACATCACTCTTCCAACTCTCAATGATATAGAAATTTCTCAAAATGGGGCTCTTTATATTGAGCCTCGTCTTTATTTTTGCTGCAAAAAAAAAGCCACTGTTTTCGTTTATGAAAACAATTCAATAATCGGTTGTTTTTCCCCATACACAGAAACTTTGAATTTCATTGAGAAAACCACTTCAAGCAAGGATGGGTTTCTTTTGACTTATGGTATTGATAATGAGAACTCGATTAAAACGAGCTATATTAAGATTTGGGATCCTGAAGCTTTGGATTTGAATAGCAAAAATCAAAGTAAATTTTAAAGGGTTTTAGTTTTTTAAGAGGCTTGAAGAATTTACCAATTTTTTAATGTAGTTTAAGCTTCCTTTGTTCTAAATATTTATTTTAGTATTTTTTACAGGTTTTTTTAATGTTATTTTAAGTTTTTTACTTCCTTTTTATTTTAGCATTTTTTACAGTTTTTATTGCAATTTTAATGTTTTTCATATTTTTCTCCTAATATTCATCAATTTTTTCTTTATTAAGAGCCCAAAAAAACCATAATGATCGGTAAACTCGGCCAGCCGATCACAAAC
>JFJP01011879.1_pt1 | contig 16749 bp, 16 predicted proteins | sample 431651 | NCBI WGS metagenome assembly JFJP01 (sample SAMN02602958, study PRJNA72255) | Microbial mat metagenome, whole genome shotgun sequencing project. | biome: fresh water; feature: sink hole; material: water; isolation source: purple microbial (photo- and chemosynthetic) mats found in... | reverse complement strand
CCAATCCGTACCGCTTCGCCGACCTTCTTCAGAATTTGGCTCAAAACGCCAGCTTGGTCGGCGGGAACTTCCAGATTGACCTTATCCGTTTCTAACTCTACAAGCGGCTCTCCCGCAACAACCGAATCCCCTTCCCCTTTGAGCCATTTACTGATCGTTGCTTCAACGATAGATTCACCCAGCTTTGGTACTCGTATCTCTACGGGCATTATAAAGGATCCTCCTTAGACTATTTGAGAAGTTTGATTTCCAAACCCTTCTACCTCTTCAGCACAGAGTGAAGTTCTAGCACGTCGCTGACTACTTCCCGCAGGATGCGAGTTTGTTCTGGCTCGTGCTGGGAATGCAACCCTTCGGCGGTACTAGCTGATTCAAGCCGCCCACAGTAAGTCAGGCTTAGGCTGCCTAAAATTTCGCGGAGACGGTTCTGGACAAAATTCCACGCCCCCATATTTTGCGGTTCTTCTTGGAGCCAAACAACCTCATGCAAGTTAGGGTAGCTGCGAACTAAGGTCTCTATATCATTGGCGGGAAAGGGATAAAGTTCTTCGATGCGGGCCGCCGCAATGGTGGAAGGTAAGGCTGCATTCGCTCGCCCAACCCCTGTGATCAGGTCGATGTAGACCTTCCCACTACAGAGGATTAGCCGGGTGATTTCCTCAGCGCCAATCAACGAGGTTTCGGGCAGCATTACGGGATAGAAACGACCTTCACTCAATTCGGTGAGGGAAGAAGCAGCACGCGGATGGCGCAATAAACTTTTAGGCGACATCACAATGAGGGGGCGCGGGTCGCTTTGAAGGTTCTCAGCATGGCGACGCAAGAGATGAAAGTATTGGGCTGCGGTAGTACAATTGGCGATGCGGATGTTATTTTCGGCGGCCAATTGTAAGAACCTTTCGACCCTTCCACTAGAATGGTCTGGCCCTTGACCTTCATGACCATTGGGGAGAAGTAAGACTAACGCCGGTTGCTGACTCCATTTAGCGTACCCCGAAACCAGAAATTGATCAATGAAAACTTGGGCCCCGTTGGCAAAATCCCCAAATTGAGCTTCCCAAATTACTAAGACATCCGGCGCGTGGGAACTATAACCGTACTCAAAACCCAAGGTTCCACTTTCTGAAAGGGGGCTATTGTGAATCCCAAAGGCCGCCTGCGCTTGAGGTAAGGTTTGAAGGGAGACATGCCGTTCTCCCGTATTTGCGTCGTAAAGGGCCAAGTGCCGCTGGCTGAAGGTTCCCCGTTCAACATCCTGCCCCGTGAAACGAATGGGAACCCCGTCAGCCAAAATAGTTGCAAAGGCCAACGCTTCCGCATGTCCCCATTCAATCCCCCCTTTAATCGTAAGGGCTTCGCGCCGCCGTTGCAACACCCGCTCCAGCTTAGGATTGACCGTAAAACCTTCGGGGCTACTCAACAAAGCTTCATTCAGTTCAAGGAGCTTTTCGGCGGGTACGTTTTGCGGAGGGGTAACGGGCCGATGCCGGAGGGAAGAAATTGAAACCGCCATTGTCGACTCAACGCGCCCCCGGCGTTCAACTTCCCGCTGGGCCTGCTGTAACCGTTTATGGTTAGTGGCCAGGATCTCTTCACTTTGCTCACGAAGAATGATCTTTTGTTCCGTCAACTTACGGGCCCAAATTTCCCGAACCGTCGGATGCTTGCTGATAATTTCATACATCAAAGGTTGCGTAAAGGTCGGTTCATCCCCTTCATTGTGCCCCCACCGCCGATACCCTACTAGGTCAATGAGGAAATCCTTTTCAAACTTCTCCCGATAAGCCCAAGCCATCCGGGCCGCTGCCAAACAAGCTTCAGGGTCATCAGCATTCACGTGTACAATCGGGATTTCAAAGCCCCGTGCCAAGTCGCTGGCATAAAGGGTCGAGCGCGATTCCTTTGAAGGGGTCGTAAAACCAATCTGATTATTGATGATAATGTGAATTGTGCCCCCCACATGATACCCTTCCAAGCGGGATAAGTTGAGCGTTTCAGCAACTACCCCTTGGCCCGCGAAGGAAGCATCACCGTGAATGATGATTGGCAAGGAGGCCTTACTCTCCTTCTCAGGTTTGCCAGTTCGGTCTCGCTGCTCTTGAGCCGCTCGCGCCCGACCTTGTACCACAGGGTTGATAAATTCTAAGTGGCTGGGGTTGGGAACAAGGGTCAAGGGCATCTCAAAAATTCCACTATCTCGATAGGCCCGCCGAGCGCCAAGGTGATACTTCACATCGCCCGCCCACCCAAGGTAGGTTCCCTTGTTATAAAAGTTGGGCCCTTGAAATTCTAACAAGATCGCGCTATAAGACTTCCCTAGAACGTGGGCCAAAACATTCAGCCGGCCCCGATGGGCCATCCCAATCACAACTTCCAACGTTCCCGCAAGGGCCGCCCGCCGAATAATGGAATCCAGCATCGGGATGAGCATGTCGTTCCCTTCCAAAGAAAACCGTTTTTGGCCAGGGAAGGTTTGATGAATGAACCGCTCAAAAACCTCGACTTCCGTGAGCCTTTCAAGGAGTTCCCGCTTCTGTTGCTGGTCAAAATCTTGAAAGAAGCGGCGACTTTCAGCGGCTTCTCGAATCCAAGCCCGCTCTTCGGCACTGGGCAAATGGTGATCTTCATAGCCGATGGTTCCCGCATAAGCCTCGCGCAAACGGTCAATCGCTTCTAAAGCGTTCGTGGCTCCTTCAGCTAAAGGGCTGGCGATGATGTCCGCCGGCAGGAGTTTAAGATACTCCGGCGTTAGGCCGTGGGTCGCCATTTCCAGCCCAGGGTCGCCAGGAGGTTGGCTCCCCAAAGGGTCAATGTGGGCCGCTAAATGGCCCAATTCCCGAATTAAGCGGATCAGCCGCGCAGCGACAACAATTTGGGGAATATCAAAGGTTGTAACCTTTTGACTACTTTGACCGTTTTGCCCGTTGAGAGAAGAATTGACAAGGCTCGCCGGGAGCGTAGCAATTTGCACCTTTTCCTGCTGGATTGGGGGCAAAGGTTGCACTTTGGAACGCTCGGCTTGTCGCCAATTCGCAAAAAGGGCCTGCGTTGTTTCGTCAACTGAAGTGGGGTCTTCGCAATAACGAGCGTAAAGCTCAAGGACATAAGCCGCATTTGGGCCGTGAAAAGGATTCATACAACTCCTTACAGGGTAGATTAGCTAAAATGACTCTGAATTTGATTCGCCTTTCATTTGTCAAACCGTAATAATAGCAGATCTCTCCTTCCGCATCAATTAGGGGCAACCCAGCTTTGCTGCCCGAAAAGAGACTTGACAAAATCTTAATTTGTTCTATAATTCCAATTACTGCGAAAGTCTAAAGCGACAAAGGATTAGCGCTTGAGAATGCAACGCAGGTTAAAAAAGAGATTTGTAGCGAAAAGGGGTGCGCTTTTGGTTACTTTTGGTAAAGCAGAAAGTAGCAGGAACTTCGATGAGCAACGAGGTACAAGTCAACGTCGGCATCCCCCTTCGGAATTTGACAGTGGGTTTCGTTTGGCACGGGTTTGCACTCCACGCCACCGAGTTAATGGCGGGCTTGCAAGCGGGGCTGATTGCTTGCCTGACAATGGCAGGAGTCAGCTTTTTCTTTTCGGCCCTCTTGGGGTTGGGGGTCTGGAGTCCCTTCAATGATGTGGCGAATCTCATTGTTCCTTCGCTAATTGAAAGGGGCGTTTCCTATACCCCGCTGGCTATTCCCCTGGTGATGGTCGGCCATGTCACCCTTTCAATCCTTCTGAGCTTGATTTTCACGGTGGGCTACAATACCTTTCTCAAGCCTACGGTAGGCTATGATCGATCTGTAACCTTAGTCGCGGGAGCGTTGTTTGGCTTCTTCACTTGGCTGGGTTGTCAAGTCTTGATCCTTCCCTCACTTAGTGCAAGTATGGCCAATACCCCCGCTTTCCTCTTGGCCCACATCATCTTTGGGGTAACTTTGGGCCTTCTTTATCCGCTAATGCCGGCCCATCGCACGCTTAAAGTAGGATAGGCATCCTTCCTGTCCCGCAGACAAATACCTACCCAGACCTTTGCGGTTTTGAAAACCGCAAAGGTCTCCTTTATTAGAAGATGAGCGGCCCAAACCATCCAGGGATAAGAAGATCCTTAGCTGCAATCTTAGGTTTGGGGCGGAGCTTCGTGCTGGGCCAAGAGCGCTTGAAAGGTCGAAAGGTCTGGGGCCAGGGAAGCTTTGATCAGAAGAGCTTGCAAAACCTCCGCATCAGCGAGCTTGGTCAACGTCATGGACAAGTGGAAAAGCGACTTCGCGGCTGTCAGCATGCTGAACTAAAATAGTTTGAGCAGTACGGCAAACGGCGAATTCCTTGACTCTTTGCAAAGTATCAGCACTGTAACGCTCAAGAAACTTCAAGGCTTCGGTGGTTGGGATACATTCTCTGGAATGCTTGTAGCACCAATAAGGTTTTCTTTGGGGTTTTTGGGGAAAATCCAAGTCAAAAAGGGTGGTTAGCCGCGCAGACCGTGCTGAACGGGCCAGAATAACTTTCAATAAATCCTGGTAGTGATACCCTTCAGTTTCAAGCAGATTACGATAAGTGAGCAATTCGTGCAAAGCCTGGGGCGCATACCATTGTTGAAGATAGGAATTATCGGTTTCTTGCAATTTATCCCCAAAACTTAATTCCCAAAAACTCAATTGAGAGCTAGGTTGCTGCGTTTTTGCGCGTAATTTGCCAAGAATATCCCGAACTTCTTTACAAAGATCTTCTAAAAGATAGTGCGTAACTTTTGCTCGGGTAAGAAGCACATTGAAAGCAGCTATATCATAACCAAGAGCCGCAATGCCTAACTCATTTGCTTGGACCAGCGTTGTGCCAGAACCACAAAAAGGGTCGAGGATCGTTTGCCCAGGCGCAAAATACTTTCGCAGAAAAACCTCGACCAGCTGAGGCGCAAATTTACCGAGATAGGGATGTAAACGATGAACATGTTTAGTTCTTTGCTTTTCTGGGAGGTCTTTCTCGCGCCAATTCAAATTCAAACTTTCCAAAAGCGTGTCTGCTGTGACAGAATGAGGGACAATCGGTTGATTAGCCTCGGAATATAGCGCGATTCGCGTTTCCTCATTGGTAAGAAGCAATCTTTCGGGCATAGATAAACTACTTTATTCGCTAAACGGACTGCCAGAGCGCGGGTTTTGAGCCTGCAAACCAGACAAGCAAGCTGCTTATCTTATGCCCACTTCTTAGCGGAGCGCGGAGCTAGGACAGGCAGGATGCCTGTCTTACGCCCACTTCTTAGCGGAGCGCGGAGCTAGGACAGGCAGGATGCCTGTCTTACGCCCACATTTTGGCGGAGCGCGGGCTTCGAGCCTGCCCGCGCTCTACCTAATTCAGACCTTTGCGATTTTGAAAACCGCAAAGGTCTCCACCATGCTTACCTTAGACAACACACCGTAGGCTAGGCAGCTTGCTTGTTCCACCATTAGCGTGTAAAGAAGAAGCCTAACGCCACAATCAAATAGACCGCCAGCAATTGCGCGCCTTCTAACCAGTTGCTTTCGCCATCTTGCGAAGTAATCATTGCTAACAAGACCGATAAAGTCAGCATTGCTACTTCAAAGAGACTGAAAAAGAGGGTCATCGGGGGGCCAAAGAGCAAACTGATGAAAACCAGGAGGGGTGCAACGAAAAGCGCGATTTGCATGCTGGAGCCAAGCGAAATGGCCAGCGATAAATCCATCTTATTCTTTATGGCCACTTGCACCCCTACGATGTGTTCCGCGACGTTCCCGACCAACGGAATGATGATTACCCCCAAGAAAAGCTCGCTTATCCCCAAGCTATGCACAACAGGCTCGACTGCGCCGACGAGAAATTCGCTCAAAACCACAATAAAGAGCGTGCTTACCGTTAAAACCCCAACTGAAAATTTAATACTCCACTGGGGTTTGTGGTTTTCTTCTTCGTTCGTATGATCTTCCACGCCCACCGCTTGTCTATCGTCGGTGGTGGTTTGGAAAGAGAAGATCAGGCTGAGAATATAGAGAAGCATCAGAATCGCTGCGACCCATAGACTCAAGTTATTCAAGGCAGGATCAGTGACATTTGTGTTGTAAACGTCAAGTTTCCCAATCTGAATCTCGCGTAACGTTTCAAAGAGTGTTGGAACAATCAAGCCAATCACGGCCAAAGTCATCATTGAAGCAGCAACATTGACGCTTCGGATATTGAAACTTTGAATTCCATTGCGTAAGCCCCCCAACAACATACTAAAGCCCAAAATCAGCAACAAATTACCCAAAATTGAGCCTGTGATTGAGGCTTTGACAAGTTCAATTTTCCCTTGACTCAAGGCAACCGTCGTGATAATCAATTCAGCTGCATTGCCTAATGTTGCATTCAATAAGCCCCCAACTTGTGGCCCAGTATAGATCGCTAATTCTTCGGTTGCTTCGCCCAATAAACCCGCCAAAGGAATGAGCGCGATGCAGGAAAAAGCGAAAACCAACATTGCGTTGTGCAAAACGAACTCGGCGAGAAACGCGAGCGGCAGAAAAACTAACAGATAGCGCAGCCAGGTCATTGACAGATCCTTTCAAAGGCATTTGACAAATCTTATCCAATGCGTTACATTATAAGCTAACTTTAACCTCGTGAAGTTGTGCAATTTGGCACAAGGGGGAAGTCCGGTGCAACTCCGGCGCTGTCCCGCAACGGTAACGCCTTTTGGCGAAGCCCGATGACCCACTTCACGGCTTGGATTCCACCTTCGCGGAAAGGGGGGCGAGCATGAGCGTCAGATCTCATCCTCACCGCCTACGGGCGGTTTTTTCTTTTTCCCAACAACAGTTCTTCCCCCTCTCCTGTTCTGTGTTAGGCCATTTTAATGATTAGAAAAGGACAAAGTAGCATGGGCGAGAAGAAACTTTGGTTACGTTGGACAAGGATTGGTCTCTTTAGCTTCTGTTTGTTCATTCTTACAACCCAAGTAACTTGGGCCAAACCCGTAGCAATGCACATTATGGAGGGCTATTTACCACTATCCTGGTGTCTATTTTGGTTTGTGTTAGCCCTTCCCTTCTGGCTTTTCGGTTTTTGGCGGGTGCAAAAGATAACTCAGAAACCAGAAAAACGTTTGTTGTTGGGGCTTTGTGGCGCTTTTGTTTTTGTGCTAAGTGCCCTGAAAATGCCGAGCGTGACAGGGTCAAGCAGCCACCCAACAGGAACGGGCCTGGGCGCGATTCTCTTTGGCCCTGCGACCATGAGTGTTCTTGGAACAATAGTTTTACTCTTTCAAGCCTTACTAATTGCCCACGGAGGCTTGACCACCCTCGGCGCGAATGCTTTTAGTATGGCGATTGTGGGGCCTTGCCTCGCTTTTGCCCTTTGGCATACGCTAAAAGATAGACTTCCTCAACAGATCGTGGTTTTTCTCGCCGCGGCCCTCGCCGATTTAGCAACTTACGTTGTTACAGCCACCCAGCTTGCGCTGGCCTATCCTGATCCCGTGGGGGGTTTTTGGGCTGCCTGGCTCAAATTTGCCACAATCTTTGCCCTGACTCAGATTCCTTTAGCGATTAGCGAAGGGATTTTAACCGTTCTGATTTTCAATGCGCTTCAAAGTGATGCCGCAGTTGATCTTCAGCTCCTTGGTGTGTCATCATAAGCCTCATAAAGCAGCCAAGAATGCCTCTTTTAGAGCCATCCGGGCCGCTGAAACCTCACCTGGAGGGCGGGGGTTTGGGCCTCGGAATTCACGGTTTTAGCCGTGGCTCAACAGCTAAAGCTGTTGATTCCTCTGGAAATAACAGCTAAAGAGGTTTGATCCTCGGAATCCACGGCTTTAGCCGTGGCTCAACAGCTAAAGCTGTTGATTCCTCTGGAAATAAATTAGGTTTCATACTAGCAAAGGAAAGGTTTTCAGACCTATGACAGCTCTTTCTAAGACGATAAAGCTCAAGCAAACCGTGCTTTTAGTTGCTATCGTGGTCTTCCTTGCGGTTATTCCCCTTTTTCTAAATCGCCAATCTGAATTTGGGGGTGCAGATACGGTGGCAAAAGAAGCGTTAGTTGCGAATAATGTGCAGCCCTGGTTCAAACCGCTTTGGGAACCGCCAGGGAGCGAGACGGAAAGTCTGCTTTTTGCGCTGCAAGCTGGCTTCGGGGCAGGGATTATCGGTTACTTTTTCGGCTACAAACGCGGGCTTAAAGCCAGTAAGCAGCAAACAGAAGCAGTGAATAACATTTCTGATGTATCTAATTGATCGTTATGCGTATACTAATCGGCTTAGAGAAGTAGAACCTGCTCAAAAAGCAAGTTTAGCGATAGTAGTCTTACTACTTTGTCTCCTTTTAGATCACCCAAGCGTTGGTCTACTTGCGGTTTTTTGGATGTGGGGCATAACCACTTTTTGGGCAAAGGTTCCTAATCTTGTTTTTGGGAAGATTTTATTAGCCGAAGGTCTTTTTCTGCTTGTAGCAGGTCTAGGTATAGCGTTTAGCATCAATTTTGCTCCGCAAATTAGTCCAAATTGGAATTGGCAAATTGGTTGGTTCTGGTTAAGCAGTAATCCTCTCGCTGTTGAGACAGCTTTACGGGCTGTCTTTCGCGCTTTTGGTGGCGCTGCCGCAATGAATTTTTTAATTTTGACCACACCCCTCGTAGATCAAATTGATTTACTCCACCGTATGCGGGTTCCTCCCCTTTTGATTGACTTAATGACGCTCATTTATCGCTCAATCTTTATCTTATTAGCAAGTTTAGAGCGCATGTATACCGCTCAAGATTGTCGTTTAGGCTATAGTTCTTTTTGGCGCTCAATGAAAAGTGCAAGTTTATTGGGCAGTCGGCTGTTTATTGAGGCTTATCATCGCAGTCAACGCTTGCATCTTGCGCTTGAGAGTCGGGGTTATACAGGTGATCTCGTCTTTTTACCTCACTCTTATCGCCATGATCAGCGCTTTTATCTTTTGGGCATAAGTGTAATTCTAAGTTTTATCTTTGCGCGACTTTGGCTATGACATTTCTTCTTGAATTAGAGAATCTTCATTATGGTTATCCTGGGCAATCAAAAGCGGCTTTGCAAGGCGCAAGTTTGCAAATCGCTGGGCAACAGAAAATTGCGGTAATTGGGCGCAATGGCTCAGGGAAATCTACGCTTTTCCTCCATTGCAATGGGATTTTGCGCCCAACTCAAGGAAAAGTTTACTTTGTTGGGCAACCTTTAAGCTACAATCGCCAAGCACTGCGTGAACTTAGGCAAAAAGTTGCGCTGATCTTCCAAAACCCTGAAGATCAACTTTTTAGCGCGAGTGTGTTACAAGACCTTAGTTTTGGGCCCCTTAATCTTGGCTTAAACCACGCAGAAGTAGAGCGTCGGATTCAAAACGTTGCTGAATTATGCGAAATTACTGAATTGTTAGCTCGCCCAACCCACGCGCTTAGTGGCGGCGAGAAAACTCGTGTGGCTTTAGCAGGGATTTTAGCGATGGAACCCGAAATTATCGTTGCTGATGAATTGATTTCGAGCCTTGACCCGTGGATGCGCCGCCAAGTTTTCACGATTTTTCAGCGCCTGATTAAACAAGGGAAAACTATTCTGTTGGCTACGCATGATCTCGAAGTTGCACGAAACTGGGCTGATCTTGTTGTTGTGATGGATTCTGGGCAAGTTTTAGCTTTTGATACGCCCGAAAAGATTTTTACCAACGCTACGGTAATTGAAAAGCTAAATTTGAATGAGCCTTGGTACATTCCCTTTGCATCTTAGAAGGAATACAATGCAGAAATCAGACGTTTTGCTCTTGGTTGGGCATGGTAGCCCCAATTTGCAAGGTAAAGCAGAGTTTTTGCAACTCACCCAGCTTCTTACTGAAGCGTTGCGAATTCCGATTCAGCCTTGTTTTCTTGAATCTGCTGAACCTTCAGTTTTGGAAGCTGTTGAACTCTGTATAAAAGAGCGCAAAGCTACTTCCATTACTGTTTTACCTGTTTTTCTCAATGCAGGAATTCACGTCAAGAAGGATATTCCAGCTTTTCTTGCTGAAATGAGAACTGAATGGTCAGATGTGCAGTTTCGCTATGGAACAGCCCTTGGCTCTCACGCGGCCCTTATTTCTAGTTTAGTCGAGCGGGCCAAAGAAGCTCTTTTAACAACCCAAAGCCCCTTTTCTGCTGCTGAAACTGCGCTCTTAGTTGTAAGTTTTGGTGGAAGTGAGCCTGATAGCAATGCTGAAATCTATAAAATCGCTCGGCTGCTTTGGGAAAAATGCGCTTATGGCTGGGTGGAAGTAGCTTTTTGCTCTACGCAAACCAAACCAGATGTTGCGCTGGGGATTGAACGTTCTGTTCGTTTGGGCGCAAAGCGGATTATTGTTTTACCTCATCTTTTGTTCACAGGAATTATGCTCCAGCGTGTAAAAGAGCAAGTGCAAAAAAGCCAAGATCACTCTCCTGCGGTTGAAATTCTCATCGGAAACCATTTTCAAAACCATGAAGGTGTTGTTAAAACGCTTATTCAGAGGTATCATGAGGCATTAGAAGGTAAAACAATGATGACTTGCGATCTTTGTAAATATCACGAAGATCACGGACATCATCATGGACATCATCATCATGACTAATTATCCGCAGCACCCCGCAGCGATTGCCGACAGTTCATTCACCCAGATTCGCCAAGAATTGCAGGCTTTAGGGCAAACTTTTCCCCATCCTAACGCCGTAATCATCGAAAGAATCATTCATAGCACTGCTGACTTTGAATTTGCTACGATTACTAAAAGTAGTCCTGCTGCGATAGAAGCAGGAATCTTAGCTCTTAAAGCTGGTTGTTCCATTATCACCGATGTGCAAATGATAAAAGTTGGCATTAGTGCAAAATGGACTGCGAAATACAACAATTCCCTTCACTGTTTTGTTGCTGATGAGGAGGCAAAAAAGGCTGCTTTGGCTAGAGGTCTTACTCGCAGTGCCATTGGAATGCGAATTGCTGCTGAGAAAAACCTCTTAAACGGCAGTATTGTTGCGATTGGCAATGCCCCAACTGCGCTTTTCGAGCTAATCCAACTGATTCACGAAGGAATTTTGCCCGCTCTTGTGATTGGTGTTCCCGTAGGTTTTGTCAATGCTGTTGAAAGCAAAGAAGCTCTAACGCATATAGGAAATGTGCCTTGGATTACTTGTTTGGGCCGCAAAGGTGGTTCAACAGTGGCGGTGGCAATAATTCATGCTCTTTTGCGCCTTGCCGTAGGCGTTTCAAATGAGAGTGAAACGACGTTTTAAGCCAATTTCTCTCCTGAAAAATCAATAAATCGCTTTGAAAAGGGGTGTTCAATTGAACGCCCCTCTTTAGAATAAATTTGAACTATGAGCGAATCTGCACGCAATCGCAAAGGGCTTCGCAAAGGCTATACGACGGGAAGCAATGCCGCCGCCGCCGCCAAAGCTGCTACTCTTGCTCTTTTGACAGGTTTTTGGCCCACAGAAGTAACTATTTCGTTGCCAAATGGTGAGAAAACTACAATGAAACCTGTAGAATGTCAGCTAGATGCCAATAGAGCATATTGTTGTATGATCAAAGATGCTGGCGATGACCCCGATATAACAAATGGTGCATTGATCTGCGCTGAAGTAAGGCGTTTAGCGCAGCCAGGAATTCTCCTTCAAGGCGGTGAAGGTGTTGGAAAAGTTACTTTGCCAGGGTTGGGTTTGCAAGTTGGTGAAGCTGCGATCAATCCTGTTCCTCGTCAACAGATTCTAACAAATGTCGCTAATGCGCTCGCCGAAATCTATCCCGAAAACCCATCTTTTCTTCAATCTCACGGCTTAAAGATAGAGATTATTGTCCCTGAAGGAGCTAAACTGGCCCAAAAAACGCTTAATCCGCGCCTTGGCATCATTGGTGGGATTAGTATTTTGGGTACAACAGGCCGAGTTTTTCCTTATAGCACCGCAGCTTGGCAGGCAAGTGTTGTTCAAGCTGTAGGAATGGCCGCTTACAACAAAGTGCAAAGAGTTGTTTTAGCTACTGGAGGCCGTTCTGAACGGTTTGGAATGCAGCTTTTCCCTGAATTGCCCAGAGTTGCTTTTGTTGAAATGAGTACCTTTACTGGGCCTGCGCTTAAAGCTTGCATAAAACAGCAGATTCCTTCAGCGATTTTAGTGGGAATGATTGCGAAAATCGTCAAAACGGCCCAGGGCCACATGGTCACGCCCGTAACAGATAATCAGGTAGATTTTGCTTTTTTGGCTCAGATTTGCCGCCAGGTCAATGCGCCCAATGAATTAACGGATGCGGTTGCAACGGCAAATACGGCTCGCCATTTTCTGGAATTGTGCCAAGAACGCAACTTTTTGTTGCCTCTTCAGAAGATCGTCGAAATAGCTCATCAGCAGTGTCAAAAATTTATTCAAAAACAGAAGGGTTCAATGGCTTTGGAAGTTATCCTTGTAGATTTTGATGGAAAGGTCTTAGCTTGGCAAAAATAGCGCATAAAATTCTGGTGCTTGGAATCGGTTTTGGGGGAGTGGAAGGTTTGGCCCCCCAATTAAACCAACAGATTCTCGCTGCCGACCTGTTGGTCGGAGGCCAGCGCCACCTGGCTAATTTTGCTGCTTTCAAAGGCGAGAAAATCGCAATTCTCAACAATATTGAGAAAGTTATCCAACAAATTCAGCAATTTTTCCTGGAGAAAAAACAAATTGTCGTTTTGGCTTCAGGTGATCCGCTCTATTATGGCATTGGTACGCGGCTAAGACAAGTTTTCACAGCGGAGGAATTGGAAATTATCGCTGCGCCCACTTCTTTTCAATTAGCTTTCGCAGCTTTAGCTGAACCCTGGCATGATGCACTTTTTCTGAGTGTCCATGCTCATCCGTTGGAAAAAGTTATCCTCAAAATCATCAATTTTTATCATAATCCTTCTGGAGAGCTAAGTAAAATTGCTCTTTTGACCGATAACCAAAATACTCCTGCGGCTATTTCAACCGCTTTGTTGGCTGCAAAGATAGCTCCCGCTACTCCCTGCGCGATTTGTGAAAATCTTGGTTTACCAAACCAGAGAATTGTGCAAACAACGCTAGATCAAGCAGCTAACGAGGTTTTTGCTCCGCTTAACGTTTTTATTCTTTGGTTAGAAAAGAAACAAAATCTAAAGAAACATCCTATTTCGCCAGGTCTACCCGATGAATCCTTCTCTACTTCAGCTAATTTGATAACCAAACGTGAAATTCGCTTACTGACTTTAGCCGAATTGGCGTTGCAGCCTGGAGAGATTTTGTGGGATATTGGCGCAGGCAGTGGCGCAGTAAGCATTGAAGCTGCACGTTCTCAACCAACAGCTACCGTTTTTGCGGTTGAAAAGCGTCCTACGGTTTACGCACATTTGGAAGAGAATTTGCGGCGGTTTCCGCTTTCCAATCTCTATTCAACGCTCACTAGTGCGCCTGAAGTTTGCGCTTCTTGGCCGAATCCAAATGCGATTTTCATTGGAGGTAGTGGGGGAAAAATGCAAGAAATCATTGAACTTGCCCAAAAACGCCTTTATTCGCATGGCCGTTTAGTGATCAATCTTGCTACTTTAGAGCATCTGGCTTTAGTACATTCTTTGCTTCCAAACGCTCAGATCACTCAGATTCAGGTAAATAAAGGTGTCTCTATCCAAGCTTTACTTCGTTTTGAAGCTCTAAATCCTATCTTTATCGTAACTTGGCGAAAGGATAATTAGTTTGAAACGCGCTACTTTAACAATAGTTGGTGTGGGGCCTGGCGATCCAGAACTGATAACTGTGAAAGGTTTGCGGGCAATTCAAGCGGCAAATGTCGTTTTCGTGCCTCGCAGCCGCAAGAATGAAGAAAGTTTTGCTTTACGCATTGCTCAACAATGGCTTGATCACTCGCGGCAAAAAGTAGTTTCAGTTACTTTAGCGATGTCGCGGGATAAGAATGAATCCCACACGGCTTGGCAAAAAGTTGCCGATCAAATAGCTGAAAATTTAGCAGAAATAGAGGATCATCAGCAAGAGGTGCATGGAGTTTACTTGCTTTTAGGCGATTCGATGCTTTACAGCACATTTGCCTATCTTCAAGCAGAGCTTTTGTTGCATCATTCTCAGATTAAAATGCAATTTATCCCAGGAATTACCTCGTTTGCGGCCACCGCAGCGCAAGCCCAAATTTCCTTGGCACAAGCTGATGAAAAGATTATAATTGTTCCAGCTAGTGAACAAATTGATTCAAAGCAATTGCGGAGCCTGTTGACCGACTTTGAAACTGTGATTTTAATGAAAGTCGGGCCAGTTTTACCTCAGATCATTAAGCTTTTGGAAGAGCTTGCATTACAAGAAAGAGTGATTTTTGCAGAAAAAGTTGGAATGCCTGAAGAATATATCACCCAAGACTTAGCTGCTTTGCGTGAAAAGCAACATTCTTATCTTTCACTTCTGATTGTACAGCAGAAAAAATGAGGTAAAATGATTAGACCTTCAAAAAAAGTGGGGGGTAAGCCTCGTGGAAAGAGGTCAAGTTCTTTTCCAAACGATGATGCTGAGACTGTTAGGGGAATTTTGCGAGAGAATGAGGCAGCTGACATTCTTGCACGAAATGGCTATGACGTTGAGCAAAATCCGTTTTTGTGTCTCCCAGGGCCTAAAAATCCAGACTATCGTATTGAGGGAATTCTATTTGATTGTTATGCGCCGAAAAATGCAAAACCTCGAAATATAGCAGCAGTTATAGAGGATAAAATTGGTCGAGGACAAGCGAATAGTTTTGTTATTTACCTAAAAGATAGTATAGTACCAGTTATGGATTTACAAAAACAATTTCTTGACTATCCAATAAATGGGTTAAATAAGTTGATAATTATTTGTAGAGATGATACTATCGTCTCATTTCCATAGGAGAAGCTAATGGCTCTGGATTACAGTTTGATTTTTGAAGCAGACCTCGAACCCCAATCTGCGCTGAAGCTTATTCTTCCAATCTTTGATTTCAAGCAATGCGAGGGAGAGAAATATCTTCTTGGTATAAATAATCTTCTCATCGGGTCCTGCGAAGAAAGTGAATTGTGTAAATCAATCATTGAAGAGGATTTTGGGTTTCGGCCCTCATTCTATGTTTGGTTTCGTATTCGTTCCAATGATGATGAGGATCGAAAAGGCCGTGCAATGATGACTGAAATCGTTTTGGAACTGCTACACCAAATCCCAGGTAATGCGGTTTTGCTCTTTAATGGCGAAACAATGGTGCTTCAGCGCATTGCTGGCAAAGTTACTTTAACCCCAATTTGGCATAATCTTATCCCACAGCCGACGAAAGTTGCGGCTTAGAAACAATTTGTATGGCCAAAAATCTCTTTCTTCCCACGCCAGGCACAGTCTATTTCATTGGTGCGGGGCCTGGGGCCACCGATTTAATTACTTTGCGAGGCCGTGATCTTATCGCGCAAGCAGATTTGATTCTCTATGCGGATAGCCTCGTTAGTGAGCAGATCACGCATTTTGCCCAAAAGCCTAATGTTCAAATCGTTGGTTCGGCGAATCTGCATTTAGAGCAAATTCTAGCTTTAATGATCGAGGTCGTGCGAAAAGGGGGAATTGTTGCCCGCGTTCATACAGGTGATCCTGCGCTTTATGGGGCAATCTATGAGCAAATTGCGCTTTTGGAAGCAGAAAAGATTCCTTACGAAGTTATCCCTGGTGTTCCTTCGGCCTTTGCGGCAGCAGCTTGTCTAAAAGCCGAAATGACGATTCCCGATCTTGTTCAAACCTTCATTCTCACGCGAGCCGCTGGCCGAACTCCCGTTCCGTCCGCTGAAAATCTTACTTCGCTGGCGGCTCATGGTGCTTCATTAGCGATTCATTTGAGTGTCAAGCAGATTGAAAAGGTTGTCAATGAGGTTTTAGCAGGTAAAGCCTATCCTTTAGATACTCCTGTTGCTGTTTTGTACAAAGTAACGTGGGCTGATGAGCAGGTAATCATCGGAACGCTTGCCGATATTGGGCAAAAAGTGCAAGCTGCGGGCCTTACTAAACACGCTTTGATCATCATTAGCCCCGCTTTAGATCCAAGGTTAAAAATTGCTTCGCAAAAACCGCAAAGTCGCTTATACGCTAAAGATTTTTCGCATGAATACCGTCAAGCTCAAGGGCAAACGACGCTTTCATATCCCCTTAATGAGCTAAAAAATGAAAGCAAACGCGAGCGAATTATTATTGCCATAACCAAACGCGGCGCTCTGCTCGCGGCCAAATTAGCTTTTGCGCTGAATGCTGATCTGCGCCTTCCAGCTAAATTTGCTGATTTAAGCCCTAAAGAGCTTGATTCTCAGCGATTTTCGACCTTTTCCTCTTCTGTAATGCAGGAAATAGCGCAATGTTGGCCACAATATCAGCAGCTAATTCTGCTTATGGCAACAGGAATTGCGGTTCGCGCTATTGCCCCTTTGTTGCAACATAAAACTCAAGATCCCGCTCTGATCTGTTTAGATGAGCAAGGGCAGGCTGTTATTCCTCTTTTGGGAGGGCATAAAGCAGGTGCAAATGCTTTAGCTAAGGAAATTGCTACTTTAACTGGCGGTTTCGCAGCGATTACAACTGCCAGCGATGGGCAAGAAAAGCTTGCACTTGACCTTTTGGGTCAAGAAGAGGGCTGGAAAATAGCTGAAAAGAGTGCTATAACTCATGCTTTAGCTTGTTTTGTGAATGATGATTTGTTGGGGATTTATGTTGCAGAAGGTTTGACAGGAGCGCGGGCCAGGCTACAGAAACTCGTGGCTGAAAATGTC
>JFJP01038786.1_pt1 | contig 16750 bp, 14 predicted proteins | sample 431651 | NCBI WGS metagenome assembly JFJP01 (sample SAMN02602958, study PRJNA72255) | Microbial mat metagenome, whole genome shotgun sequencing project. | biome: fresh water; feature: sink hole; material: water; isolation source: purple microbial (photo- and chemosynthetic) mats found in... | reverse complement strand
ACACATCCTTCTTGTCAAACCCACCTTTATGGGTAAAGAATTTCATGCCATTCCTGTTGAATGGCAGATGACTTGCAGTTAGCATTACCGCACCATTTACCCCGAGTCGGTCATCGATTGTCGTCATGAACATAGATGGGGTTGAGGCAAGTCCACAATCAAAAACATCAAAACCTGACTGAGTTAATCCCTTGATAAAAGCATGTTTTAGTTCGGGACCTGAAATACGAGAGTCTGTGCCTACAGCAACAGTCCCTCTACTTGCTCCATTTTTTTCAAGCCAAACTGCAAATGCCTTTCCAAGAATAGTAGAATGCTCAATTTTCAGATTTACTTTCTCTCCAGCAACACCTTCCAATGCAACGCCTCGAATATCTGAGCCATTTTGCAGTTTTTCCCAACCTTCAGTTTTCATTTTTTATGATATTTGTGAAGTTATCAGATTCTTAGCCATAAAATTCCGTATAGAGCATTCTTTCTCTCAAGCAAGCAGGTGATGTAAATTAGGTCCTTTTTAAGATAATCGTTTTTAGGAACTCTTTGTGATTATCGTAGGGCAATCTGTGGAATATTCCATAAATTGACATTCTTGTATCAAATTAAGCGAATCGTATACGTAAAAATCATTTTCAAATTTAGGCACAATCCAATTCTTATCCAATGCACGAAACGACTAAATATTTATCCTTTTTGATTCAACAGGGTTGTATTTTAAACACTTTAAAAGACATTCCCAAGACAAATTGTTTGCTTTGCAGGATTCATAATCTGAAAATCCAAATCAATAATTTTTAAAATATCGGCAGCCAGTTTTTGATTGTGGTAATCGAGGAAGTTTTGTCTATCGTCAAATAAATCGAGAATTACATGAGTATTGAGGATTGATGGGGAGTTATACATATAGTGGGGGAATGAGGAGTAGGGCCACTCTTCTAATTTATGGGCAAATCCGTGAATAATAGGGTTCAAGTGAATATAAAGTGAATATATGCAACAAGTGTTAAAAGGTAATTTTCGTCGGTGATTACTTTTCGTCTAATTTTCTGATAAAAAAGATTTCCTCTGGTTTTATAGATTTTGTGATAGGCTTGGGTGTATGAAATTAGCCAGTTTTTAATTGCGTTTGTTACCTGGATCGGTGTAAACGGTTCTATGAGTTCCGATCTCTTAAAGAGATCGGAACTCATTAAGTTGAAAGATCTGGATGAGACCTTTATGTTATCATCAAATTCCTCCTTAATCCTTACCAGAAAATGAAAATGGTTCGGCATCAAGCAATACGCAAAAGTATCAGCATACGGATGAACATATTTCTTATATTTCTCAAGAAAATAATGATAATTATCCTCCGTGCGAAACAGATTGAGATATCCGTTCGAGTGATTATAGAGATGGTAATACCTCCCCGGGAGAATTTGCTCTTTTGTAGACATATTGCAAAATGTTTCAAAAAAAGATTCTACCCAAGGTTCGAGATAATCAAACCCCAGGTCTATACTTTATGTCTCCAAAAATCAAATCTCAGCGTTTCGATTAATTTTTTTTCCATGCTTCACAGCTGATTAATCCCTATATTATTTTTCATCCAGCAAGATTTTCTTTCCTCCTTCAATTCCTTTCCAAGAAACTGCCCAATTCAAGATATTTCCGGTAAATCTCCTCATAAATCGTTGCCCTGGTTTGATCCGGAAGGTACTCCTTCTCGAAACCACCGCCCATCTTTAACTGTGCTTGCTCAAGACTTGGATGAATCCCCGCCACGACGCTTGCAGCCATTGCTGAACCCAGAGCGCAGGTTTGTTCTGAGCGCGCTACTTTTATTGGCACATTCATCACATCACAAACAATCTGCATTACAAAGGGGGATTTCTTCGCAACTCCCCCAAGAGCAATTACGCCATCGATTCTAACTCCTTCCCTCTTAAACCGATCGCTGATTGCACGCGATCCAAAAGCTGTGGCCTCAACCAGGGCACGGTAAATCATTGGCGCATCGGTGCCCAATGTGAGACCTATGATAGCACCTTTAAGATTCTGATTTGCATCAGGTGTTCTGCGCCCATTCATCCAGTCGATTGCCATCGGAGCTGAAACTGAGGGTTCAACCTTTCCTGCTGCCTCAGTAAGATCGGCTATCAGTCGTTCCGATACTTGTTGTGTAATATCCTTTTTCTGCTCATCCGTGAAATTCGATAAACCATTTAGCGAATGTTCTATGGGCCATAGCAGAAGTTTCTTATACCATGCGTAAATGTCACCGAAGGCCGATTGTCCTGCTTCCATTCCAAGCATTCCTGGTACAATCGAACCATCAACCTGTCCGCAGATGCCTGCCACAAGCTTATCCCCTACCTCATCCATGGGAGCTATCAGCATATCGCAGGTTGAGGTACCCATCACTTTGCTGAGGAAGTAAGGTCGAACCTCACCTCCTACAGCACCCAGGTGAGCATCGAATGAACCGGCCCCAACCACAACATTCTTTGGCAGACCTAGCTTGCTTGCCCATTCAGTAGACAACTCGCCAACTTTGTAATCGCATTCATAGGTATCAGTAAAAAGTCTGTCACGTAGGCCTTTTAGCAAGGGATCGAGTTTTACAAGGAATTCCTCTGACGGGAGTCCGCCGAAATCTTTGTGCCACATAGCCTTGTGACCCGCAGCGCATCTGCTCCGTATTAGTTTCAAGGGATCAGAATCAGAAGTCAGAACTGCGGGAATCCAGTCGCAGTGCTCAACCCAGGAAAACGCTGCATCTCTGACCTTTTCATCAATTCGAAGAATGTGCAATATCTTGGCCCAGAACCATTCTGATGAATAAATTCCACCCTCAAAGCAAGTGTAATCCACCCCACCCCAACTTCTGGACAAAGCATTTATTTCTTCCGCCTCGGCAATTGCTGTATGGTCTTTCCACAGTACGAACATAGCATTGGGATTGTCTTGAAATTCAGGAAGCAGACTGAGGGGTACACCTTCGCGGTTTACTGCTATGGGAGTTGAACCTGTTGTATCAACAGAGATGGCAACAATATTATTCCTCACTTCATCCGAAACATTAGATAATGCTTGTTTAACAGATTCCTCCAAACCTCCAAGATAGTCGAGAGGATGTTGCCTGAATTGATTTATCGCCGGATTGCAGAACTTACCCTCTTTCCAGCGCGGGTAATAATAAACTGAGGTAGCTACTTCTTCTCCCGTCGATGTGTTAACAATTAATGCCCTGACGGAGTCGGTGCCATAATCGAGACCTATGGTGAATTTTGATTGATTCATAAGTTTTGTTGATTTATAATAATTTATGTCTTGGGGTCCCTTAGGACAATATTATATAGGCGAGAAGACCAATAATGATACCTCCAGACCCAGTTTCTTACTTTCCTTCCTGACCATAGTAGGCATCCTTCCCATGCTTCCGGAAATAATGCTTATCAAGCAAAAACTGGTCTATAGGCTTTTCTTTACCCAAAAAAACCGTACGAAAAGCCATTTTAGCCAGGTACTCCATTACTACTGCGTTATGAACCGCATTTCCTGGAGTTTTCCCCCAAGAGAAAGGACCATGGCCATTCACCAGAACACCGGGAATTGCATCCGGATCTTTTCCTTTAAAGGTGGAAACGATAAGTTTACCCGTTTCAAGCTCGTAATTGCCCTTGACTTCTTTTTCCTCCATTGACCGTGTACAGGGAATTTCCCCATAAAAATAATCGGCATGGGTTGTTCCAAACGCAGGTATTGACCGACCCGACTGAGCCCAGGAGGTTGCCCACTCTGAATGTGTGTGAACAATGCCCCCTGCATTTTTAAAATTTCGGTAAATCTCAAGGTGAGTCGATGTGTCGCTTGACGGCTTGTACCTCCCCTCCACTACGTTTCCTTCCAAATCCACTACAACCATGTCATCGGGCGACATTTCATCATAGGTAACTCCTGAAGGTTTAATAACAACAAGTCCCTCGCGACGGTCAATCCCGCTAACGTTGCCCCAGGTAAATATTACAAGGTTAAAATGCACCAACTCCAGGTTGGCAAGGTAAACTGAGTGCTTTAAATCTTTTAACATTGGATTGGATATTAGTTTCAAGTCTAAACCTTCTGTAAGGTTATAAAGTATCAACAAACCGATACTTTATAACTCACACAAACCTTCAACATAATGTTCTTTACTATCTTTCAAACTTAATAACCCTATTATCTTCTTAATTGATAATATAAGTCATTCCACCTTATTTCCTTCTTAAACTCACGGATTTTCGTGTCATTGTCGATGAGGAGAAACTCCATTCCTGCCATTTCAGCAAAATCCTCCATTTCCTCCACACCGATTGCCATGCTGAATCCGGTATGATGAGCCCCACCTGCATGAATCCAGGCTTCGGCTGAGACTTTAAGATCGGGCTCCGGAATCCAAACAACCCGCGCTACAGGTAATTTTGGCAGAGCTGCATCTGGATTCACAACTTTACAAGGATTTGCAAGCAAGCGAAAACGATCGCCCATGTCCATGATTGAAACGTTGATTCCCTTGCCCTCCGGCACATTAAAAACAAGTCGTGCAGGATCTTCTTTACCGCCAATTCCCAGCGGGTGAATTTCGAGTGAAGCCTTACCTTGTCCAATGGATGGGCACACCTCAAGCATATGGGCTCCAAGAACCTTCATCCCTTTAGGATCCAGGTGATAAGTGTAATCTTCCATGAATGATGTCCCGCCAATCAGCCCTGTGCTCATAACCTTCATTGCACGAACCAGAGCCGATGTTTTCCAATCACCTTCAGCCCCAAATCCATATCCGTCTTCCATCAGTCTCTGCACTGCAAGTCCCGGAAGCTGCTTCATGCCGTGAAGGTCTTCGAAAGTAGTTGTAAAGGCTTTAAACCCTCCCTTTTCCAAAAAGCTTCTCATTCCAAGCTCAATTCTTGCAGATTCTTTAAGAGCGTCACGCTTATCTCCCGGTTTTATTATCTCGGGGGATATATGGTATTCGGCTTCATATTGAGTCAGTAATTTATCCACATCAGCCTCGCTGACCTGATTTATTGCATTAACCATATCGCCTACGCCATATCCATTAACCGAATACCCCAACCGAAGCTGAGCTTCAACCTTGTCTCCCTCGGTAACTGCTACTTCCCGCATATTATCTCCAAATCGAGCTACCTTCATTCCCTGCCACTCATTCCACCCGCAGGCTGCGCGCGACCAGGAACCAATTTTTTTGCGGATGTCTTCCTCTTTCCAGTGACCGACAATTACCTTGCGATTCTGACGCATACGGCTTACTATAAAACCATACTCACGGTCACCATGTGCCGACTGATTAAGATTCATGAAATCCATGTCAATAGTATCCCAGGGAATATCGCGGTTATACTGTGTATGCAGATGGGCGATGGGTTTGTTTAGAACCTTTAAACCGTTTATCCACATCTTTGCCGGAGAAAAAGTATGCATCCAGGTGATGATGCCCACGCAGCTAATGCTATTGTTAACTTCCATACAAAGACTTAGAATCTCCTCCGGGGTTTTAAGAACCGGTTTAAAAACCACCTTTACAGGTATGTGCGCGGAATTATTCAAATCTGTAGCAATCTCCTGCGAGTCGCGCGCTACTTGTTTTAGAGTTTCTTCACCATACAGGTGCTGACTGCCTGTTACAAACCAGATTTCTTTGTTTTTTAGATTATTCATTTTTTATAATTTAGTTTTGTTTTTTATAATTCAAACCCCAATCCTTCAGATAGCAATTCGTCATATTTCTTTTTGTCGAACCTAAACAGAAAGGCTCCCTTTTTGGATCCGGATTTATCCTTTTCATCAAGCTTCTTTAGAAGCCCCATCGAAAGAATCTTCTTTCGGAAATTTCGCTTGTCAAAACCCTCCCCGTAAATGGCTTCATATAGTTTCTGCAGTCGGGGCAGTGTGAACTTTTCGGGCAAGAGTTCAAACCCGATGGGCTCAGAAGCAGCTTTCCGACGCAATCGTCGCAGGGCCTTGTTTACCATTATCTTATGATCAAGAACCAAATCCGGAAGTTCTTCCAGAGGAATCCAAACTGCATCGAAATCCCCCCCCTCGACCGAACTGTAGCGCTCCGTGTTGATGAGTGCAAAATAAGCTACCGAAAGCACTCTCTCTTTATCCCTCTCCACATCACCATAGGTAAACAGTTGTTCAAGATAAACCCCACTGAATCCTGTTAGTGTATGCAATATCCTCCCTGCAGCGTTATTAAGGTTTTCATTCTCCTCGAGAAATCCCCCGAAAAGCGACCACCCCCCGCTATAAGGCTCAAACTTTCGCTTATGCAGAAGAATATTAATCTTCTCCTGATCAAAGCCGAAAATGATACAGTCAACGGCCACATAGTGTTTGCTATGCTTGGAATAAAAAGGCATGCTCATTACAATCTCTTACCAGAAATAGATGTAAAAGGCTACAATAAAAGCAATAACAATAAGCGAGTTGATTACATCCCAATTATTCCAGCTAGCTCGTGTTATGGCTCTTTGCTCAGGACTTGCAGACCCAAAATATAAGCCCTGAATCTTTAACGGATCCATTTTCTCGGTAAAGAAACTCACAACAACCATCAGTGAAATAATTACGAAAAAGAGGGCAATCTCATAATGCAGCCAGTTTGGAGCAACAATAAGGTCGTAGAAAAACCCGTCACCGGTTTCTGTTCCGTAATAAACTTTCATGCCAAGTCGCAGCATTCCCAGGATAAACCCAACAACCAAACCGGCATATCCAGCTGCGGGGGTGGTTCTCTTGGAAATAACACCGAGAAGAAAAACAGCTGCAATACCCGGAGCCAAAAGCGATTGAACATCCTGCAGATAAGCATACAATACCGATCCAAGGCTTCTCATGACAGGAATCCACAATACACCCAAAACCACAACCACTACTGTTGCCATTCTTCCAACTGCAACATAATGTTTCTCGGTTTTCCCGGGTTTATATTTCTGGTAAAAATCAACCGTAAATAACATTGATGAGGAGTTGAACAGCGAAGCCAAGGAACTCATTAAAGCGGCAAGAATCCCACCAATAACTACCCCTGTAAATCCTTTGGGTAGAAGTTCCTTAACAAGTGTTGAAAAGGCTGCATCATTGCTGGCAAGCTGAAGCATGGGTAAGTTTGTCTCAGGATCGATTTTCTGGGTAAGGGCGTAGGCAATCATCCCGGGAATAAGGAAAATGAAAACCGGAGTCAGTTTCAAATAGGCACCAAAAATACTACCTCTGCGGGCTTGTTTTTGATCGCGACCGGATAAAACACGCTGTACAATAAACTGATCGGTACACCAATACCAAAATCCAATAATTGCAGATCCCAACAATACACCCGTCCATGGAAAGTTTGGATCACGGGGCGAGCGAATGAGGCTGGTCATGTTGTCGCCAAATTCGTTTGTAGGAGCGGCCCGACAAATTTCCATCATTTCGGTCCATCCCCCCAATTTAGCCAATCCAATAATCAAGATGGCAACTGAGCCAAAAAGCAAAATGGGAGTCTGAAGCACGGAAGTATAAAGAACGGCTTTCATACCGCCAAATGTCGTATATAGCCCGGTAATGACAACCAGTCCAATAGCACTCACCCAGAAAAAGTCGATCGAAACTGAACCAATTTTGATAAACTCAATATTAAAAACATCTTTAAACACAACTCCCCCGGCATAAACCGTTACGGCAACTTTTGTAAGCACATAACTGATCAGGGAGATAATGGACAAAAAAGATCTGGATCTGGTATTGTATCTTTTCTCAAGAAACTCAGGCATTGTAAACACCCCGCTTCTAGCATAAAACGGAACGAACAACCACCCTAACATAAGAATAAGCCAACCATGCATTTCCCAATGAGCCATTGCCATTCCACTTTCGGCACCCGCTCCTGCGAGACCAACAAGGTGCTCGGAACCTATATTTGATGCAAAAATTGATGCCCCAATCGCAATCCAAGTTGCGTCACGGCCCGCAAGAAAATAATCAGAGGTATCCTGGGACTTCTTTTGAAGTACCCAAACGATAACTCCTACCAGCATGAGGCAAAACGCCCCAAGGACGATCCAGTCTAAGGTTGTCATAGTTTCTAATTTAAATTATTGGTTTTATTTAGTAAAATTTAGCTTTAAGTGTAAACGCAACACTTGTTAATAAAAAGTGTAAATCTAACACTTGTTTTTCCAAAACCAAATCCAATCCGTAATTTAGAATTAATTCAAATTCAGAATTATTTATGCATTAGATTGATAATCTGAGCGTTTCTCAACTCATTATTCTACAGAACCAGCAAGGACAATCGAATAGCCTTGTATTAATGGATTTACTTATTACTTTTGAATGCGTTCTGCAACTTGAAGACTTTTAATGCATCCTTACAAAGAACAAACCTTTACTCTATAATTCACTAAAGCAAATACTAAAAATTCAAAACATGGAATCAAGTTTTAATCTTTCCTGGGTCGATTACTCGATCATGATTATCTACTTCATCTTTGTGCTTGGCATTGGATGGGCACTAAAGAAGCATATGAAGGACGCCTCCGCGTTTCTCGAAGCGGGTCGTTCACTTCCAGCCTGGGTAACCGGCCTCGCATTTATTTCCGCCAACCTTGGAGCCCTTGAGGTTATAGGAATGGCGGCATCGGGGGCTAAATACGGAATGGCAACGGTGCATTTTTACTGGATCGGCGCCATTCCTGCCATGATTTTCCTTGCGATTTTCATGATGCCCTTCTATTATGGCTCAAAAGCCCGCTCCGTTCCCGAATACCTTAAGCTCAGGTTTGATGAGAAAACCCGCGGATTCAACGCCTTTTCGTTTGCCATTATGACCATTTTTGCTTCCGGTATTTCGATGTATGCATTGGCTCTCCTAATGAATACCCTTTTAGGATGGAACTTCCACATGAGTCTGTTTATCTCTGCAGCAATTGTACTTGTCTACACCTATCTCGGGGGATTAAGCTCAGCAATTTATAACGAAGTTTTGCAGTTTTTCCTAATCGTGATTGGTTTCCTTCCATTGGTTATTATCGGTATGGTAAGAATTGGCGGATGGGACGGCATGGTTGAAAAACTAGCCATGAATCCAATGACTGAAGGCTTGCAACATTCCTGGCAAAATATTTCACCAACTCACCCAATGGGTAGTTGGATTGGGATTTTCTTTGGATTGGGTTTTGTTTTGTCTTTCGGATACTGGTGTACCAACTTTCTGGTTGTTCAGAGAGCTATGGCTGCAGGCTCAATGAGTGCCGCCCGCAAAACTCCGCTTATTGGTGCTTTGCCTAAAATGTTTATTCCGTTTTTGGTAATTGTACCGGGAATGATTGCCATAGCACTTCTAAACTCAGGGGATGAAACCTTCCACCTCCCCATGAAGGGTGATAGTTATAATTATGACCTGGTTATCCCCATGCTCCTGCAACGCTTCCTTCCCGCCGGAGTTCTGGGATTGGGCCTTACAGCGCTTATGGCCTCTTTTATGAGTGGAATGGCCGGAAATGTAACTGCCTTTAATACCGTATTCACTTATGATATCTACCAGAGTTATATTGTCCCTGGTAAATCCGACAAGCATTATTTGACCGTTGGCCGTATAACCACTATTGTTGGTATTTCCGTCAGTATTTTAACCGCATATGTTGCCGCGATGTTCAACAATGTGATGGACTTTCTGCAGTTGATTTTCGCCTTTATCAATGCTCCACTTTTTGCTGCATTCCTTATGGGGATGTTCACTAAACGAACAACCGGGCATGGCGCGTTTTGGGGGCTCTTAACCGGTACGTTTTCAGCTGCACTCGTGCATGGGTTTACACAACCAGCCGGAGCAACTAGCCTGGTTAAAGGAGGATGGACAGGCACTGTTCTGAAAATATTCCCCAGCGAAATGGTTCAGAACTTCTGGATAGCTATAATCGCATTCGGGGTTGCTTTGGTTGCAACAATTGTTATTTCGCTGCTTACCAAACGTACAAAAACAGATGAAGAACTTAAAGGTTTGGTCTACTCCCTCACGCCTAAGGTGGTTGATACCAGTAAGCATTGGTATCAAGGCCCTATATTCCTGGCTTGGGTGGTTGGAATTATTGCTATCGTACTTAGTATCATTTTCTGGTAATCTTAAAAAATAAAAATATGGGTTTAGATATAAAAATACCAATTGGAATGATGTTCGCCATCTTTGGCGCTATCCTGGGAATTTATGGGCTGGCAACCGATGGAAACAGCATGTATGACATCTCACTTTCTGTAAATGTGAATCTTTGGTCGGGAATTGCAATGTTTGTGTTTGGAGTTGTGATGCTGCTTTTCTCAGATCTTATGAAAAAGAAAGTTAAGGAATAGATTCCTGAAGCCTTTGTTTAAAAGGCCGACTTTATTGTCTTTTACCACCGTACTTGCGGCCAGGAGCTCGAATTCTCTGTTATGAATAAAAAGCCCTTCGCAAGACGGTGGTTAAACATTTTCCCTTCCACCCAGGATCCAAAGATAATTCAATAGCCAAAGAATTCCTGTCTTGCTATTTTTTTCTGGAGAGTATTGTAATAATTGCCCCTGCCAGAACAATCAACGCCCCTACTATACTAAGAAAAGTAAAATGCTCGGGTTCAATCCAACTTACCTCAAGAACGGCCAATACAGCCATTCCAACAAAGGTTAGAATGGGATTCAATGCAATTATCACACTTACTTTTGTGGCTTCAGCATACTTTATAGCGATAGCAAGAAAACCATAGGCAAGAACGGTATTTAAGCCAAGAAATATTAGGACCAACCATTCTGTTAGGCTTTGGCTCATCATTTGGCGAAGGTCAATAAACGGCAGGAAAACAAGGCTACAGAAACCATAAATAATAAGATTTAACTGATTGGTGCCTAGTTTTGATACAAGACCTTTTTGGATACTGGCAAAAACAGCCCAGGCTATTCCACCACCTGATACCAATATTATCCCTTTTGTATATTCACCATTAATCCCTTTTAGTGCCGACAACTGCTCATAATAGAAAATCGCAATTCCTATTACTACCATAACAAAGCCAATAATATGTTTCCACCCCACCCTTTCCTTATAAATGAAAATTCCTGCCAAGGCAAATCCTACAGATCCTAACTGGATAAAAACCTGAGCATTGGAGGGAGAAGTATATTTTACTCCTGAGATAAACCCCAGATAATTAAGTCCTAAAAAAACAGCAGCCACTAATGCAACAATCGGAGGATGCCAAAGTAAGGATATGTCCTTCCTGTCGAAAGCCAACATCCAGAACAATAGCACCACAAAGGAAAAACTAAATCGAAACCAAACCACTGAGATTGGATCAAGGGTATTTACTGTAAATTTCAGAGCTATCGCCAGCACCCCCCACAATACGGCTGTTAAACTGGCATATATCAATCCTTTAGTACTCAATGACGCAGTATCCATAAAAAAAAATTAGCATGCAAAGGAACACAAAAAATGGCAGAACAAGAAAAGAAGCCCAAAGACATTACTTTGAATTCTGAATTCTAAAAAAAAGTCTTAATTTGAGCGTTTATTTATCGAGCGGTGTGCACATGCAGATTGTTGCTTGAAAACAAATCACATTTAATATGTTATACCCTAGCCGTTAATGAAAAAAAAACTTCTGTTTCTCCTTGTAAATTTAGCCTTTAAAATGGCCTTCACTCAGGAATTGTTTATTCCAAGTGATATTAAAAAAGCTTATGATAATGCCACCCGATCAATGGACGGAAATCCTGGCCCAAGCTATTTCCAGAACCGCGCCAATTATAACATTGAAGCGGAATTCACTCCTGCAACAAGACTTCTGAAAGGATATGAGAAAATTACATATCAGAATAACAGTGAACTTCAACTTCGCTACATGGTTATCAGACTTTACCAGAACATTTTCAAAGAGGGAGGAGTAAGAGGTCGTGAAATTGATGCCCTCGACACCCATTCCGGAGTTAAAATTACCTCAATAACAATTAATGGGAAAGAGTGTGACATGGGAAAACAAACATGCATATTAAAAGAAAGCCAAACGAATATTTATCTGCCTTTTAATTGCCCGGCCCAATCCAGTGCCGAAATTGAAATTGGCTGGGAGTTTTTTATGCCGTCAAAGCCTAACGATCGATTTGGGGGATACGATGAGAATACCTTTTTCATGGCCTATTGGTTCCCTCAGGTCTCGGTTTTCGACGATATTAATGGCTGGGATGTTTTGGAATACAATGGAGTTGCTGAGTTCTATAATGAGTTTGGGGATTTTGACGTGAAAATCAGTGTTCCTGAAAATTATATCATTTGGGCAACCGGCAGTTTACAGAATGGCGAACAAGTACTTAATAAAAAATATTATCAGCGATTTTTTAAAGCTCAGAACTCGAATGATATTTCACAAATCATAACCAGTGAAGACCTTGAGTCAGAAAAGACAATTACCATGGAGGGCCGCAATTCATGGCACTTCAAGGCTGAAAATGTTAGCGATTTCGCTTTTGGTACCAGTAGCAAATATCTTTGGAATGCCACAGGCATGAAAAATCGCTCTGGGAAAAACATTCTGGTGCAATCAGCCTATAGCCCAAACTTCCAGAGTTTTGACAAGGTTACCGAAATTGCTCGATGGAGTATTGAAGAACTTGAAAACAATGTTGTTGGAGTGGATTACCCCTACCCTTCCATGACAGTGTTCAACGGAACCGGAGGCATGGAATACCCCATGATTATTAATGATAATGACGGCAGTTTGGCTGAGGCAATTTTTTTAACCAGCCACGAAATTGCCCATACCTACTTCCCCTTTCTGGTGGGAACCAATCAACGCAGACATGGTTGGTTGGATGAAGGATTGGTAACCATGCTGGGCATGGATGTGCATTCGAAACGCGACAGCAGTTTAAACCTGCGTGAATCGTACACTGAATTCTACCCGGTAATTGCCGGATCACAAATCGATATCCCTCAAATGGTTAATTCAATCGACATCTCCAACAACATATTCCAGATTCATGAATACTTGCGGCCGAGCCTTGCCTTTTGGACTCTAAGGGATATTATGGGCATAGAGATGTTTCAAAAATGCATTGTGGAATTCATTAAAAGATGGGAAGGGAAACACCCTACACCCTGGGATTTCTTCTTTACCTGCAATAATGTTACCGGTGAAGACTACTCCTGGTTTTTTGAACCATGGTTTAATCGTTATGGATATACTGATTTGTCAATTCAATCAGTTAAATTTGCAAACGAACTTATTGACATAGCTCTCGAGAATATCGGGGGAATGCCTTTCCCTTCCAAATTAATCATAAGCTTTGATGATGGAAGCTCCGAGGAGCATATTCTGGGGGGAAAACAATGGTGCCTGTCAAAAAACTTTAATTTGAGTATTCCAACAAAAAAACAACCTGAAAAGATTTATTTGGACACATCAGGGTATCCCGATTGCAATGAGAAGAATAACCTGTTTGAATTTTAAATTTCGATGCAACAAGCAATAAATGAGCAACACAGATAAAATACGATGCCCCTGGTGTGGAACCGATCCTACATATGTTCGGTATCATGATGAGGAATGGGGAGTCCCGGTACATAATGATCTGAAGCATTTCGAATTCCTGGTTCTTGAATCGGCTCAGGCTGGTTTGAGCTGGCTTACCGTATTACGAAAAAGAGAAAATTACCGTAAGGCAATGGACGGGTTTGACCCGGCTAAAATCGCGCTGTACGACGATAAAAAGCTGGAGGAACTGCTTCAAAACGTCGGCATAATAAGAAACCGACTAAAAATAAAAGCTACCATCAACAATGCTCAGAAGTTTCTTGAAATAGCCAGGGAATACGGATCCTTTGACAAATACATCTGGTCGTTTACTAACACTAAAAGCATTGTCAACCAATTTACAGCCCTTTCCGAACTGCCTGCAAAAACCAATCTTTCCGACCAAATCTCACTTGACCTTAAAAAAAGAGGGTTCAAATTCGTTGGGTCCACTATCATTTATGCTCATTTACAAGCTATTGGGGTAGTGAACGACCATTTAATAGATTGCTTTCGATACAAAAAAGTAAGCAGTTAACAGATAACTCAAAGCCTTTATAACTTCGTATTAATAAAATGGTCAAGAATCTTGTACTCAGTCTCCCATACTTTGCTCCGCCATAAGAGTAAAGCATTAATGGAAACCTCCGGACCAAACTCATTAACGAAGAGATAAATATTCTGGATTCCAGCATTTTCTTGTCGGAACGGATAGATAAGATCAGCAGTGATATTTGCAATTTCATCGGACGGCAATCCTTCCAACGAAAGTATAAAATTTCTGTAATCCGACATTTTCCTGTCTAGCATAGGAAGACCTTCATCAGACATCAGAATACTAAATATTTGATCCCATAAGTCTCTATTACCGGAGCTTTTCCCGCCGGGTTCCAATCCGTCCAATGCTTTATTCTCTGCAAACCATATCTTCTCTAGCATTCCATTGATGAGAAGTTCTGTCTCCTGCGCTAATAAATGCAGCTTCAATAAATCATTCCTCCCAATAGAATAGGAACTCAACGAATCCGCTATCAACTTTTCATTGATGAGCTTGTCGCATTCTTTGCGGAATATCTGTGAACTCTCGAAAAAAGATGCTCCATTTATTGCACAACCTTCATTAACATTTCGGATGTTTCCGGATCTGAAAATATTAAAACTAAACGAACCTAAAAGGATTACTACAATTAGCACCGAAATCATAGAGACTCTTCCATTTTCCTTGCGATTGAGCAGCATAAAAAGTAGCAACCCAAACGAAAGCAACCCAATCCCTCCTAATAAACCAAAGTTAGCGCCAGGCCAATGCATCAGCTTTGCCAACCCTCCAAAGGTAAAGGCAATAATTCCTGTGAAACCAAAAAAGAGAAATATGCTGCTGATTCGAGATCCTTCCACCTTCATCTGCTTTGCCAGAGAAACAATGAAAGCAGGTATAAAAACAACAGAAAACAGCAGGATCCCCAGAGTATACATGATCCCTGCTCCGGGCCAATGGAGCCTCTTGAAAATAATTCCCATTATAACGATTGTAAGGATAATTATTCCAGCAATAATAATTGACTTTTTCATAATATCTTTTTTATAAGTTTTTGGATTCAGCTTCTGATAGAAATCGCAATGACTGATATTCAGCCATTCGTATATTTAATATCAAACTGTTTAAAACAGCAACATCAGTAATGGCAGGAAAATCCCTGAATAAGTATTTCTTTTGCATCGACAAATCATTTTCACGCATTGAAAATGAGTGTTTTAAAATTCCGCTGATCTTTTGCTTCACTTTATCATTCTCGTCAGAAATCATTGAATTGAGCCATTCTTCATACTCCATCAAGTCAAGCAGAATCATATCCGTTTTCTCGCTTTTTATTAAAAGATCGGATCCTGCATAATGACTATCCATTCCATGGAAAAACAAATCACTTCCATTGTAGGAAGGATCAAGTTTAAGAATAAAGCCATCTCTGAAAGCCGATATTCTATTAACCAATTTATTGCTCCTCTCTGAAATTTCATAGGCAAGTTTTAAAGCAACTGTATCGCTTGATAATTCCGTCATGAAGTCGGAATTCATTTCCCCTAAGTTAATCGCAGACTGTTTGGTGGAGTTGGAAATATGGACCCAGGAGTTGAGTTTTTCTTTAGAAAGCCTCACATTTAAAAAGCCAAAGGCAAGAACTACAATAAACAACAGAAATATTATGCTCCCTGCAAAGGTGTTTCGTGCAGGTCCCTTTGAAACAGAAATCCATGAAAGGGGAATGAAACCGAGTATGAGAAAAATTATTCCCGCTGCCATCACAATAATTGAATATTGTGAATTTAACAATCCCAAAAAAGCACTTATTGGGACCAGAAGGGCCGACAGAAAGCCGAATATATGCAACACCTTCTGACCTTTACTCTCATGATGCTGATAATGATCATAAAAGAAAAGAGGAGCAAAGCCAAGACCAAGAACAAGCATCCCGCCGGCCATTAGTGTTTTCCATGATTCACTTCCAAATACTCTGGTCACAATTGCGGTGAAAAACGAGAGTAGGACAATAATCCCTACCAAACGTGTCATAAATTTCATAATTCTTTGATTATAGGTTAGTTTTAAAATGGTCTGCTTCTCCAGACTCAATAGAATATCATCTCCCAACTCCTTGCGAATACCTTCAAAAGCGGTTTTGAAACTTATGCCCTCATTCAAAAGTTCCTCAACATCACAGCATATGTGATCGATAAATTCATTTTCAAGCGAGCTGATCGTAAGGTGATTAGACCTTACCCATTTTATAATGAGATCAGTCTGAGAATCATTAAGTGTTTTCATACCGAAAAATCTGGTTTGAGACTCAGTATGGCTTTCATGGTATTTATGTATTCCACAAAATCATCCAGACGTAAAACTGTGCTCCGCCTGCCTTCCTCAGAAAGGGAGTAATAGCGTCGAACCCGTTTGCCGATAATTATTTCTTCGGAAACTATTAGCCCATCAGCTTCCAACTTATGAAGGCTAGGGTACAATGCCCCCCAGGTGAGTTTGATCCGTCCATCCGACAACTCTTCAACCTTGCGTGTGAGCTCATAACCATAAAGCCTGCCATGATCAGAGAGCAGCTTAAGGACAATGGTTCTGATGCTGCCTTTTAATAAGTCCTGTGAAATCATAATAAGATTTTTTTACAAAT
>JFJP01038582.1_pt1 | contig 16751 bp, 11 predicted proteins | sample 431651 | NCBI WGS metagenome assembly JFJP01 (sample SAMN02602958, study PRJNA72255) | Microbial mat metagenome, whole genome shotgun sequencing project. | biome: fresh water; feature: sink hole; material: water; isolation source: purple microbial (photo- and chemosynthetic) mats found in... | reverse complement strand
CCTCTTCACTATTATGATGTTAGGGAAGCTTTGGATCGAGAACTACTAGTAAATACATACTGGCATTCCAATACCATTCTTTATATCAAGAGGGCGCATCGTTTCTTTCCTGTTATTGAGCCAATATTAAAGGAAGAGGGAGTGCCTGATGATTTTAAATACCTGGCGGTTGCCGAAAGTGGACTTACAAATGCTCTTTCTCCTTCCGATGCTGCTGGTTTTTGGCAATTTTTAAAAGGTACAGGTAAAGAATACAATTTGGAAGTCAATGATCAGGTGGATGAACGCTACCATCTTGAAAAATCTACGCGTGCAGCTTGTAAATATTTAAAAGATTCATATACTATTTTTGGCAGTTGGGCTATGGCTGCGGCATCTTACAATACTGGCCGCACCAATATGAATAAGCATATTGGACGTCAAAAATCAAATGATTATTATGATCTTTATCTCCATGAAGAAACGGCTCGCTATTTATTTCGCATTGCGGCTATAAAGTTAGTATTGGAAAATCCAGAACGCTACCAATTCTTTATAAAGGATAGTGAAAAGTATAAGCCTTTAAAATTTACTACTATAGATGTTGATAGCAGTATAACTGATGTCGCAAATTTTGCCGAAAAAAATGGAACCAGCTATAAAATGATAAAGCTTTTTAATCCTTGGTTGCGGGATAATTATTTTAATAATCCATCAAAAAAAGTTTATTCAATAAAAATTCCTGAAAAAGGTTTCAGGGAAGAAATTTAATTTGTTTTTATATGTCAACTATTAATAGCGGGGAAGAGAGAAAAGGTATTTATGTTTATGGAGCCCGGGTTCATAATTTAAAGAATATAGATGTCTTTATTCCTCGCGATCAATTGGTTGTTATTACTGGACTTAGTGGTAGTGGTAAATCATCTCTTGCATTTGATACTATTTATGCAGAGGGTCAGCGGCGATACATGGAAACCATGTCGGCATACGCACGGCAGTTTATTGGAACCATGGAGCGACCAGATGTTGATCAAATCACTGGCTTAAGCCCGGTTATCGCCATAGAACAGAAGACAGTTAATAAAAACCCGCGTTCTACTGTGGGCACTGTTACAGAGATCTATGATTTTTTACGGTTGATGTATGCTCGTGTTGCCAAAGCTTATTCATATGTTTCTGGTGAGGAAATGGTTCGATTCACCGAAGATCAAATAATTGAAATTATAGTACGTTCCTTTAGCGGAAAAAAATGTATGTTGCTATCGCCTTTAGTAAAAGGTAGAAAAGGTCATTACAAGGAATTGTTTGAAACTTATCGTAAAAAAGGCTATTTATATGTTCGCGTAGATGGTGAAGTTAAAGAAATGACTTCGCAAATGAAATTAGATCGGTATAAAGTTCATGACATCGAATTGGTAATCGATAAATTGGAAGTTAGCGATCAAGATGAAAAACGATTGAAGGACTCTGTTAAAACTGCTTTACTGCAAGGAAAAGGAGTCATGATGGTTTGGGATGTTTCTGCAAATTCATTGCGTTTTTTTAGCAAGAAATTAATGTGCCCAACTTCTGGAATTTCTTATGACGAACCCGCACCCCATTCATTTTCCTTTAATTCCCCGCATGGCGCTTGTCCCCGTTGCAATGGATTAGGAATGGTTAATGAAATGGATATCGACAAAATTATTCCTGATCGTAAATTGAGTATTAAAAAAGGAGCCATTCAGCCAATAGGACCTTTTAAAAACACGTTGATATTTTGGCAGCTAGAAGCAATTGCCGCAAAATATCATTTTACCATAAATACCCCTTTTGATGAGATACCTGAAGCTGCGTTAAATATTATTTTGAATGGTTCGGAAGAAACTTTCAAACTGAAGAATTCTCCTTTGGGCGAAAATTCAAACTACTTGTTAAGTTTTGATGGCATAATAAATTATATAGTGCGTCAGGAATCAGCAAAAGATGACAAAGCTGACGCTGAATCAAATTCATTTGTGAAAGAAGTAGTTTGTCCGGAATGTAATGGAACCAGATTAAAGAAAGAGTCTTTGTATTTTAAAATTGCCGATAAAAACATCAGCGAGTTGTCTGTTATGGATTTATCGCAGTTGTTTAACTGGTTTGATCAAATAGAGCCACAATTAGATAAAAAGCAAAAGCAAATTGGCAATGAAGTTATAAAGGAATTAAAAACCCGCATCCGCTTTTTATTAGATGTGGGTATTGATTATTTATCACTCAATAGAAGTTCTCGTTCGCTTTCTGGTGGCGAAAGTCAGCGCATCCGATTGGCAACCCAAATAGGCTCGCAATTGGTAAATGTGTTGTACATTTTAGATGAACCCAGTATAGGATTGCACCAAAGGGACAATACGCGTTTAATTGCCGCATTGAAAGAATTGCGCGATAGAGGTAATTCAGTTATTGTTGTAGAGCATGATAAAGAAATGATTTTAGCAGCTGATTATGTTATTGATGTAGGTCCTAAAGCTGGTAAAATGGGAGGGGAAATTGTGGCTGCGGGTACTCCAGACGAAATTCTAAGCACTTGTTCTTTAACTGCTCAATATTTAAACGGACAAAAGAAAATAGATATTCCATTACAACGAAGAAAAGGGAGTGGGAAAAGCATTACTATTACGGGTGCTGCTGGTAATAATTTAAAGAATTTAAATGTATCTTTTCCATTAGGAAAATTTATATGTGTTACGGGTGTTTCAGGTAGTGGAAAATCAACATTGATTTACGAGACTTTGTATCCTTTATTGGCCAATTATTCGTACAATTCGAGTTATGCTGTTAAGAAATATGATAAAATAGAGGGATTAGAAAATATTGATAAGGTAATTGAGGTAGACCAATCGCCTTTGGGTCGCACACCCCGATCGAACCCCGCAACCTATACTGGTTTATTTTCCGATATCAGAAAACTATATGAATTAACCCCCGATGCTAAGATTCGTGGTTTTGGTGCCGGTCGTTTCTCTTTCAATATAAAAGGCGGTCGCTGCGAGACATGCAAAGGCGCAGGGGTGCAAACCATTGAAATGAATTTCCTCCCCGATGTGTATGTTACTTGTCCTGATTGTTCTGGAAAACGTTATAATAGAGAAACACTGGAGGTAAAATATAAAGGTTCCAACATCAATGATGTTTTGGAGATGACCATCCGACAAGCACATGATTTTTTTGAGCATATTCCCAGCATGAAGAAAAAACTAGAAACCTTTCTGCAAGTGGGTTTGGGATATGTAAAACTGGGGCAACCTTCTACAACCCTTTCAGGTGGCGAATCACAAAGAGTGAAACTTGCAGCCGAGTTATCTCGTAAAGATACAGGAAAAACGTTCTATATTTTAGATGAACCCACAACAGGACTGCATTTTGAGGATGTTAGAATTTTACTTGAAGTATTGAATAATCTTGTTGAAAAGGGCAATACGGTTTTGGTAATTGAACATAATATGGATGTGATTAAAGTGGCTGATCATATAATAGATATAGGACCAGAAGGTGGGATAAAGGGGGGATGCTTGATTGCTGAGGGGACCCCTGAAGAAGTTGCAAAGAATAAGACAAGTTATACAGCTGCCTATTTAAAGGCGGAATTAAATAATAAACTTTAAAAATATAGATTATGACTCCGGCAGAAGACAAAGTAGCTCAGGCATTTAAGAAAAAGAATTGGAATGAAATCAAGTCCGAAGATTCATGGCGGGTATTCAAAATTATTTCTGAATTTGTTGAAGGCTTTGAAAAAATGGCAAAAATTGGTCCGTGTGTTTCTATATTTGGATCTGCCCGCACCAAACCTGAAAATAAATATTATCAGTTAGCTGAAGAAATAGCATTTAAGCTTACCCAGAGCGGTTATGGCGTTATTACCGGAGGCGGTCCTGGAATTATGGAAGCGGGTAATAAAGGGGCGCAAAAGGGAAAGGGTAGTTCTGTGGGCATTAATATAGAATTGCCTTTTGAGCAGGTTCATAATCCTTATATCGATTTTGATAAGCTGATTTCTTTTAACCACTTTTTTGTTAGAAAAGTGATGTTTATGAAGTATTCTCAAGGTTTTATTGTTATGCCCGGCGGTTTTGGAACCCTCGATGAATTATTTGAAGCGGTAACTTTAATACAAACTGAAAAAATTGGCAAATTCCCTATCGTATTAGTGGGTAAGGATTATTGGTCAGGATTGATTGAATGGGTCACCAAAGTGATGCTTCATGAAGAGAAAAACATTAGCGAAACAGATATGCAATTATTCTCAGTAGTTGATACTGCTGAAGAAGCTGTAGATGTGATTGATAAGTTTTATACAAAATTCTTGCTTAGCCCAAATTTTTAATCATTTTAGACTTTTTTATTAAATAATTGAATATTTATTTGGAAAATAGGATGCAATTATCTTATTTTGCATGTAGATAATTGAATTATGTTATTAAGCAAACAAATATTTTTTAGTACTTTATTCGCTGCCATGCGAATGTGCTGTTGTTGCTAATTTTTAAGGTTATAAAACCTTTCTCCATTTAAAATCCATTTTTATTTTTTATTAGTCTATTATTATTTAGTAATTTTATACATTAAATTTATTTACTATGAGTACACAATTAAAATTTGAAACGCTGCAATTACATGCAGGACAGGAAGTTGATCCTACAACTTTATCTAGGGCTGTTCCTATTTATCAAACTACTTCTTATGTGTTTAAAGATTCTGCTCATGCAGCCAATCTATTTGGATTGAAAGAATTTGGTAATATATATACCCGCATTATGAATCCAACTACGGATGTATTTGAAAAGAGAATTGCGGCTCTTGAAGGTGGGGTTGCTGCTTTGGCTGTATCGTCAGGACAAGCAGCTCAATTCCTTGCTATTACCAATATTTTAGAAGCAGGCGATAATTTTGTTTCTACATCTTTTTTATATGGAGGTACATACAATCAATTTAAAGTACAATTCAAACGTTTAGGTATTACAGCCAAATTTGCTAAAGGTGATGAACCGGAAGAGTTTGAGCGTTTAATTGATGCTAAAACAAAAGCTATTTATCTAGAAACAATTGGCAATCCACGTTTTAATATTCCCGATTTTGAAGAGATAGCCAAGGTTGCACAAAAGCATCAAATACCCCTTATTGTTGATAATACATTTGGTGGCGGTGGTTATTTATTCCGTCCGCTTGAGCATGGTGCCAATATCGTTGTTGAGAGTGCAACCAAATGGATTGGTGGTCATGGTACTTCTATTGGAGGCGTAATTGTTGATGGTGGTAATTTCAATTGGGGTAATGGTAAATTCCCACAATTTACTGAGCCTTCTGAGGGTTATCACGGACTTAAATTCTGGGATGTTTTTGGTGCTGGTAGTCCTTTCGGAAACATTGCATTTATTATACGTGCCCGTGTTGAAGGGTTGCGGGATTATGGTTCTTCTATCAGTCCTTTTAATGCCTTTCAATTAATTCAGGGGGTTGAGACTTTATCTTTGCGACTTGACCGAATTACATCTAATGCATTGGAATTGGCTAAGTGGTTAGAAAAACATCCAAAAGTTGAAAAAGTAAATTACCCTGGTTTGGAGAGTAGTCCATATCATCAATTGGCAAAAAAATATTTGAAACGCGGATTTGGTGGGGTTTTAACATTCCAAATTAAAGGCGGAAAAGATGCAGCGGATAAAATAGTTAATAGCGTTCAATTAATTAGTCACCTGGCCAATGTGGGCGATGCTAAAACTCTGATTATCCACCCTAGTTCAACCACTCATGAACAGTTATCACCAGAAGAACAAAAGGCAGCTGGAGTTATACCTGGTTTACTGAGGGTTTCTGTAGGTTTTGAGCATATTGACGATATCAAAGCCGATTTGGAACAAGCTTTTTTGAAATAGCATTATGGATGCGGGGTTTTGCCCCGCATTTTTTTCATCCATTCATTATCAAAATAATTCCCGCAAGAATCCCTGCTAATGCAAAAGCTTTGTAGCCTATATTCTGTTCTTTAAATAGTATGGCTCCCAGTGTGAAGGAAATAATAACTCCTGCTCTGCGAATGGTGGAAACAATGGCCACAGGTATGTCTTCTAATGCCCAGAAATAAACAAAGTCGGCTATGGCGAGACATATTCCTATAAAGGGAATTGACCAGCGAAATTGTAGGCTGTCTAATACAGTTGCTTTTGTTTTTCTTAATAAGAGCAGCATTAGCAGCATTAAAGGCGACATGTATATGAAATACCAGCTGATCATAGCCATGCGATTGTAATGTTCTACTAGGTATTTATCAAACAAGCTGCTTATGGAGCCTATTAATGTAGCTATAGTCATAAATAGTACCCATTTATTATTCTTAAAATGAATACCTTCTTTTTTTCCAGATAAAGAAAAAATATAGTAAAAGAGCAACGTAATTCCTATGCCTGTCCATTGTAAAATGCTTAGTTTTTCATTAAAAATTAAAATAGCTCCAATAATTGTCCATAAGGGTCCGCTTGATCTGATGGGTGTTGCAATGGTTAAAGGTAAGTTTTTAATGGCGTAGTATGCTAATATCCACGAAAGTCCTACAATGATTGTTTTTGTCAGAAAAAGTATATGCGCTATGACATCTACATCTGGAACATACCAAAAATACTGCGATGCCATATCGGGATTAAATTCCGATATCAATACGAATGGTAGAAAAATGAGCGCACCTGTGGTAGTAGAGATAAATAAGACTGGTAAAACAGGATTGTTTTTTAATGAAATTTTTTTAAGTATATCATAAATACCCAATAAACCTGCTGAAATTATGGCTAATAACATAATAATTATTTATTATTTTCAAGTCCAAGTGATTTAGCCGTTTTGATTAAAAATTCTTTGGCTTCTTCATAATTATTTTTTATTACACCATCTAAAATAGCATCTTTAACGGCATTCTTTAAATCACCTACAATGCGGGAAGGTTTCAATTGAAATAATTCTATGATTTCTTCGCCGCTTACTGGTGGTTGAAAATTTCTTACAGCGTCTTTTTCTTCAATTTCTTTTAATTTGAAACGAACTTGTTCTAAGTTGCTCAGATATTTATTTTTTTTAGCTTCATTTTTTGATGTTATATCAGCTTCACATAATATCATTAAGTCGTCAATATCATCACCGGCCTCAAATAATAATCGTCGTATTGCTGAATCGGTAACACTTTCTTCTACTAAGGCGATGGGGCGCAAATGCAATTCAACCAACTTTTGAACGTATTTCAATCTGGCATCTAAAGGTAGCTTGAGTCTATTGAATATGGTTTGTGTCATTCTATGGCCAATAACTTCGTGACCATGAAATGTATATCCAGAAACAGGATGGTATCTTTTTGATGCGGGTTTTCCAATATCATGTAAAATTGCGGCCCATCGCAGAAAAAGATTGTCGGACTTTTTTGCAACATTATCCAACACTTCTATGCTATGATAAAAATTATCTTTATGCGATTTACCTTCTTTTGTTTCGGTTCCTTTTAGATATGAAAATTCAGGAAGGATGTAGGGTAATAATCCCGAACGATCTAGTAATACAAAGGCAGTAGATGGCTTGCGGGTCAATATCATTTTATTCAACTCATCTATAATGCGCTCTTTTGATATTATTTCAATCCTACTGGCATTGCGGGTAATGGCATCAAAAGTTTCCTGAGCAATATCAAAATTCAATCGGGTAGCAAATCTTATGGCTCTGAGCATTCGCAGCGGGTCATCAGAAAAAGTGATATCGGGATTAGTTGGCGTACGTATGGTTTGGTTTTCTAAATCATGCATTCCTTCAAAAGGATCAACCAAACTGCCGTAATCTTCAGGATTCAGACTTAATGCCAATGCATTGATGGTAAAATCGCGACGCAGTTGATCATCTTCCAAACTACCATCTTCAACAATTGGATTGCGAGAATTGGTACGGTACGATTCTTTTCTGGCGCCTACAAATTCAACTTCAGTGTCACCATATTTTAGCATGGCAGTGCCATAATTTTCATAAATGGCTACTGTTTTTACTTTTAATGCATCGGCAACTTCTCTGGCTAAAGCTGTTCCACTGCCCAATACAACAATATCAATATCTTTTGATTCAATGTTAAGATATGCATCTCGTACAAATCCACCAATAACATACACAGATTGGTTTTTTTCTGATGCCACCTTCGAGATTACTTTAAAGACTTTATGTTGTAATTTATCAATCATGTTATTTATAAAGCTGCCAAAATTACAAATAATTGAACATTTTTGGCAGGAATTAGTTAAATATGTGCAATTGTATCAAATTTGTATACAATAGGGAACGTTCTTAAATCATTAACATTAAAATTTATTATTATGGTAACTCATTTAACAAGTGATACTTTCAAAGAGAAGGTATTTAACTATGAAGCCAACAAAGAGTGGAAGTTTGAAGGTACCCGACCTGCCATGGTCGATTTTTATGCCGACTGGTGTGGACCTTGTAAGATGGTTGCTCCAATTCTTGAAGAATTAGCGAAGGAATATGATGGCAAGATTGACATTTATAAGGTTGATACCGAAGATCAAAGAGAATTATCAAGTGTATTTGGTATTCAAAGTATCCCTTCAATGTTATTTATCCCTTTAGACGGACAACCTCAAATGGCTGCTGGCGCTTTACCTAAAGATACTTTTAAAAAAGTATTTAAAGATGTGTTAAAAGTAGAGTAATATTCTGCTTTTTGTGTAAAAATCACAACAAGAAAGTATTTTAATGCTTTGTTGTTGTGATTTTTTGTTTTTAGCTTATTTTTGTGTCAATTATTATTTATTGTCACAAAATCAAATTATTATGAAAAAGTGTATGTTGTTTTTCTTAGCCTTGGGGGTAATGGGCTTTGTTTTTTCTCAAAAGAATATTGTAGTTACTAAACCCGATGGTACTTCTTCTAAGTTTTTTAGTAAGATTGATAGTGCTTTATTGGGTGCCGATCCAGGTGATTTCGTTTACATTCCAGGTGGAAGCTATAATATTGGTAATTTACTAATTAGAAAAAAACTACAAATCATTGGTGCCGGTTATCATCCCGATTCTAGTGCGGGTACTGGTATTACTTTTTTAAGTGGTAGTATTTATTTTTTAACAGGTTGCGATGGGGCTTCGGTTACTGGTTTTTATTTAACCGGAAACATGCAGTTTGGAACGGCTGATTCAAACAGAATTGTCAATAATATTAGCATTTCTCGGTGTAATTTCAGTTCATTGAATTTTACTCATAATAGTGGACAGCCTCAAAACGGAAATAATTTTTTAATTACAGAAAACATCATTAGGGCTCCATTTTATAATATGTATGAAGGAACGGCTTCAAATATTTTAATTACGAAAAATATCATTATTACTGGAACCACTACGGCTACTAGTATATTTAATACTACTTTCAAAAATAATCTTTTTTTAGGAACAGCCTTTTATGTTAGTTATTCTAAAAATTGCATATTTGAAAATAATATTATCATGACAAACAATGGAATTACAGGTGGATATGCATCATCTAATTTTACCTTTATAAATAATTTATATGACAGCACAAAAACATATGAATTGCCTGGTGCTGTAGTTGTGAATGGTAATGTGGGAGTACGAAAAGATTCTGTTTTTGTTAATGTGCCAGATTATTCCTTTTCATATAAGAATAATTTTCAATTAACCAATTATGCCAAGAGTATCATTAGTGGAACAGATGGGAAAGAAGTAGGTATTTATGGAACCAATATCCCATTTAAAGACGGTGGTATGCCTTATGTTCCTTATATTAAAACGGCTGAAATTAATCCTTCAACTGATCCCAGCGGAAATTTGAAAATTAAGTTTACAGTGAAAGCCCAACAATATTAATTTTTATATAACCTCAAATTATGTTATATAGAATTATTATTTCTAGCGGAATATTCTTGCTTGCTTTTATTTCAGCTATAGGCCAAAATAAAATCAATGCGTATGAATATTGGTTTAACAATTCAAATGATGAACGAACTTCGGTTAATGTACCAGTTCCATCACAAGATCTTGTTATAACTACAGATATCGCAGCTACCTCTTTGCCAGGTGGACTGCACACTCTTTACATCCGATTTAAGGATGATAGTTCTCACTACAGTGTTCCACTGGCTGCAGCATTTCAAAAATTAAGAAATATTGCCGCATACGAATACTGGTTTGATTATGATTATTCAAAGGCCAATAAAGTTAGTATCTCGGCTGTTAATGATTTGAATTTGAATGTTGTGTTACCACTTGTTAGTATTACTAGTGGAATGCATATATTAAATATTCGCTTTCTCGATGAAGCAGGCAATTGGTCTGTAGTGCATAATTCCTTTTTTATCAGAAAAGGGAATATCAGTAAATACCAATATTGGTTTAACGATGCTTATACTCAAATTAAAACTGTTAGTATTGGTTCTCAGGAATCGGCAATTATCAATGCCGCATTGCCTGCTGGCATTTTAAATAATGGAATGAACCTCTTAACTATTAGGTATGGCGATGATTTTGGTAATTGGTCAGTTCCAGAAAATTTTTGGTTTGTTAAAAAATCAAATGGATCTACATTATTGGATGCTATAACCGCATACCGCTATTGGACTGATGTTTCCGAAGATGGCGTAAAGGAAGAATTATTTTCAAAACCTGTTAGTCCACAAAATTTAGAAACTTATTTGAACGTTTCTGATAATGTTCTTAAAGTGTATTTTCAATTCAAAGATACATCGGGTTTATGGACTGCCGTTTATGAAAAAATAATGAAGCCAGAAGCTTCATTTTATCCTTATCCTGGAATTGAATCACGACAATTTGTTTTTGAAAATCGCTCACTCGTTGCAGCTTCTTATGCTTGGGATTTTGGCGATGGAAAGAAATCTACTGAAAAATTGCCAACACATCAATATACTTTACCCGGCTTGTACCATATTCAATTGATAGCAAGTAACGCTAATGGTAAAGATACTGCTTATGCTAGCTTAGAGCTTAGAGGTATTCAAAAAACTTTTCCGGATAAGGCAGGAAACCGCGGTTTTGTTACCATAAAAGCCTATGCGGGTGGACTAAAGCCTACTTCTGTTTTAAAATTAAAACGCCAAAGTTTTGACGATATTATTGGAGATAGCATGAGATTTCCTCAACCCGGCGTTATATCTACAATTTTCAAATTGGTGGATGAAGAAATCGGCTATTGGAGTGCAGTGATTGAAACAGCCGGTGAATCTGAAATGCGCTTAGATTCTGCAATTACATTTGAACAAGGCACTGGGCCTAAAGTATGGGTAGAGCTTGCGGGTCGTGATCGTTTTTTGTTAAATCGTTATACTACCTATACTATTAATTATGGTAACTCGGGTAATACCGATGCACGGTCTATACCTTTATGGATAGCCGTTAATGACCGTTCAGATGTGGAAGTTCTTTTTCATGAAACAACTTTTCAGTATCCCGATTCATCTCTCGCTTCTATACTTGATACCACTCCTTTATATATTATTCGTGAAGATTTTAAAGGTCTGGGAAGGTATCGCCTTTATGGTATCTATTTGCCTTATATTGGAGCTAGTTCATCAAATAGCATTAATATTAAAATTAAAGCAGGTTCTGATATTAACGTGCGGGCATGGGTAAATGATTCGTATCTCGATATGGATGAATTCGGTTATAATCCATTTAAGTCAACCATGATGGATGCAAAAACCGAGTTAAATGCTTGTATTGCTTATGTTGCGGGAAAAGCTTTTGCCAATGGAATGATTGGACTCATACCCGGTGCAGGTTGTTTGAGTAATGCTGCCGATGCTATTTGGACTACCGGTGAAGAGGTTTACAGTGTTTCACAGGGTGGTTCTTGGGGTAGTTCATTATATAATCTTGGCTGGAATTGGGGATCTAATCTGCTTAAATGTGCATATGATGAATTTCCGGTTACAAAAGTTTTAGGATTGGCTTATGATATTTGGGATGCCAAATCGGCTAATGACGAATGTTATAAAAAGTTTAAAGAACGCTTGGAAAAAGAAAAAAATTCTAAAGGAGTTACCTCTTTTGATCCTAACGAAATGGTTGGGCCTAAAGGTTATACATCTAAGCGCTATATCAGTTCGAGAGGTTCATTGTTGTATAAAATATATTTTGAGAATAAATCAACCGCTTCGGCTCCCGCTCAGGAAGTATTTGTTTATGACACATTAGATAGAAATGTATACGATCTAAAAAGTTTTGAACTGGAAGCTTTTTCTTATGGAGATACTACTATTGTATTACCAAAAGGTTTGAATGAGTTTTCATTAGATATTGATAGCAAGGAAAAGAAAGGATATATTCTTCGCCTTTATGCTCGTCTGGATACAATAACGGGTGTTGCTTATTGGAGGTTTATGACTCTCGATCCTACTACTATGGATCTATCTGAAGATCCCGATATGGGCTTTCTTCCTCCCAACGTATCTTCGCCAGAAGGAGAGGGTTATGTATCGTTTTATATAAGAGCTAAAGAAAACATACAAACCGGCACAGAGCTTAAAAATAAGGCTACTATAATATTTGATGTGAATGCTCCCATTGTAACCAATGAATTTGTGAATACCATTGATGATACCAATCCACAGGGAACTATTACGGAATTAACGCAAATTACTGATTCAACTGTAAGAGTGTATTGGACAGGTCTTGATGATCATTCCGGAGCAAAATTGTATTCCATTTATGTTTCAGAAAACGGAAATCCATTTAAACTATGGCTGGATGAAGTAAATGTTGCTGACTCACTTTTCAAAGGACAGATGGGTAATACTTATGCTTTCAAAATGTTAGTAGTTGATAGTTCTGATAACAGAAAATCACTGCCAGATAATGCAGAAATGCAGTTAAAATTGATTGATGTACATGATCAGACTTTCAGAGGAAAGCAGAATACCATAACCGCATCGCCGGTTCCTGCAACCGATGTATTGAATGTTCAGTATACAACTCTTTCTAAAGGTCAGGTATTGATTTATGCTACCGATTTTGCAGGCAAACAATTTGTTTTAGAAAATATAGCAAGTGCTGAGCCGGGTACCTATCAAAAAAGTTTTGATATCTCATCACTTTCGCCGGGTTTTTATGTTTGTACTTACCGAACAGATACTTTTACTGATAACTTTAAGATTATTGTGAAATAAAAAAGGGCGCCACGGCGCCCTTTTTTATTTAATTTATTCTTCAACTATAAATATATCTTCATTATCTTTTTTCATTAAGTATTGCTCACGGGCAAATTTTTCTAAATTCTCTTTGCTGGTTCGCAATTCTTTTAGTTTTTCTTTGTCTTCACCAATTTTATTGATATAATATTCTTTTTCTTTTATTAAATTCCTATTGGCTCTAATTGATTGAATCCGATCTAATAAATTGTAATTGTCAAAGAACAACAACCAAAATATAAATACCAGTATGGTAATGATATATTTACTTTTGAGGTATTTTTGATACTTTTCTTGCATACAACAAAATTATATTATTTTTGATTTTTTCCTGAACACTAGGTCTTCATTTTATCAAATCTTATAAACAATCCTAATGGTAATTTTCTACCTCCAGCTCCAGTCATAAAACATTCGCCTGTTTCAAAATCTTTTACATTAAAACTGCTTTCTATCAAATTCTCCCCAATAAGGCTCGAAAATCCCATAGAATATAAATTTAGTATCAAAAATCCCGTATCCGATAAAATGAGGTTCAGCTGTTTTAATAAACCATTGAGTTCTTTTTCCAGTATCCATTTCTCACCATCGGGACCTCTACCATATGCCGGAGGATCTAATAATATCCCATCATATATTTTGCCCCTCTTTATCTCTCTGTTCACATATTTTACAGCATCTTCAACTATCCAACGTATGTTATCCATACCAGATAGTTCCATGTTTTCCCTGCTCCAATTCACAACCTGTTTTACCGAATCAACGTGAGTAACCTGTGCTCCTGCGGCTCTGGCTGCCAAACTAGCTCCTCCGGTATAGGCGAATAGGTTTAGTACTTTGGGTTCATTGTTGCGTTTTTTTGTAGCTTTATATATATACTCCCAATTATCAGCCTGCTCCGGAAATAATCCTAAATGCTTGAATGATGTTAAACCCAAACGAAATACAGATGAAAAGTGATTGCTTTGATAGCTAACTTGCCATTGTTCCGGCATCTCTTTCTTTCGGATCCATTCGCCCCGCTCATTATCTTCACTTTGAATGCTGATTCCTTTTTTTCTGAACCATGCATTCGTCAGGTTTTCCCATTCTTGCTCACTTAAATACCTGTCCCAAATCGCTTGCGGTTCCGGTCTGCGTATAATGTATTTTCCAAATCTTTCTAGCTTCTCATAATTTCCCGCATCGATTAATTCGTAATCCTTCCAATAACTTGATACGTTAATGCTCATAATATATTTTGAATTTTCATTTCACATTTTTTGCAATCAAACAACAATTTAAATTTACTTGTACCTCCTATAAGTTGAAGAGGTAATGAGAAATTATTTTTTTGTTTCTGAAGGCATTGTCCTATCTCTTCTAATATACAATACTTGCAAGTCATTAAATCAATTACTCCTTGCTGTCCCTTCATTTCTATTGCGTCACTCGGATTATCAACGCCATGTTGTATGTAAAATTCTTTGGCTTGGCTATTAGAAATATTAAGTTTATAATTGTTATTATCTAGTATTGATATTTGATTATTTTTATTTCTATGGAATATTTCTCTTTTGTACGCAGCTTTTCTTTTTTCTATATGTTGTTGCAATGCATCGCGTCTTATTTGATTAATTTGAGATATTTTAAGAAAGGGTATATTTTCATCACTTACAGTTAATTCTTTAATGTGAAAAGGAGTATCTCCAGTTTTAGAAAAATTAGTTGTGAAAAGCTGCTTCATTTTTTCTTCACTATTTGATGCTTCTGAATTGCAATTTGCATGGATAGATGAGCTAATTCCATCTTCGTCATTGATGTTACAAATGATTGAATTATTGCTAAAACTTATATGCACATTAACAGATATTAATCTTTTGCTTTTTGCTGTTTGTATGGATTTTTCAAATTCTGTATCCTGGTTAATATATATAATACTGCCCTTTTTTACCTTTGTGGTTTTATGCGAAAGGATCCAATTGTTTTCGCATTGATTTACCAAAAAGCCTTCTAAATCTCCATTTTCATTTAAAAAACAAAGACCATCTCCATTTTTTAACTGAACGGTATGATCGAAAAATATTCTTTGATCTTCAGTATGTGAAACAACTCCAATTTTTCGACCCAATGATTTTGGACTGTCGAAAGATGCAACATTTTTTAATGTTCCAGAAATATTTAATTCGGTATAAGGCCGGTGGAAGGTTCTTTCAGGTTGAGGCTTGAATCCAATAGTATGAAAACCGCTTGAGCTTCTACTAATATTATTATTAAGGAGCGCATCAATTTTTTCTCTATAAAAAGCGGTAATGTTTTTAAGATAATAAATATCTTTTAATCTACCTTCTATTTTAAATGAATCAACCCCAGCGTTAATCATTCCTGATAGTTGTTGCGAAAGATTCAAATCTTTTAGTGATAATAAGTATTTGTCTTTAATGATAACATTATTTTTATTATCAACTAAACTGTATTTCATGCGGCATGCTTGTGCGCATTCTCCTCTGTTGCCACTGCGATTAAATAAATGTTGACTGATATAACATTGGCCGCTATACGAAACGCATAAAGAGCCATGAACAAAACATTCTAGTTCAATCTGACTATTGTCTCTGATGTGTTTTATTTGATCCAGACTCAGTTCTCGGCCCAATATAATTCTTTGAACCCCCTGTTGTTCAAAGAATTTTATTTTATCAAGATGAATATTATGGGTTTGAGTACTGGCAATAAGTTTCACCGGAGGTAGATTCATTTGGAATAATGACATGTCTTGGAATATAATACCATCAATGCCTTCGTTCCATGCATTATGGATTAACTTTTCGGCATCAACTAATTCGTTTTCATATAAAATGGTATTAAGCGTAAGGTATACTTTGGCTTGATATAAATGTGCATAATCTATTAGTTTTATAATTTCAGAAAATGGATTTGAAGCTTGACGCCTTGCACCAAACTTTTCGGCCGCAATATAAACAGCGTCTGCTCCAACATTAATAGCTTCTATGCCAAATTCAGCATTCTTTGCCGGAGCCAGTAATTCTATTTTTTTTGAATCCATGCCAACAAAGGTAATCAATAATGCATTTAATTTTTAACTTTGCAATAACAAGAAAAAAACTATGTCAGATATTATCAGCAGTCCGCATAATCTTAAAATTAAAAATTTACTACAACTTCAGGAGAAGTCGAAGGAGCGAAGGGAGCAAGGATTATTTGTAGTGGAAGGAGCCAGAGAAATTGCGCTGGCATTAAAGGCAGGGTATGAGGCCGAATCTTTTTTTGTTTATAATGAAATCCTTTCAAGAGAAGCGATAGGTATACTCAATGGATTATCGAATACAAAATATTTTCATGTATCAAAAGAGGTGTATGAAAAGCTATCATATCGCGAAGGAATTGATGGCATGGTAGCGATTATGCGCGCAAAAAAACTAAGTTTGCGAAATCTTCAATTACCTAAAGATGCTTTAGTTGTGGTGTTGGAATCGATTGAAAAGCCAGGGAACTTAGGTGCTATTCTTAGAACATGTGATGCTGTAAAAGCTGATGCCGTAATTGTTTGCG
>JFJP01027705.1_pt1 | contig 16752 bp, 19 predicted proteins | sample 431651 | NCBI WGS metagenome assembly JFJP01 (sample SAMN02602958, study PRJNA72255) | Microbial mat metagenome, whole genome shotgun sequencing project. | biome: fresh water; feature: sink hole; material: water; isolation source: purple microbial (photo- and chemosynthetic) mats found in... | reverse complement strand
CAAAAATATGAGCGTACTCACCGAGCCGCTCATTTACAAACTCCAAAGAGAAGTTGATCTTTACACACGTAAACTCGAACAAGAAAAAAGGTTCTAAAAAATTTACAAAAAAATAATGTGTAACTTAACTCAATTATGATAAAAATCTTCTTTCTTCCCAATATCGACCTAAAATCATAGAAACCCCTCCAATTTAATCTTTATTTTTCTAATAAATGACTAGATAAACCACCCAATTTCATTTCTAACAATTTTTTTTCTGAAAAACTCAATCCTAAATTTTTATAATAAATAGACGGTTATTCGGAATGGATGAAACTTATGGAATGTTAAACAAAGAGTTAAAAGAGAAAAAAGATCAAGTTGGGCGCACTCAAAAAGAGACCAGAACCACTGAATTTAAGAAAGTTCTCTCAACAATAAAGAATTTAGAAAATAATCTGGATCAAACAATAACCAAATACAATGAGACTCTTGCTCAAAATAAGCTTCAACAAGCAGAAATTGATGTTCTTAGAAGAGATAGATCCAATTTTTTGAATATTTATCAAGATGTCACTGATCAATTGACTGAGAAAATCGACGAAAGCTCTGGAGTTGAGAAAGTTATTAACAATAGAAAAAAAAAGACCATCGACACACAATATCAAATACATTTATTAAAGAAGAAAAACGAAGAGGAAAAATCAAATTACAATGAGAAATTTGAAGAGTTGCAAAAACAAATCAAAGATGAGAGAAGATTGAAAGAAATGCTGAATAAAACTGCTTCAAAACCTAAGGATAAGATTGAGACTTTCGACACACATACGCTTTTAAAGAGAAGATTGCAGAAAATTATATTGGTATTTTATCTTTTTTATTTTTATTTTTTTTAAAAAGAAAAAAAAAAACATTAATGATTTTTTAGAATAATAAAGAAAAAGTGAAAGTGATTGATCAATATCAAAAGAACATGAAGATAATAGATGAAGCTTTTAATCAAATAAAGGAAGGAAGCGGAATCACGGATATTGAAGAAATTACGAACACTTTTATTAAATCTCAGGAACAAAATTTCTCATTATATGCGTTTGTTGATATTTTGACACAAGATATTGATAATTTAGAAGAGGAAAATTATAAATTAAAGGAAGAAATCAATTCACAAAAAGTTTCTTTTGACAATGTTTTGCATTTTAAATTTGTTTAGATAAAAAATGAAGATATGATAAGAATTATTAATGGCACTCCTGATGATGAAAAACAGAAAAAGAGGGTGAATCAAATCATTGAGAAAAAAGAAGTTCTGCTCAATGATTTGCAACACAATTTGAGTGAGATTCAAGAGAGTTTTTCAGTAAAACAAATTTAAATTATTTTGTAAAAGACATTTACTTCAAGGCGATTTATATCAAATTATCAAATTCTATCTTTAATGAACAAAAAACCAATATTCAACCATTGGAAGATCTCAATATTATTTTGAATGAAAATAATATTGATCAATATTTTGGTTATTATTTTAATTATTTCATTAAATTTATGATTTTTCTTCTCTCATTATCTATGAAAATGTATTTTTTATCTTTCATTTTAGCTGAATTGGAGTCCAAAATAAATAACCTAATTTCATTCAAAATAAAGGCAAAGGGTTCAAGTCACAAAATGACCGAAGGTTTACTTTTGAAAGAAATCCCGATAAAAGAACATGAAAAAAACAAACCAAATGTAAAATAACTATTGAAAAAAATTTTTCTATGGGTTTTTTATCAAAGCAATTGATTCAATTGACTCATGAGGATCTTCTCGAGACTAACAAAGAAGTTCTTGATATTATGAAATTCAGAGAAATAGCCTCTGATATAGTAGACAAAAAAAAATTAAACTATCTAAATAATTCAGGAGCCGCCTCAATTGTAAGAATTAATAAAGATTATTATCTGTTTTTTATTAAAATTTATTAATTTTTACAGAAGAAAAAATGAGATTTCGATGGAAATTATTAATTCATAATAGAAACTAAAAATTCAAATTTTATTTTCAACTTAGACAAAACAAATATTTTTTTTAAATTTTCTCAATTAATTTAGAAGCATTAAAAGCCACATTTTCATTATAATGACTCAATAAATTTTCCAGCTTTTCCTTCACTTTCAACAAATCAAATTCCTTAAAAAAATTATTATTCTCTTGTTCACAAAAGCCAATTTTTATAATATTTTCGAATCCTTGGAGAATAACTAACATTAAATCTCCTTCACAATCATTTCTTATCAAAACTTGTAATAGCTTCTTCATCATTCCTATGTTAACTAATTGTTTTGTTTGTTCAAAATTTGAAACGAAACTGGCATTAACAAAACAATGAATGATCTCTCTTTGAATTTCGTAATCAGTTTCTTCCATATCTAATAAATATTCGAAGAATTTATGATCTAAGCCTATTTTCACATGTTTTATCTCACCTTCAAAGAAATTTCCCATTATAATTAAGACTTTTTTCAGTAAATTCGCATCATTTGTTTTAGTTTCGATTAGGTTCATTAGTTGAGGAATTATTTTTTTCTCATAAAGTAGATAAGTCTGCTCGAAATCGCCGAAAGTCAAAGCAGCTACCAAATTCAGTGTTAAATCAACAGTATTTTCATCATTTGATTTTAAAAAACATAGCAAATTATCTAAAAAGCCTTCGTTATTCAGACTATTATCAATGAATTTTTCATAATCACTTGTGGCCATCCGAGATAAAATAAATAAAATATCATTTACAACCCTCATATTTTTAATTGCCAATAAGGTAATTAGAGCATTAGATAAAGAGCCCAAGTCTTCATAATTAGGGCTTGGCTTTATAATATATAGTTCTTTCACCAAAGAAATCATTGATTCAAGCAATCTTTGATCATTAAACCATAGATCTTCCATTAATAAATCTAATATCCTCATATCGATACCTCCTTTTATGATTAAATCCCTATAACCTTGTGAGATAGATGATGCCACAAAAGCCTCAAACAAAAGGAATAATCTATCATTCATTTGTCTAGAACTCAACAAAACAAATAAATTTTCTATCACATCTGAAGACAAAATCTTCTCGAAATCTGGAATCTCAATCTGTGATAATATTATGAATATAAAAAGAGAATGTTCTATGATTTCTGGACATATGCTTGTATCAATTCGACCTGAAATTATCATATTAAGAACCTCATATATCCCAAATTGATTAAGTTCAGGAATTTCAGAAGGAAAAGTTTTTGTTAGTAAAAATTCTTTGAAAGTTTTAAGACTGGATTCTATCAAAGTAAGATCTTTTTGTTCATAAGAAGATGTGATTTGATCACATAAATAGGAAAGTTCTTCTAAGGTTATGAAGTTTTCTATAGAGGATGAATGATTGCATATGAGGAATTTTTTGGGTTTTTGAATGAAGCTTGAACGGAATGAACTGAAAAGAGAATCATTTCGTTCTTTTCGCAGTTGGAAACGGAATTTATCTCGCTTTTCATGAAGAATCTGGGAAAAATGGTCAATAGGTTCCTCAGGATGGAAAAACATTTGAAAATTTAATTTGATTTTTTTTTTTTTTAAGAAAATAAAATTTGAATTTGAATTTGAAATAAAAATTTTGAGTTAAAAAAAGCTAATTTTTTTGGAGATTATAAAAATATGATGTGATTTTCCGCCAAAATCTAAAAACTTTCTTTTCAAAAAATTAAAAAATAAAAATTTTTTAATGAAATTTTATTTTTATGGAAAATTGTTTTTATTTTTTTTCCTCCTCCATAATCTCATTATCAAACACCGTTCCCATTTCACTTGCGCTTTTTATTGAACTGATTCTTTCAACTGAACTAACTTCTTTATCTATAAAGAAATGGTTAATGTCCTTTTGTGATTTTCCATTTTCCTCATTTGGCGCTTCATGAATAACAATAGGACCTGAAAAAGAAAGAGTTTGACGTTTGTTTGAAATCATTTGAAATTCATTGTTATTGTTATTGTTTAATTTCCTTATTTCACTGTTCAAAAGAGATTCTGGCTCATTTTTGTTTTTTTTCTGCATATCAGCTTTAATTTTTTGATAAGTGATTGAATTATTGAAGTTTAGATTAATCATTTCATTGTTATTGGCTTCATTTGTCTGAATTTGCCCATTTTTCTTCGAATTACAGCCAGATTTGCTATCTTTGAATCGTTTAAAAGAGGATAATGAAGGATTTTTTTGGTTTTGTTTGAATTTTTTTATTTGTCTTTGTATTGCTATAATCAAAAAAGCGAAAATAAAAATACTCGTAATAGAAAGGCTTGATAAAATTAGAATAGGAGATTCGATCAATATCGATGAGGGGACTAATCTATCATATTTAACATCCGAAATATATTTCAGGAAGATATTTTGTGAGATTTCTGAATTATCTAAAATATCAATCATTTGATTGAACTTAAAAAAAAAATTATTTGGATTAATATTGAAATTTAATACATTACTAAGCAAGGTTCTATTAACTCTATTGTTTATTAGTAAAGTGTAGACTTTAAAAGAATTTTGCTTCACATAGAACCTGAAAATATTATTATAATGTTCATAGGTTTTGAAATAGTTTTTGATGAAGAACTCGCTGATGAGAACAGCTTCTGCAGTCATGTTTTCAATCATTAAAAAACATTCTCCTATATTTTGTTTAATTGTCAATTGTATTTCAGAAATTTTTCTTAGAAAATTAATTTGAAAATTTTCATCTTTATAAAGACAAATGTTTGCTTTATTATTAATAAGATCATAAACATTGGCAATGTCGTATCTAGTTAACATATTGGCTATGGTATAGATGAAATCCGCAAGAATCAGCATACAAACAACAGAAGTCGTCGCCAAGAAATAGATTGAATATATTTTTCCACATTTCGTTTCAGTTTCTCGAAAAACTATTGAAGATAAAGCTTTGTAAAAACCTTTATAAAATGGCAAATTGCGGAATTTGCTTGAATCAAAGAAATAATAAATTTGTGCATTGAGGAGGATCCAAGGGATGATCACAATGAAAATAATAAAGAAAAGTTCCCAAATAACTCTTTGAATCAAAGTCGCTAAAAGACTTGGAAAAAAAATGTAATAACTTTCTTTGAAGATTGTATTGCTTTTGAGGTAGTCGACAGTCACGTTTTTCAAATAAAAATTCATTGGGTCAAATCCTTTATCTAAATTGTAATCTGATGGATAATATAACACAAAATCTGTTGTAAGATTTGTTTTGGAAGGAATTATGCTAAAATTGAATGAAATATTTAATTGTGAAGCCATGAAATCGAAAACATCTATTAAGATGCCAGTGAAATCACTATTTTTGGTATTGTTGGGGTTGAAACTTGAAGGGCTACTCAGATAAATCAAAGGGGGTTGTAGGTGAACACCGACTGTGTAGGTAATGTTGTCTTGACTTTTCATTTGGCTGATGAAAAGGACAAATAAAAAAAAAAATTGGACCAACATTACAAATAATTAATTTTAATTTTTAAAAAAACATAAAAAATTAAAAAAAATCATTTTAAAAAAGAAAAAATATTTTTTCTCAAAATTAATTATAAAATTTCTCATAAATAAAACACCAAATGCATTGGGCCAACATCAAAGATTTCCCTGATTTTTATCACCTTGATACTCTTCTTATCACCTCTCCCAAACCCACAAACTCCAATGAAAACCTTTACCCCTCTCTTTATCAACGTCAAATTCCACTTGACAACAATTCCTTCATAAAAAAACCTCAAAAACCTAAACCTTTACATATTCCTTCGAGATCAGAAGATATAAAACTACCTTTAATTTCATCGAGAATAAATGAATCTATCAGTAAAACTAGTGAAAACCAACATTTATATTCAAAAATACAAGGAAAAATCAGAACACGAAATTTTCTTCATCAAAGTACTGATGAGTTAAAATCCATCAATATTTCATTGAGAACAAAAGAATTCCTTAATCATTTAAATAATCTTTCAAAAAATGTCCCTTTCCATCCTAATCATAACCCAAGAAAATATTCTGTAAATAAAATGTCTTTTTTAAAAAAAACTTTGAAGTCTCCTCTGATGCATAAAAATCTGAGTCAGAACCCTCTTTTTTCAATTTCTCTTGAGAATAAAGACTCTTCAATGAAAAATGACAAAAAAATTAATAAAAATAAGAAAAACTTCAGATTTAAACAAAGAATTTATGAGAAAAAAAAAACTTCAATGATCAGCAGAACGCTAATCCCTCATTATATGGATTTACGAGAACAAATCACGAAATTTGTGAGAAATTTGAATGAAATGAAGGAAATAATCTCAAATTCAAAAAAAATCTATGGTTTTCTCAAAAGTTTTCTTGTTTATAAGAACACATCTTTAAGAAAAATTCTTTTAAACAAAGAGAATGAAACTTTGAATGAGCCTATGATAGAAAATTCTTTGGAAGAGAAATGCTTTTATAAAGAGATTTATTATGAAGGAATCGGGATTCAACATCGAGAAAAAATGGAGCCTAATATAATCATTGATTTTAAAGAGTTGAATGAGAAAATTGAGGTTTATAACACGTCAAATGCTATTGAAAAAATCAAAATTATGGAGCAGGTAGTCATTGATGAATTCCATAAGATGAAGGTTATTGAACAACGGCTACAAATACATAAAAATCGCAATTTGATTTTCAGAGATTATAAACCTATTGAGAAATTCAATTATAAAAACATACCAGTGACAAAACTTGTGGAGGAGATAAATAATTTTGAGAAAAACCATGGGGAGTGTGAATATATATTGAACAGATCTAGACTCATATGTGAGGCTATCGAAACTTCGGTCAAAAATGTTCGATCAGAGTGTGAAAATTAAATAAGAAATAATTTCCTTATATATTTTTTTTAAATTTTTTTATAAAATTCAGTTTATTTATTTTTTGAAATTTAATTAATCAATAAACTTATTTCATAAGGTTTTTAAAAGAAAAAATAGCAAGAAATCATGCAAAACTTTAATTTTTATTGATTTTTTTAAAATTTCTATGGATTCAATTTTTCAAGAATATCAGTCTTATAAAAGACTTTGCCAAAATAATGCCAGTTTTATCGAATTTTCTAAAAAGGATTCTTCTGATTTTGAAAACACAACTAATTTGAGAGAGTTTCTCAAAGAAAATGAGTCTTTCCCTTTGCCTTTTTGTGAGGTTTTGAGTATGATCTATCAGGTTTTGAAAGTATTTGCTGATATTCAAAAGGAGGAAATAATTTACAAATCAAAATCAATTCAGGATAATAGCCGCTATGCTTTGAATATTGGGAACTGGTATTTGAAAGGCAGTATTTTGAGAACTGATAATTTTCATCCAAAAATTTCAATTTTGATTTATAACAAGGAAGAAATTGAGAAAGCTTTCAAATATGGGAGTGAAACGAAATTGGATGATGTGAAAATGAATAATGATAAGGCTGAAATATTGGAAAAAAATTTGTTATATGATGTTGCGGTATTATTTTATAGATTACTGAAGGGTGAGTTTGCAAAAGACAAGAAATTACAAAAGACTGTTTTTGTACAGAAACATGAAGATTTGAATCAGGAAATAAAAGAAATAATAGAGAATATGATGAATTTTAAAATAAATTTAATTGAGGAGGGGATTATTTTACTTCAAGAAATGTATAAAAAATACATATTTTCAATATTCCTAGATTCCAAACCTGATATTCTTTATCCAATCTTGAAGGACTACACATTCACAATCCATAAATTTATCAATTCTATGCCAATTGGTTCTTCAAACACTTTAATCAAGACTAATTTAATTTTGGGACATTTGACAGTTTTTTTAAAAAAAATACTCAGTTTGCCAATAAGTTACGAAAATTTCGATAGAGAAATTTTCGTTTGGATTGATGAAATTGAGCAAGAAAATAAGAAATATGAAGAGTTTTATGAGAATTATCATGGAATGGTTTCTATTTATTTAATGGATCAACTCAAGATTGAAAAAAAAGAGGAGTTGAAGTCCCTGGAAGCTTTACTTCAAGATTATGATTTAAAAAATGTTGTTTCGTTGAGGCAAATTGAAACTTTCGCAAGTTCTTATATATTTGATGATAAAAAAATTGATTCTGTGATTAAGAATTATAATTTGTTGTTATCACCATTGAGAAACTACGACAAGAACCTTAAAGATTTCTTATTTTGTTTAAAGACAATCAGTAGTTTAAAAAAGACATCCAATTAAAAAATTTTTTGAACTCGAAAAAAAAAAATGTTTTTAAACTCAATAAAAACTTTTTTTATTAAATCAATAAAAAAAACAAATTTTTTTATGGAATAAATATTTTATGTTATTAAAAAAATCTAAAGATTAAATTATAAAACCAAAAAATGTTCAAAATTTTATCGTCAGCATTAAAATTATCAACTTCCTTTAAATCCCTCAAAGCTTTTTCCTCGGGAAATCTTTACACCTGGGGGACCATTCCATCAGGCACTGGCTTCTCAGAACTAAGTTCAGATCCTATTCTTCGTAAGCCAAGACGTGTCACTCAATTCTCATCTAATGTCACAAAAGTCGCAATGGGTAAATGGCATTCTGCAATCATTACTTCTGATGGAAAACTTTATACTTGTGGATATGGAAAAAAAGGCAGTTTAGGCCATGATAGTTTAGAAGATTTAGGCGCCCCTAACCCAGTGGAATTCTTCAAAAATACAAAGGTTGTTGATGTGGTTTGCGATGGGACTCATACAGTTGCTTTGACTGAAGATGGCAATCTTTGGAGATGGGGTTCTATTGAATGGAGCATATTACCCAATTTTCTGAGAGTATTTACAAGTAAATAGAATTTCTTATGCAGTCATGAAATAAATCATTTAAAGATAGTGATCCTAAAGGAACGGAGTCTATTTTGGGAGTGACTGCAACCCCACAGAAAATCAAAGGATTTGAAGGGAAAAAAGTTGTGGCTTTAAATGCTGGAAAAGATTTCGTTTCGGTGTTCACAGGTTTATTTTTTTATATGTTTTGGGTTCATTTTTGTTTATAAATATGGTTTTGTAAAAAGATAAAGGTGTTTATAATTGGGGGAGAGGAGATTTTGGAAGTTTTGGAAATAGTGCAAGCATGAATTTCGCTGAACCAACTGAAAACCAATTTTTGAAAGAGTTTTTGGAACATAATCATTTAAAAGTTGTAAAAGCGAAATCCAGTGGTTTGTCGACAGTTGTTCAATTAAGTGAAAAATTAAAAAAAATTGAATGAAAAATATTTATTGTATTTTTAGATAATGGAAAATTGTATGGAATGGGAGAAAATCATCATGGACAATTGGGTATTCGTAAGAACGTGGGTATTGTGTTGGATCAAGTGGTGAATGAGCCTACTCTAGTTGTTGATGTGAACTTTAAAGGGAGAAAAATTGTTGATTTCGATCTTGGTGGAAATTCTTTGTTGATTTTGACAGGTTTTTTTTCTTCTTTGATAAGAAATTAAATAATTTTTCATTTTAAAGACGATAATAAGGTTTATTTCTCTGGCTTAAATCTTATTTGCAAACCGACCCTATGGGATTTACCATCAAATGTTCAGATAAAGAAATTACTGGCTTCTTATGAGACTTTTGCTGTTTTATCAAGTATTTTATATTAGTTAGAATTTTTATTTCTTTAAAATAAAATTTCGATGATTTTTAGCCGAAAACAAGATCTATGCTTTCAATGAGAATTTGATAGAAGAAGCAGAATATAATCGTTACAATGAAACCTACGAAATCGAATCAGATGTTTTTGATAAAGGAGAAATACTGGAAGTTGGAGGGAGATATGATATTCATTATGCTATAGTCAAAAATTAAAACAAAGAAAAAAAATAATTCAAACTAAAAATGAAAATAAAAACAATTTATTAAGAAAACCTTAAAAAAAAGTTTTATTTTCAACGGAAATTTATTTTCGTGTTTAAAAAAATTAAGATTCAAAAACGAAACGAAACAAATAGTATTTTCATCAAACCAAAATTTGTTTTTATTGAATTTAAAAAAANNNNTTTTGATTTTAAAAATGAAAATTTTTTGAAAATATTTCTTTCTTTAAAAAATTTTTTCATTCTTGAAACTTAAAAAAATTTTGAAATGCAAAAAAAAGATCCTCGTAAAATTTAAAAACCCAATTTTTTTAAAACTAAAGCAAAATTTCAAAAAAATAATAAATCAAAATCTTTCTTCAAAAAGTCTTCCAAAATGTCTTCCCAAATCAACGCACCCAAAATCTCTGACGTAAAAGATGTCACCCGAATCGAGCGTATCGGTGCTCATTCTCACATCCGAGGTCTCGGGCTTGATGAATCCCTCGAGCCTAAGGCAGTTTCTCAAGGTTTAGTCGGTCAAGTAACACTTTTTTACAAAAATCACACATAAAACCCATAAAAACCTATAGAAAGATGCCAGAAAAGCAGCAGGTATTATCTTAACAATGATCAGAGAAGGCAAAATAGCAGGTCGAGGAATTTTGATAGGAGGACAACCTGGAACAGGAAAAACAGCTATTGCTATGGGTATAGCAAAGGAATTAGGTGATGAGAGTCCTTTTACCATGCTTGCAGGAAGCGAGATTTTTTCATTGGAGATGAGCAAAACTGAAGCTTTGACACAAGCTTTTAGAAGATCCATTGGTGTGAGAATAAAGGAGGAAGCAGAGATTGTTGAAGGAGAAGTTGTTGAGATAGAGATAGAGAAATCCACAAGTAAAAAATCAATAAATGTTTTGAATGGGTATATATATATAGATATTTTTTATAGATAGTGGTGCTAAAACTGGGAAAGTCACATTAAAAACCACTGAAATGGAAACTGTTTATGATTTAGGCACGAAAATGATTGAAGCCATTCAAAAAGAAAAAATTGTTGCAGGAGATGTCATTACAATCGATAAAGTAAAAAAAATTTAAATTTAAATGATATTTTCCCATTTTTTTTTTTTTTTTAAAGAGTTCAGGAAAAATCTCAAAATTAGGACGTTCTTTTGCTCGTGCTTCTGATTTCGATGCAATGGGTCCCCAAACGCGTTTTGTTCAATGTCCAGAAGGTGAGATCGAGAAAAGAAAAGAAGTCGTTCATACAGTAACTCTTCATGAAATAGATGTTATCAACAGTAGAGCACAAGGTTTCCTCGCTTTATTTGCGGGAGATATAGGAGAAATCAAGCTTGAAACACGAGAACAAATCGATCAGAAAGTAGCTGAATGGCGAGAAGAAGGCAAAGCTGAAATAGTTCCTGGAGTTCTTTTTATTGATGAGGTTCACATGTTAGATATGGAATGTTTTTCGTTTTTGAATCGTGCTTTAGAAGTCGAAACAGCTCCTATTCTGATTTTAGCTACAAATAGAGGTATCACAAATATCAGAGGCACGAATTATAAAGGACCCCATGGTATGCCTTTAGATCTTTTGGATAGACTTTTGATCATAACTACACATCCTTATAGTGAGAAAGAGATAGCCCAAATTTTGAAGATCAGATGTGAAGAAGAAGATGTGGAAATGACAGAAGATGCTAAGGAATTATTAACGAAAATTGGGATTGAAACAACGTTGAGATATGCTATTCAATTAATCACGACTTCATCTTTGGTTGCCATGAAAAGAAAATCACAAGAAGTCGATATTATTGATGTGAGGAAAGTTTATTCGATGTTTATGGATGTGCAGAGGTCAAAACAGTATTTAATGGATCATCAACAGGATTACATGTTCAGCGAGGTCGGAAATGTTGGTGGCAATGCCATGAATATTGAATAAAAAGTTTAAAAGATTTTAAATTTTGATGATATAAAAGAAATTAAAAAATATCATTGAATTTTTTTTTTAAATATGAGAGAAAAGTAGAATGTTAATTTTTTCATCTCAAAATTTATCTCAAAAATACAAAAAAAATTTAAAAATATTATGAGGTAATAATAAAATTTTTTAGCAAAGCAAATCTACTCCTTATTTTATAAAAAAATCTAAAACATAAAAAAAAACAGTCTTAAAACTCAATCTTCCTAAACATAAACCCCAACAACAGTGTTTGATGCGTTTTCAGATCCATGACAATCCCCACCTTATCCCCATTTTCCAACAACTGAAATTGTTTCGAAGGCAATCTTTCCCATCCTTCAGCTTTCCCAGCCTTCTTTTTCTTCAAAATATAACTTCCATTTGTGCTGTTGTCCTGTACATAAAACTCAAAATCAAAATGGCAATTCTTTTCCTCATCTTTTTTATTTTCTTCAAAAGAACTCCCTTCTGCATCATTACAAGTAAAAAACATAGTTCCAGCAGGTTCTTTATTTTGTTCAATGATTTCTTTGCTATTTTCAGAGATTTTCACTTTAATTTTCTGAAGAAAAAGCTTTAAATGATTCCCGGAGATCAAATTCAAAAAAGATTTGACATTTTCGGATTTATCTTTGATCAAAAGCATGAATTTCCCCCTCCCCACAGAATAGATCTCTTTCATATTACATTCTTCATCTTTAACCAATAGATTCTTCACTTTTTTGAACTCAAGCGTCTCTGATATATTGAAATCTTTATTCGAAATCAAATATTGCTCAAATATCGTTTTATCACCTTCCCAGCTTATTTCATAAGCCAATTCTCCGTCTAAATCCTTTTGAATTAAGGTCGGAGTCACTAAATTTTCATTTATAGTAGCCTCGAAACAAAACTCATGCAAAGTCTCTGTTTTTGTTCTTTTTAGAACATGACTTTCTTTTAAAACTTCATCATTTTTATCGTTTTCTGGTTTTTTATTCAGAATTTGATCAGGATTCGAACTGCTTTTACTCATGAGCATTACACTGGTTGTCAAGGTGTTTCTCGCCATTCCCGCATCAATTAATGCTTTGATTCTATGAATATGACGATATATCTTCTCATTTTTTTCTTTTATTTGCTTGGTTTTATTATTAGGCAATATCGCCATAAAACCAATCATCAGTTTTTGTGAAATTTTGGTGATTTCAGGCGATTCTAACAGTATTTTTGCTTCATCTAAATCTTTTATTACATCTTCTTTTATACTATCTGAGAGCATTTTTGTAGGCTCGAGCTGTTGTATAAGACTTAAAAGGATTTCAGAATTCTGATGCAATTCTTTTAATTCTTCATTATATTCTTCCGATTTTTTTGAAAGCTCGATTACGTTGGTTAATAAAGAGAAAATCGCTCCTGGATCGACCATTTTATGTGTTTTTGCAGAAAATTATTTAAAAATTAAAAATCACGAAACTTTGAAATTATTCTTATTCAAAAAAAAAAAAAAAAGACATTTAATTAAATAAAATAATGTCAGAAAAGCTTTATTTATTTCTCTTCTTTTTTCATTAATTCTTCATGACTTTTCATCATGGGGTTTGTTGCATTCATCATTTGATAAGCCTCGTAATTTAGATTTCCATAGTTCATTAATCCTATAGGGTTGCTGCCCAATATTGTTCATATTGTTCATATTGTTCATATTGTTCATATTGTTCATATTGTTCATATTGTTCATATTGCTCATGTTGCTCATATTGCTCATAGAGTTCATATTGTTCATATTGCCCATATTGCTCATATTGCTCATAGAGTTCATATTGCTAATATTGCTCATATTGTTCAAATTATTCAAATTGTTCATATTACTCATATTGTTCATATTATTATTCATATTGCCCATATTACCAATATTGCTAATATTATTTATATTGCTCAGGTTGTTCATATTGCCCATATTATTCATATTGTTTATGGTGTTCATTGTGCCCATATTGGTCACATTGTTCATGTTGCCCAGACTACTGTTCATAGTGCTCATATTGTTCAAATTATTCAGGCTCATATTATTAATATTACTCAAAGTATTCATTGGCTGAAACTCTTGATTATTGTTATTAAAAGTCATAAACCCCGGTCCAATAGGCTTTAAAATTGCATTGGGACTCTGATGGAACCCTTGATTACTTAAAAAAAATTTACCTTGGTTTTGTGGGTATTCTGCATAGGTGACGTTATTTCTTAGTAAAATATTGGGACTTATTGGTGGGTTTTGTGCATAATGAATATCATAATTCCCAGGATTTAGATTTTTTGGGTAATTTTGCTTAATTTGTGGTGCAGGAGGCATTTGTGGACGGGTTGTTTGAGTCTGGGTTTGGGTTTGTGGGGCAGGTTTCCGTTTATAGAGGCTTTGATAATAATTTTTAGAGGCATCAAAGGATTCAGAGTCAAAAGAATTTGATATTGGGATGGATCGAGACAATCTGATAAGGTTTTTTTCATATCTTGAAACTAAAAGGATATTTTTATTTGTTAAAAATAATGGAAAAAAGGAAAAAAACCTAAATTGATTAGATTGGAATTAATGAAATTTTTGTTCTTTCTTAAATTTTTTTCCTTCTTTATTTCAAGGTAAATTTCACTGTTTGCTAAAATTAATTCGTCTATCTAAAAGAAAAATGCTTAAAAATAGAACTTTTTTCAAGTTTTTAAGGACTTGATAAGGGGATAATCGTTTTTTTGGATGATTTTTAGAAAGGAATGATTTGATTTCATTGACGATTTCTTCTTGATTCTAAAAGAAAAAGAAAAAATTAATTCGATGAGAGTTGGATTCAAGAGGAATATACAAGTGAGGTTTGAGACATTTTTATGAAAATCCAAGGGGTTTTTCTTAATATTTTATTTTTTGTTTGTTTGCTTAATTTTTTTTTTTTTTTTAATGAAATTTTTGGTGAAAAAAATATGCAAAAACAAAAAATAAAAATTAACGAGAATATTCAAATTTTTAATTTCACAAAAAAACTAAACACAAAATGCTTTTTCATTTAATCAATTATTTTCACATCTTTCCATTTTTATTTTAAAAACAGACTTTTTCTCATCACCCCTTCAGATCATCGATTTTTTTCTTAAAAAATTGAAAAAAATCTATTATAGCTAATATCATTTTTGTTTATAACTTCATTTTAAAAAAAAAGAAACTCAAAAACCAACGTTTCCACTTATAAAAAACGGAACTAATGTCTTTTCCAGATGAAAACCAATCAAACCAACCCAAGCCATACTCTTATATCAACAACGCCTTCCTCGATTTTTCCCAAGATTTCAACCAAAAATACCATTCTCACCATTTGATCGATTTTCCTGAAGGTAAGATTTAAAATCCCGATAAAAAATCCATTTATTTTTTATTTTGTAAAGACAATGAAATAATGCCATTTAGTAATGGTCTTATAAATCAGAACTTTTCGCAAGAAACCCCACTAGAAAATGACTATCATCAAAACGTGAATCCTATGAATTTTAACAGTTTCGATTACAAAGAAAAACAAGCTTCAAAAGGGTTGAATTCGAACATGAGATTGGATTATTCCCCTGAATTCAAATTAGGAGTCAAAGGAAGTAGTAGATTTTTTTCTTTTGACCCTGAGGACGAAGGTTTGAATTCTTATTGGGGGGTGAAGCACCATATGAATCAGTCAAACTTCAACGAATTAAACGAGGTACTGCAAGGGCAGGAAGAAGATAATTTTATGGCAGAAGAAAATGATTTTTGTGAAGCTTCTGACAAAAGAGAAAATAATGGGCTTTTAGAAAAAGAATCAGCAAATAGAAGTTCTAGAGGTATATATATTATATTCATAAGAATTTGTGAAGAATTAATATTTTATAAAGGATTGAGAGTTCTTAGTTTGAAGGTAAAAGAGATAGTATGTGAGAAAAAAGAGACTACTTATAAAGAAGTTGCTGAGGCTCTTGTTCAAGAATTGAATATAAAGGATATTGAAATGGTTTTTAATGAAGAAAATTATAGATTAATGAAATTATTTAGGGGAAAGATGAACAAAATGTGAAGAGAAGGGTGTATGATGCTTTGAACGTATTGATTGCAGCTGATGTTTTGAAGAAAAAAGGGAAACATGTTATTAGTGATGAAGTTTCTACATTGAATGGAAAAAGCTTGAATTCTAATGGAAGATATGAAAAGGGGAATTATGAGGAACTTAAGGTTTTTTTTGTTAAAAATTTAGAAATTCATGGGTTTATAAGAGGAAAATTAAAGAAAATATCAATGCGAAAACAGAAAAATTAAAGGATATTATGAATAAAACGATTGGACTTCAGTGTTTAGTTAATAGAAATAAAGGAAATTCTGTGAAAATCGAAGAAAATCATCCGGTTCTTAACTTTCCTTTCATAATTTTAGAGAATAAAAGTGATAGTCAAGTAAAAATCATGAAAAAAAATGTTAATTTAATCGATTCTTATACGAAAAAAGATCAAATTTGTCACTTCGAAAGAAAAAAAAGACTTAGCAGTTTTTTTCAAAAATAAATTCGGAATTTATGGAGATATGGATATTTTAATTAAATTAGGGTTTCATAGACAAGAGGAAGAGTTTTTCAAGGAAAATGAAACTGCAGGAGCGAAACAGTTAGAATAAAACTGGAGGTTGAAGCTCATTTTTTGTCACAAAAAAAAGAATTTTTCCATGTTTTTTTTGTTATTTAAGTAAATATAATAATATACTTGTTTTGAATTTTGACACATTTTTTGAAAAATTAAAAAATAAGAAATTATTAAAATTTTATTAAAAAATTAAAAAAATTTTAATATTCTTTTAAATTAAATCAATAAATAAATAATAAATTAAAAATTAGTTTATAAAAAATTAACCGAATAGAATGCAAGAAAGAGAGTGATTGCTACAAAGAGGCAATATTAAAAT
>JFJP01014043.1_pt1 | contig 16753 bp, 17 predicted proteins | sample 431651 | NCBI WGS metagenome assembly JFJP01 (sample SAMN02602958, study PRJNA72255) | Microbial mat metagenome, whole genome shotgun sequencing project. | biome: fresh water; feature: sink hole; material: water; isolation source: purple microbial (photo- and chemosynthetic) mats found in... | reverse complement strand
TAAAGAAATCGGGCGGAACTCCAGCAATATACAGGGGTTTTAAGGTATCAGGATTTAGTTGAAATAGATGGGGATTTGCCCAAACTTCAACACTATTATAGCAAACATAAATAGAAATATCTCCAATAATTTTAACTCCCTTTTGATTCCCATAGCGACGCAGTTCTTCCCATTGTTTAAAAAATATAAATTGCAAGAATTTATGATATAATATAGATTCTTTCAGTTCTTCAGTTTTAGCTTTTAAGGCATCGGGATCTCGACGAGCTAAAGCAGGTTCCCAATAATTCCAGGCTTGGTTTCCGTTAGCATCTAATAAAGACATAAATAAGGCATAATCATTTAACCAAAAGGCTTGTTTTTGACAAAAGGTTTCCCAGGCAGGATTAGGTTGTTTCTCTAATTGTTTTTTAAAGCTATTGTAGGCTTTTTGGAGATAAAATGTTTTGTGAGAAATAACTTGATCAAAATCAACTTGATCAGAATTTCCCCCCTCTAAAGGCAGAATTTCTTCAGCTTCTAATAATCCTTCCTCTGCTAATTCTTCCAAATTAATCATTAAAGGATTCCCCGCAAAGGTGCTATAATTCATAATATAAGGAGAATGTTCTTCTCCTGTTGGCCCCAGGGGTAATATTTGCCATAATTTATAACCACTACGATTTAAAAAATCAATAAATTCATAGGCAGATTTTCCTAAATCTCCAATTCCATGTTGACTAGGAAAAGAGGTAGGATGAAGTAAAATTCCACTAGAACGCTGAAATAACATGACAATATTTAGTTGATTTTTCATCTCTACAAAAGTACCATAGATTCCCACCTATAGCATCTTTCTAACGATAGGGAATTCCTGAACTGGGAACCAGCTATCCCCTTTTAGAGACACGCCATAGCACGTCTCTACCGAATTGGCAGTTTAATCCTTCAAATTCCGGTTGCTGCCGATCAGGAATAAATATGATTAAATGAGTAGTATATCTATCAACAGACTAGGTTAAATCTATGACCAAATTCCCTAATATTTTCCAGGCGTTTTTATTAACAGGTTGTTTCGGTATCGGGAGTATTTTTCTATCCCTATCCTCAGTTAAAGCTCAAGATCCAATTGATATTCCAGTACCAGTAATTCAGGGAACTCCCGCCCAAACCTATACCCCAGGTGCTTGGCAACCCGTAGCCAGAATTAATCCCAATCAACCTGTAACCGTGACAATTTTGAATCAAACCGGATATAATTTAGAAACTGGATTAACCACCGGAAAAACTAATACTCAAATTGCTCCAGGTGGCAGTTTTACGATCAATAATGTTCCGGTTAATTCTGATATTGTGATTAATTCTATAGCTAGAGCAGCCGTTCTCGATTATAGAATTGATGTACAGGATAATCTGGTTAATGTGACTGTAAAAACTGCTGCTGGTGTCGCCGGAGATAATGCGATTAATATTCAAGACACGGGGGCAATTTATATTTATTAATCGCTCTCAAAAATTCCGGTCGTAGTGAGCCCTGAAGGGCTCTATTAAATTTGGGTGAATTATAACGGTTATGAGTTGACTATTGTACTCTGATTCGATAGGAATATTAAATGACTGCATAGAAACCGATCAGGATCAAAATTTCTGGTTGTAGTGCTAGTGATAATTGAACTTTTTTAGGACATAAAAATGCGAATTCTAATCATGGGTGGAACCCGATTTATCGGGATTTATTTAACTAAAATCTTAGTTGAACAAGGACATGAAGTTGTTCTATTTAATCGCGGGAAAAAACCAGCACCAATTGCCGGAATTCAACAAAATCATGGTGATCGCACCGATGCTAACCAAATTCAAGACAAATTAGCCAAAGAAGAATTCGATGCAATTTTTGATAATAATGGCCGAGAACTAAATGATACAAAACCCTTAGCGGATTTATTCAAAGATCGGGTCAAACATTTTGTTTATATGAGTTCGGCGGGAGTTTATTTAAAATCCGATCAAATGCCCCATATTGAAGGGGATGCTACTGACCCAAAAAGTCGTCATTTAGGTAAATATGAAACCGAGAGTTATTTGCAAGCACAAAACTTACCCTGGACATCAATTCGTCCTACTTATATTTATGGGCCATTAAATTATAATCCCTTAGAATCATGGTTTTTTGATCGGATTGTTGCGGGTCGTCCAATTCCAATTCCGGGGAATGGATTTCACCTTACCCAGTTAGGTCATGTCAAGGATTTAGCCACCGCAATGGCGGCGGTTTTAGGGAATCAAAAAGCCATTGGTCAGGTGTATAATATCTCAGGAGAACGTTATGTTACCTTCGATGGTTTAGCCAGAGCTTGTGCTGTTGCTGCGGGTAAATCCTTGGATTCAATTCAACTAATTCATTATGATCCTAAACAGTTTGATTTTGGCAAACGTAAAGCATTTCCGATGCGAGTCCAACACTTTTTTGCCGATGTGAATAAAGCTATACAGGATTTAAACTGGAAACCAGAATTCGATTTAATTTCCGGTTTACAAGATTCTTTTCAAAATGATTATTTAGCCAGAGGATTAGATAAAACAGAAGTTGATTTTTCAACAGATGATGAAATTATTAAAACGGTTTCTGCTTAAAATATCGTGATCCTGGAGACGGTTTTAGGGTAGAAAAAGAAATAGAATAATTCAATAGCCAAACAAATCCTACGGATCAGACGGGTGATGCTGCTTTAACTCGCTCGGCGTGACCCCAAAATGACTCTAATTTATAAAAATCTCGTCCTTCAGGCGACAGAATATGGATAATAACATCACCATAATCCATTAAAACCCAGTTGCCCTCCCGTTGACCTTCAACTCTCAGGGGAAGCCTTTCTAATTCTATTTCTACTTGGTCTGAAATTGCCTGAGAAATTGCCCGCAGTTGAACTTGGGAAAAGCCCGTTACAATTACAAAATAATCTGCTAAATAAGATACTTCTGATACGCACAGCACCAGAACATTATCAGCTTTCCGGTCATCGGCTGCTCGTGCGGCGATTAGGGCGGTTTCCCGACTGGTATACTCATCAACATTGGCAGAAATGACCATTTGATCAGAGGCGTATTTGGTTTGGGCGTTATCAAACATTAAGTTTTTCTGTTCCTCGTATATAGTCAAGGTTAACAATCAAAAATAGATCTACTGATTATTTTAATCATTATTTTCGATTTTGGATGGTTTTGTTTTTAAGAAAGACCCATTAGGGGCGAAATTTAGCCTAAACGCGGGTTTGTTTTGTTACCACCTGGGTAAATAACCTTTCATACTGGTCTAAGGCCTGTTCAATGCCATAATATTCTTCAGCGTATTTTCTCCCATGTTTACCCAAAGCTTTTAGCTGCTCTGGATTTTTGTAAAGATCGGTAATTGTCTGGGCTAAACTCTCTGAATCTTCGGGAGGTATCACAATTCCCCCGCCACTTTTAAGAACAACTTCCTTTGCTGTTCCCGTATCAGGAACAGAAGCAATAATAGCACAACCACTGGCTAATAAAACCGGAATTTTTGACGGTAAATTAAAAGCTGTTACCTGTCTTTTTTGCACAACTAATCCCACATCAGCCGCCGCTAACATATCTGGTAATTTTTCCCTGGGTTCAAGGGGAATTAATAAAACATTCTTAGTGTGATATTCCTGACATAAACCTTCTAACTGTTGTAAAGCCTTCTGTTCCCCGGCAATAACAAAAGATATCTCAGGAATATGCTGTAATAATTTTGCCGATTTTATTACGGTTTCTAAACCTTGAGTTAAAGCAATATTTCCAGAATATATAATTACAAACTTACCTTGAAGTTTATACTTAATTCTAAAGGAATTATTGGTTTTGGGTAACGGTTTAATAAAATTAGTATCCACCCAATTTGGAATACAAACAATTTTATTTTTCGGTATACCTAGTTCCACTAATTTATCAACAAAACCATCGGCAATTACACTAATCCGATTCACCTTTTTATAGGTCAACCGTTCAATAAATTTAGCCGTTTTAATCACAATACCATCGGGATTAACCAATTTCACCCGCAGGGCGGCTTCCGAAACAATATCCTGAATATTCAAGATTACCGGACAACGGCGCACCAAGGCATAAATACCCACCGGAATACTAACTAATAAAGGCGGAACCGTGGCAAAAATAATATCAGGCCGCCAACCGTTAAACGCCTGAACTATGCTGGTGATTATAAAACTACTATCAAGTAGGATACGATCCAATAACCCTGGTTTCGGGCCATGTACCCAAACATAGCTGCGTTGAATCACCACCCCATTTCGTTCTTCCGTCAGATACAACTTATTCTGGTATCCATCATAAATCCGGCGTTCTGGGTAATTGGGCATTCCCGTCACCACCCGAACCTGATGGCCCCGTCTCACCAGACCCTCTGCGAGTTCTGTCATCAAAGGGGCAATACCAATGGGTTCAGGATAGTAGTTATAGGAGTAAATTAGTATCCGCATACGCTTTAAATCTGTTATCAGTTATCAGTTATCGCTAATTTAGTTTTGTTGCTTTCTCAACCGTGTAATCTCTGTAATCCTTTAAATCCGTGATTAAGTTTTGGGTTTGAGTACCAATAACATCTCCACGTCAACCTCCGCAGCATCGGGAAAGCTGGCACTGATCCCCACTCCTCTAATCGAATTTAGCATAGTCATTCTATTCGGTTGAAGGGCGATCGCCGGGGATGCTAATAGATATCCCATCGCCCAAGAAGTAATTTTTTCAATATCCAAATAGACATAACTATGATGATAACTAGGTAGAGATTTGCTAATCTCTTGAAACCGTTGACTCCTGTTTAGAGGTTGTTGGGGTTCCTTGGTAATTGCTTCCACCACTGGCCCCCCAAAGGCAACAAACATTAAATTTTGACTTAACCAGCCATGTCCGAATAGCGTACCCTGTTTGGGGTCATTCCATTCCGTTACCTCAATTCCAGATAAACTCCGTTGTTCAATATTAATCGGAGGATTGCCCCCGGCAACAATAGTGTCGAGTTTATTTAACATTGTTTCTGCGGTCAAGCGATCGCTAGTTTCAATTAACAAAACTCCCCCCAACCCCAAAGACGCTAACACCCCTTTTTCAGAAGCGATCGCACCCAAGGCAAATTCCCCATCCATCCAGCCAAACACCTCCGTATCCGCGTCCAAATTAATCGCTTCGAGTCCCAAACGAATTTGACTGGTAATCTTCTTCAGATCAGGGTTATTTTCCCCCAAGGTTAAAAACTGTAACCAAACTTGATGCAGATCATGACTATTAACCAAAGCTATAGTTTCACTAGGAAAGCGATTGATCATTTTCCCAAATTCTTCGGTTGATTGGGATACCGTGCCATTGGGACGTAACTGAGCCATCGCTTTTAAGCGAATTCCATCCCCTTCTACCCCGACCCCAATCACCATAGATTGAATGGGTTTTAGAGGAGATAAAGAATTCAGGGATAAACGGGCAGCATCGGGCCAAGTGGCACTCAGATCCTGCGTCAACCGATCATAATCGGTAATAAACACCGTCACTAAAGGATTAGCAAGATTTGCACTTTTAAAAAAAAGGTCAGATTTTCCCGATAAACTGATCAATGAAGGAGAACCCATGAAGGTATCGATCGCCCGTTTCACGGTTTCAGGATTAGCTGCTATTACTACCTGATCGTTGATCACCGCCACGCTATATTGTTTTCCCGTTTTTTCGGTATAACTCGATAGAGTCACCCCTCGATATTGACTCTGTTGAGATTTAACATCCGATGAAGCCTTTAATTTTTGGGCAAATTGCCAAGCTTTCCATTTATTTTTAATTCCCACAACCATTAATAATTGGGCGTCTGTTACGGGTTTAATTCCATCAGTAGGAAGTAGTGCCACCATCACCCCACCGATCCAAGGTTCAATATCCCGGTTAAAATTAATCGTGGCCCCAGCTAAACTCTGTTGTTGAAAAATTTTGATTCCCCGACTCACTAATGCTTGAGCTTCTGGTGTGCCAAAATTTTGTAATTCCGATAGGACGTGAGGTGTTGCCGACACAAAAGTTGCCATAATTGCTTCATCAGGTACAAGTTTGCCACTTTCTGAGGGACTATAGGCTTTGTACTGCCCGGCTGTTAAGTAAAAGGTGGCGGCGACACCCCCACAAACAGTTAGGGCTGCCACGGCCAGAAGCAGCTGAGATTTTTTTCGGATCAGCATGATGATTTTTAAGCGGGGGTGATCACCCAGGGTTTCGCATAATTCCCTCTATGTTAGCTTGTTATCCTATCGAGGGAATGGCTAAAGATTTGTTAAACTCTAAGGACAAAGGTGCGAGCATTCAGCCATTACGAGTCATTTTAATGAAAGTAGCAGTTACAGGAGCAACAGGTTTTGTCGGTAGTCGTTTAGTCGAACGACTCCAACAGCAAGGACATTCAGTATTAGTTCTCACCCGGCATCCAGAACGGGCGAAACGAGTGTTTCCCAGTTCTGTCTATTCCCAGTTAGAAATTGTTGGTTACACTCCCACGAAATCCGGTGCTTGGCAACAGGTGATTTCTGGATGTGACGGAGTGGTGAATTTAGCCGGGGCGGGAATTGCCGATGAAAGATGGACACCGCAACGCAAACAGGAAATTTTAGAAAGTCGGGCTACGGCTACCCAGAAATTAGTGGAAGCGATCGCACAAGCTAATTATAAACCTAGTGTCCTGGTTAGTGCTTCAGCGATCGGATATTACGGAACCAGCGAAACCGCCCTCTTTGATGAACATAGCCCCTCTGGACAGGATTTTTTAGCTAATGTCTGTCTCGCTTGGGAAACGGCTGCCCAACAGGTCAAGGAAACAGGAACTCGTTTAGTAATTTTAAGATTGGGGATTGTTTTAGGGATGGGAGGAGCCTTGGGAAAAATGCTAACTCCGTTTAGAATGTTTGCCGGGGGGCCATTGGGTTCAGGGGAACAATGGTTTTCTTGGATTCATCGAGAGGATTTAGTTAATTTAATCCTATTAAGTTTAACCAATTCTCAAATCGAAGGGGTACTAAATGCCACCGCCCCTAACCCGGTCAGAATGGGGCATTTATGTAACGCTTTAGGGGAAGTTCTGAATCGTCCCTCTTGGCTTCCGGTTCCTGATTTTGCCCTAGAAATGTTATTAGGAGATGCAGCCCAACTCATTCTTCAAGGTCAACAAGTCCTACCTAAACGTACCCTATCCTACAATTTTAATTATCAATATCCGACAGTTAAACCTGCCCTAGAAGACATTTTATCTTCTTCATAAATAAACACGGATTTAAGAGGATTTCACGGATTTCACGGATTTTAATCTGCGTTAATCTGCGTCATCCTCTTAAATCCGTGATCCTCATTCGTAATTCGTAATTTGTAATTCGTAATTCCCCATTAATAATGAATACTAATTTTAATCAAGCTCGTTCTAGTTTAAAACAAACTTTATCCCGTTATAATAATTTACGACGGGGGCGAAGGAGTTCCCATCCTGAATTACAAGCGACATTACAAAAACAGTTAGAAATCCTATCAACTAATTTAGAAAAACTAGAACAAGGAATCATTAGAATTGCGGTATTTGGTTTAGTTAGTCGGGGAAAATCGGCGGTTTTAAATGCTTTATTAGGGGAAAAAATTCTCCAAACCGGGCCGTTAAATGGCGTGACTCAATGGCCCCGTTCTATTCGTTGGAGTGTGCCTTTATCTCAGATTGAAGAACCGAATCGAATTGATAATATTGACGAACAAAATCCGATTCAAGTTGAGTTAATTGATACCCCGGGATTAGATGAAGTCGCCGGACAGGTACGGGGAGAGATGGCTCATGAAGTCACCCGTCAAGCGGATTTAATTTTATTTGTGGTAGCGGGGGATTTAACTAGAACTGAATATGAGGCTTTATTAGAATTACAAAATGCTCATAAACCGTTAATTATTGTTTTTAATAAAATTGATTTATATACGGAAACAGAACAAGAAAAAATCTATCAAAATTTACAAAAACTAGCTCAAAATCAAGATATATCTATTGTTAAATCTCCTAATAACTCCAAACCCTTTGAGATTGTCAAAGTATCAGCAGAACCCGCACCCATCCAACTTAGAATTGAATGGCCGGATGGTCGAATAACTTATGAGTGGGAAGCTCCAGCATCTAAAATTGATGAATTAAAACAGATTATTTTAAAGCTATTAAATCGAGAAGGACGCTCACTTTTAGCTTTAAATGCTTTAGTTCAAGGGAGAGAAGCCGAACGAATAATTGCCCGTCAAAGTATTAAATTACAAGCGTCCGAAGCAGAGGAATTAATCTGGAAATTTACTTGTTATAAAGCTGTCGCGGTAGCCTTAAATCCGATTGCGATTTTAGATGTCTTGGGTGCAACTATTAGCGATTTAATTTTAATTCGCTCTTTGGCGCGTTTATATGGTTTACCCATGACCAGTTATCAAGCGGGGAAATTATGGAAAAAAATTCTCTTAAGTTCGGGAGGGTTACTATTAGCTGAAATGGGTAGTGGTTGGATATTGGGATTTGGTAAAAGTGCCGCCGGGTTAGCAACAGACCTGGCTAATTATGCCGGAATTGCCATTACTCAAGCCTCAATTTCTGCCTATCTAACCTATACCGTCGGTCAGGCGGCGCAGGTCTATTTAGAAAAAGGCTGTAGTTGGGGTGAACAGGGTATTGATACCGCTATTCAAGAGATTTTAAATCAAGTTAACCGAGATAGTTTTATTACGCGCTTAAAGTCGGAAATTGATCGAAGTTCTCAACTTGATTCTTTGGAAGTAGATTGAGCAGAATAAATGGGTGTCGGGTGTCAGGTGTCGGGTGTCGGGAAATGAAACCTGCTGAAACCCGAAACCTGAAACCTGAAACCTGCTAATTAGGCTCTTTTGTGGGAAAGGTAAGAAAATTACCAAATCCTCCTAATGTTTGGTATTTATATCCGGCTATTTCGGTCGTATAAACACTAAATAAAATCGCATTTTGTCGAGTTGTGGATTTATCTACCGTGTCTTTAATTAGGTGACGTTGGTTGACTACTAAGGTATTACAAGTATTTACTAAAGCACTAGAAAATCCTTTTAAAAATTCAGGGACTTGGGATTCTTTACAAATGGATTTTTTAATTTCGGATGATAATTGATCAGAAGCATAATTAATATATTCTTCCCGTTGGGGATTGGTAAATGCCATAGTTCCGGCTAAAATAGTCAGTAGGATTACACCTTTTCCTACATAACCCGAAGATGATTGAGATGGAGCAGAATCAAGTTTCATCATGGCTTTAATAAAAATAACAGAATAAGCTGTTGTGCATTTAAACTTTATATTCCAGCGAGCGAGGACGCTCGCACTACAAGGAATTGACGATTTCCGAATCACCAATTTAGGTGCTTAACAGCTTATCTTGATTATATCTTTCTGGAGTTCCTCTGTCGCTTCAGGATTTTAGCTAGACCAAGGAAACGTAATATTAAATCCAATTATAGATGCTACAGATTATCCCTCTACCCCCCGGTGTAGAGACGTTGCATGCAACGTCTCTACACCGGGGAATGTGTAGCAAACATTTAAGGATTTCATATAATTTGTTTCGGTATCACCGCTTGGAATTGCGAGTCTAAAGTAATAAAATAGAGTTCTACATCCAGATTAGGATAACGATCACGAATTGCTGTATAGGCTTGGTTTAAATAATCAGCATGGGCTTGATATTCTTGTTCGGGATTTTCATGTAGGTTAGGGTCAATTAAACTCCCATAAGCTCCACAATCTTCATGATCTAAAATGATCACTTTTTCAATATCATGGAGTTTATAGGATATCTCTAATTGATCCCAAAAAACCGTTGATTCTGCCTGATGGGGAAAACCAGAAATTGCTAAGGAAGCTCCGGCTAGGGCTGTCCAGTCATATTGTTGAGGTAAAATATTAGACAGAAATTGCTGTTCGGCGCTCATAAACCGAAAATCAATACAACTTAAGACTAAAGCCTTGGCGTGATGATTTGCAGATAGAGCGGGTTTAGCAAATTCTAACAGAGGAATAGAAACAATAGTTGTTAATAGCGATCGCATAAACCAACGACGACTTAACAAATGGGAACAATTCCCCTGACAGGAACATTTCTGATTAGTTGGAAAGGTATTTTTCATGGAGTTTGAAGGCTTAGATCATCCATTAGAGAGTGTTAGACTGATTAACAATTGTTTACATAGGGAGGTTTTATAGAGCCTACTTAACTTATAATAGATTAATAATCGCATTCTGTATTTAATTTCACAGAAGAAAGAAAAGCTTAGTTTCGCCGATACTTTTGCTTTTCTCTAAATAATGTTAATATCGAAGTATGGATAGTGTGTACAGACTACAAGGTGTTGACTTTGAATGGGACATAAACAAAGCCGAGAGCAACCTAGAAAAACATGGCGTTAGCTTTGAAGAAGCCGCAGAGGTTTTCTTCGATCCATTCTATCAGGAGGGAGACGCTACTGCTAATCAGGAACCGCGCGATTTTATACTGGGTTACTCCCTTTCTCAACGCCTATTACTGGTAGTTTATGTAGAACGTAGTCTGCGAATCCGCATCATTTCTTCCCGTCCTGCTACCCGCACTGAAAGGAAATTATATGAACAATCCTGAAGCAGAAATAAAATTGCAATTGCGGCCACGGATCACGGAAACAGTCTCGATTGAAGTCCCAATAGATACTTTAGAATCACTGACAAAAATAGCGACAATTCGAGATATGTCTGTAGAAGCGTTGCTGAAGTTTTATATAGGACAAGGCTTACGGACAGACTTAACTAAAGCCTTTTCAGAACGCCTGTTGGATACAACGACGACTTAACAAAGGGGAACAATTCCCCTGACCGGAACATTTCTGATTAGTTGGAAAAGGATCTTTCATGGAGTTTTAATCTTTAGTGCTGGTTGTTGTTTAATAGGCTGTTCAAGGGAGCGAATTGCAGCATCAGTGGTATCAAAACAGTTATTTTGACCAATTTTCTCCAAAAGACCACTACGTTCTAAACGTTGCTGAACTTGAGGTTGTAGACCACTTAAAATCAAACGACAACCCCGACGTTTTAGGTCTTGATAAATGTCTTCGAGAGCCACTAAAGCTGTGGTATCAATATTAGGAACAAACCGCAGTCGTAAAATTAAATACTTGACTTGAGGTTCTTCTCTTAAAAAGGTCGCAAATCGTTCTGCTGCACCAAAAAATAGAGGGCCATCAACCCGATACACGGCAATTTCTTTAGTTAATTCCAGAGGAATTCCAGGGGGAAAAGCTTCTTCTTGAGGAACTTTAGCCATTTCAAGTTCACTCATCCGCTTGATAAATAAAACACTCGCCGCAATCAAACCCACTTCCACCGCCAGAATTAAATCAAAACCAATTGTAATCCCCCAAGTCAGTAACATCACCCCAAAATCAGCGTAATCTGCTCTCAAAAGCAAGCCAATAGTTTCCCACTCAATCATTCTGACACTGGTGACCATCAGAATCCCTGCTAAGGCAGCTAGGGGAATTTGAGCAGCTAGAGGGGCGAATATAACTACAATCAAGGCTAGGGCCACACCATGAATTACTCCCGAAAGACGGGTTTTCCCGCCAGAGCGGACGTTAACAGCAGTGCGGGCGATGGCTCCGGTCGCTGGAATTCCCCCAAAGAAGGGAACAATTATATTAGCTAATCCTTGACCAATCAGTTCTCGATTGCTATTGTGTTTATCGCTAACGGTCATCCCATCAGCTACCACCGCCGACAGTAAGGATTCAATACTTCCTAACGCTGCTAATGCTAAGGCGGGATTAATTAATTCTCGGAGTAACCTCCAATCTTGCCAATGGGGAATACTATGGGGAAGGGGCAGAGATTGGGGAATTTCGCCAATCATATTGATATTTAGATGAAAATAGGCGGTTAATCCGGTTGCTAATACTAATCCTACCAAAGAACCGGGAACTAGACGGGTGATTTTGACCCAAAATAGTTTGGTGATAATTACAACGCTGGCAATACTAACCGTTGCCCAATTAATATTTTCTAAATGGCTAAAAGTTTCTAATATTCCGGGAAAAAAGTGTTCACTTCGAGGTAAATCTAAGCCGAAAAAATTATTCAGTTGACTACAAAAAATAATCACCGCAATCCCATTGGTAAAGCCAGTGGTGACCGGATGAGGAATAAATTTCACCATTTGGCCTAATTTAGTCACTCCCAAAGCCACCTGAATGATTCCGGCCATTACTCCTGCTATCCAAACTTTCTCAATCCCATATTTACTGACAATTCCAATTAAAATTACGGCCATGGCTCCGGTGGGCCCGGTAATTTGTACCTGTGACCCCCCACAGATAGCGGCGACAATCCCGGCGATAATGGCGGTATAAAGTCCGGCCTTGGGTTCGACTCCACTGGCTACCGCAAAGGCTAAAGCTAGGGGTAAGGCGACAATGGCGGCGGTAATTCCTCCGGTAAGATCTCCTCGCCAAGAGCCAAAAATCTTGCCTAAGCCCAAGTTTGGTTTAATTACTTCTTCTGTCATGGCTGTGATTTACTCTCTTTCTGTTTAATTTTGTGATAGTCATTGACGACTTTCTGAGTTCGGGTCTTCGAGATTTTCTAAAGCATCACGCACTTCTACGAGATGATTATTAAAAACTTCTAGGGCGGCATCGAGAACTTTAAAAATCGCTGGGTCACGGATGCAGTAAAAGATGTAGTTTCCCTGTCGTCGGGCTTTAACCAAATTATAGCGACGTAGAATTGCTAACTGCTGGGAGACTGAAGACGCCTCGACTTCAATCCATTGGGCGATATAGTTAACGCTCTTTTCCCCAACGCGCAAGGTATCTAAAATCTGGATACGCACAGGGTTAGACAGGACTTTGAAGAAATCGGCTTTGAAGTAGCTGGGCTGGAATGTCATTTCATTAGGTTTCTATCTGAGTACCTGCAAATATCTTCAGATAGTTTAGCATTCTTCGGCAGTTATGAGTGCATATTGGTAAAGCTGCTTACTAATTCTTGACCAAAAACATCTCTTAATAAATTCATCTGTCCGACCTTAGCTAATTCACTCAAAGCCGTTGTAAGCTGTTAATTATCTAAATTGGGTATGGGGTCGTTGTCAAACCCTTGTAGTGCCAGTGTCCTCACTGGCTAGAATATACAGTTTAACTGCTTAACAGCTTATCAGAAATAATAATCACTTGTTATATTGTTTCAAAATTGTGTTTGCCTGTTCCACTTCTTGTTGAAATTCTTCTAAACTCATACTATCATCTAAAATAGACAATCCATATTGACTCATTAAATTAATCAGTGCTAAACGAGAAATTCCTAATAATTTTTCTGCTCGACTACTGCTAATAATTTTATGCTCTAATAACGTCATAATATAGGCTATTTTAGCTTTTAATTCTGCTTGTTGATGAATTTCTGTAGCAGGGGGAGAAATATCTAGGGTAAATTGGACTTTGGTTGGGAGTTGTTGAGTTTCCATAAAACTTAACCAATGTTAATTAATTGATTGAATATCTCAGCAATGGAAATCGCTTGTCTTCAGATAGTTTAACACAAAAAATCCGTTGTTGGGCGATCGCCCAGACTGGTAGGGGCGGGTTCGAGACAATCTTTCTAACTCAACAGAAATCTTAATAAACCCGCCCTTCTTCTTTTCAATAATTCCCGATAATTTTTCCATCTAACCGTGAGTGAGTGAGTGAGATGGGGCGGGTTTAGAAATCTTAATTTGGGGTAACAAAAACCCTGGAGAACCCGCCCCTACAATTGTGGAATTTTAGAAGGATGGGGCGGGTTTAGAAATCTTAATTTGGGGTAACAAAAACCCTGGAGAACCCGCCCCGACGAATCCGTTTAATGTTAAACTACTGTTTTCCGCAAAAATAATATTAAGGCTTGACTAATTTCTTGAGGCCAATGTTCTTGGGGATAATGTCCGGCTTTTTCTAAGGTGACAATTTCAATATCAGAAATCCCTTTGGCAAAGGTTTCTACATCGGCAAAATTCAACCAAGGATCAATTAATCCCCAAATAATTTGAGTCGGATGATGCCAATTTTTAAAGCCAGATTCTATTTCAATCATAGCATCTTTTAAACGTAAATTTTTTAAGGTTGCTAAGAGCGATCGCCCGGCCGCAGAAGCTTTTAAAAACGGACTTCTATAAACCTCTAAAACCTTATCCTCAATCACATATTTACTGCCTCCTTCTAAAGTTCTATCAACTAATAACGGGTCTTGGGTGATCATATCTCCCACCAAAGGTAACGCCATTTGTTGTAATTTCCAGGGGAGTTTTGCCGATGTGGAAATAGGAGTATTCAGAATAATTAATTTTTCAATTTGTTCAGGATAACGGAGAGCATATTGTAATCCAACCGAACCTAAAAATCCTTGAACAACTAAATGAAATTTTTCTATTTTTAATTGTTCTAAAAATCCTTTTAACCCTTGAATAAAGGCATCAGGCGTATAGGCAAAATCCCGTTTATCTGGTTTTCCCGAATATCCCGAACCGATCCAGTCCGGTGCGATCGCTTTATATCCTTGTTTTTCTAATTCATCTAAAATCACCAACCAACTATAACTCTGAGAAACTAATCCATGCAATAAAACCACAGGGATTTTATCATTTGTTTCGGGATTTGTTTCCCTGTAAAACCAATCTAAAGAGCAGGTTTCAGGTTTCAGGTTTCGGGTTTCAGCAGGTTTCATTTTCCGACGCCCGACACCTGACACCCGACACCCATTTATTCCGACTTTAATTTCGTTTTTAGTAATTGACATAATATTTTCAAGCCTAATTTAACCACAAAGACACAAAGACACAAAGAAGAATAAAAACAGTTGTAGAGACGTTAAATTTAACGTCTCTACAAGGGTTGAAATCATTAAAATGACTCAAAAGTTAGAAATTCATTTCAGCAGCTTGAACTTTCTCAATTTGTTTCTTCTTCATCACCAGCATAACTTGAGCTAACATCACCAAAGCGACAAAAGCAATTAAGCCAGTAACACGAGTAGAACTTTGCAGAACAATTTCGGTATCATGCTGACCAAAACCACCAACATTGGGGTTATCGGTTAAAGCATCACCGACTGCAACAGTTTGACCTTCAGAAACCATCACAGAAGGGCCAGAGGGAATTTCATCCACAACGGTTTGACCGTCAGCCTTTTGAATGGTAACTTGAGAACCCGATTCTGCATCCGTTGTTACCTTAGTAATAGTTCCGGCAGCAGAGGCTTTATAAACGGTATTATTGCTAGGGTTTCCGGCGGGATAGAGTTGACCGCGACCTCGGTTTCCACCGACATGAATAGCAAATTTACCATAGTGAACGGATTTATCCGTTTCGGGGTTAGGAGACAACACTGGGAAGATGATTTCTTGATGTTCTTTCCCAGATAATGGCCCGACAATTACCACATTTTCTTGATCTTCCCGATAGGTTTGGAAGTACAAATCACTGATTTCTTCCTTCCAGGCTTCAGGAATTCGATCTTCTGGAGCAATTTTAAAGCCTTCGGGCAGCATTAACACCGCACCGACGTTTAAACCACCTTTACTACCATCAGCTGTAACTTGCTGAACATTGGTATCGTAAGGAATTTTAACCACAGCTTTAAAAACAGTATCCGGCAGAATTGAATGGGGAACTTCAATTTCTGTAGATTTTGCAGCTAAGTGACAGTTTGCACAAACAATCCGTCCTGTCGCTTCCCGGGGAGTTAAGGGAGCCGTTTCTTGCGCCCAAAAAGGATAAGCCGCCGCTGACTGGGGTAGGGCAAAATCACTGGTTAGGAAGAAAGCAACCGTTGCTACGACAACCCAAAGGATTTTCCAAGCCCGCAAACGAGGCATTTTTACTAATTGATCAATTGGTTGCATTACTAATGTTCTATTTCTGGCTAAAGTCAACAGAATCAATGATCACAGAGTTTAGATTTAAAATATTGATCTAAAATCCGTGCCTCCTAGAATTTAAAATTTATTAAGACCACCAGGGATTTTCGCCCGAGCGGAAATCGGTTTCTGTCCAAGTCGTAAAGTTCAATTTGTCATCCGCAACAGTGGCGTGAACCAATGGTAAGGATAACGGGGCTGGCCCACGAACAACTTTACCCTCTGAGTTATATTGAGAACCGTGACAGGGACACATAAATTTGTTCTCACTGGCATTCCAAGGCACAACACAACCTAAGTGGGTACAAATGGCATTGATTCCATATTCGGTTAAGGTGGAATCGGATTCAATCACCATATAGGTCGGGTCGCCTTTTAAGCCTTGGGCTAAAACACGGTCGCCGGGTTTATGGGTGGATAAAAATTCACTGACGATAACATCGTTACCCAGAGCATCTTTAGCTGTTACGCCACCACCTACGGCACCACTAGCGGGAGGCAGAAAATATTTGATCACCGGATACAGTGCACCGACAGCAACGCCTGTGACTGTACCGAAGGTCATTAAGTTCATGAATTGACGACGCCCCATACTGGGAGCATCGGAGGTTACGGAAATTTGAGTCATTAAACCTTCTCACTCCGTTGAGCAACGGCAAGCCCGATATTCGTTCACTCAGCATTATCACATTATTTGCACCCATGTTTATCGGGTGTTGATGGTTAGATGTTGAGGTGTTGACAGTTAGATGTTGATGGTGTTGAGATGTTGA
>JFJP01022131.1_pt1 | contig 16762 bp, 5 predicted proteins | sample 431651 | NCBI WGS metagenome assembly JFJP01 (sample SAMN02602958, study PRJNA72255) | Microbial mat metagenome, whole genome shotgun sequencing project. | biome: fresh water; feature: sink hole; material: water; isolation source: purple microbial (photo- and chemosynthetic) mats found in... | reverse complement strand
AAATCAGATTTGTTCGGCGTTCTTGAACAGGCGTCGGATAAAAAGCGATTTCAGCCGAAAACCACGACTAACCGGCTCGCGGAACTCTGTATGCGCGGAGAAGAGCCACCGGATGAGGAAAACGACGCGTCATGGGGCGCGTGTCCATTTCTGACAGATAAGGAATGCCCGGTTTATGCGGTCAGACCTTTCGGATGCAGATGCTTTGTCTCAAAACAGGATTGCAGTCAAACCGGTTACGCGGATACAGACCCTTTTGTTTTTGCGGTCAATCAGGTTTTTCTGCAATTTATCGAACACATAGACGCACAGGGATTTTCCGGAAATTTCACCGATATGTTGCTGCTTATGTCTTTGGACGAAAACCGTAAATCTTATAAAAACGGAAACTTGGCGCATTCGGACAAGGGACTTATTCCCAATGCTCAGATAAAGATTCTCATGGTTTTTCCCGAACACAAAGCGGAAATAATGCCGATACTTCATGTGCTGCAAAACATAAAAGGGTAGTGGTGCAGAAGAGGTGATGAACCCGGTCCAATGTTTCGACAGGCTCAACAACCATGCTGCCTGAGCGGAGCCTACACCGCTACCAAATCACTGTATGGCATTATTTTATCTGTGATAGGGCGGGCATGAAATGCCCGCCCTGCTGTCACGGATTGATCAGCGGGCGTTCCAGCATTTTTTCATAAAGATCAATATACTGCTTTGCCGTGACTTCGTGGTTGAATGTCTCAATACTTTCTTTCATGATCCTCGCCACCTGTTTTTTCCTGATTTCCGGCTTGAGCATAAAAAAAGTCATTGCCTCATCCATTGCCCACATCAGACCCTTTGAATCAAAAACCTTGAAAAGAAAGCCGTTTCCGGTGTTTTTCGCCGCATCCAAATGCAGTATTGTGTCGTGAATGCCGCCGGTATCATGTACCACAGGAAGCGAACCGTAAATGGGTGCCACCATCTGAGGCAGCCCGCAGGGTTCAAACAGCGAGGGCATGAGGATAAAATCCGAAGCCGCGTACGCGAGGCGTTCCAATTTCTCATCAAAATCAGAGACCGCCACCCGGTTGTCAAGATCATGAAATCGGACAATATCTCTGAAATGCCGCTGAAAATCGCCGTTTGCCACAAATACGATTTGCAGATTCTGATTCCAGTATTTGGAGACAACTTTGTAAAGAATTTCTGTCAGCAGTTGACAGCCTTTCTGAATCGGATCCAAACGGGAGGGCCAGAAAAACAGGGGCGCATTCTCATCTTTGAGAAGCCCCAGCGATTCCTGTAAAAACAGCTTGTTATTCTGCTTTCCCGGAACATGGTTTTCAGCCGCATAATTGGAAACCAGCACTTTGTCATTTTTCGGGTTAAAAGAAGGGTCCGGCGCATTGAGGATTCCGGCAGCACATCCCGCATACCATTTGTTTGCAAGTTCCCGCTGAATCGAAGCTTCCACAAATTTATGCCTGCCCTCCACAACTTCCAGCAGAAATGTCGGACTGACCGTATTGACAAAATGCGAGGCAAATATGCCGGAAGTCAGAAAATCCAATTTATTGAAATCACGGCTTTCTTCATAATTTGCCGGGGGGCGTTCATAATAGAGATGATGCCAGAAAGCCGCAGCGTCAATGCCTCTGTCTTCGATGTAAGACAAAGGCGCTCTCACGGTGTGAATATTGTGGACGGTGAAAAGACAGGGAATGCGCCTTTGTCTTGCCATTGCAGGAATCAGCGCGGTCATCCAGTCATTGCAGTGAATCAGATCCGGTTTGACTCTCGGCACAACATAATTAATCACATCTCTTTGAAATGTCAGGGCAAGTTTGGTGTTTTCCAGCCCGTTGCTGGCGTAAACATTGTCTAAGTAGAAAAAAGCTCTGTCTTCGATGAGATGAATTCTGTCATCCGGCATGGTGTTTTGAATGGTGACATGCTCTTTTTTCAAAAAAGGCGCGAGCCGGTCGCTGAAAAGGGAGCGGTAATCCGGCAAAGCGACATGAACATCTGCTCCCTGATCGAAAAGTGTGCTGATTAAGGCTGCCGAGACATCGGCAAGTCCGCCGGCTTTGGCAGTCAGATAATTGGCAAGATTGCCCATGCGGTTGGGCAGATACGTGACTTCGGGCGTCACGATCAGAATACGGGGGTTGCGGTGTGTCTGCGCCATTGTTTATCTCCCGTAAGGTGGGCATTTCATGCCCACCCTACATTTCTATTGAAAAGAGTAAAACGGGTTTAAAACCCGTTCTTCCGTTGAAAAGAGTAAAACGGGTTTAAAACCCGTTCTACCGTTGAAAAGAGTAAAACGGGTTTAAAACCCGTTCTACAGTAGGGTGGGCATTTCATGCCCACCCTACATTTCTATTGAAAAGAGTAAAACGGGTTTAAAACCCGTTCTACCGTTGAAAAGAGTAAAACGGGTTTAAAACCCGTTCTACCGTAGGGTGGGGATTTCATGCCCACCCTATGCCCATTTGACAAATCCGGGCGTAAATTTTATCCAATCATCCCCGCGGGGAATGACTCGTGCCGTAAAACCGTATCTGCCTGCGGCTCGGCAACTGATATCGCAGGCATAGATATATTTTCCGTTTCCCAAATTTTCAACCGTCAGCATCCGTTCTGCTCTGCCCGAGCCGATTCTGTCAACAGATTTCAGGATTCCGTAATAAAACTCCACTTCCACCTCATCGGGAAGCAGTTCGCCGAGATAAACTTCCACTCTCACCGGCATAGACTCGCCCACCCGGAATACCCGATGCACATCGCTTTTCGGCGGTTCGATGCGGATGCTTTTCCACATTTCTTTCAGCCGCCGGCGCTGGGCCGCCAACTGTTTTGCGCCCTGTGCATTGTCTGCAATCAGTTCGGCATAGCGATTTGCCGCAGGCGCATAAAACAGGCTTTCATATTCCGCAACCATCCGATGACTGCAAAATTGCTGCATTCCCATTTTCATGGAGGCTTTCATCATTTTGATCCACCGGCTCGGCAGACCGCCCCCGATTCTTTCATAAAAGCAGGGAATCACATCGTTTTCCAGAATATTGTACAGCGCCTGACTTTCCACTGCATCCTGATAGGCATGATCGCTGTATTCCTCGCCGTTGCCGATACGCCAGCCCCTTTCCACAGTGTCGGAATAGCCTTCGCACCACCAGCCGTCTAAGACGCTGACGTTCAGCACGCCGTTAATTGCGGCTTTCATGCCCGATGTGCCGCAGGCTTCCAGGGGACGCCGGGGTGTGTTCAGCCATATATCCGCGCCGTGAACTAAATGCCGTGCAATATGAATATCATAATTTTCAATAAAAACAACCCGATGCCGCACCTCAGAATCCCGGGCAAATTCCACAACCCGCTGAATCAGCCCCTTGCCTTCATTGTCTCTGGGATGGGCTTTTCCTGAAAAAACAAACTGTACCGGGCAGGTTTTTGACGTGATGATATTTTTCAGACGCCGGGTATCGCTGAAAAGCAGATGGGCGCGCTTATACGAGGCAAATCGCCGGGAAAATCCTATGGTCAGCGCGTCCGGGTCCAGCGCGGCTTCCAATTCTTTTATAACGGATTTGGGCGCGTTCCGCCCTGTGTACTGTTCAATCATGAGTTTCCGACAGGTGCGGATCAGGCGGGATCGGCTCATCTCATGGGCCCGCCAGAGTTCTTCCTCGTAAATATCGTCAATGCGTCGGATAATATCCGGTGAAGAGGGGTGCAGTCGCCAGTCAGGCCCGATGTAACGGTCAAAGAGCAGTGCGTTTTCATGGGAAATCCATGAGGCAATATGCACGCCGTTGGTGACAGATTTGATAGGGACTTCTTTTTCAGGCATATCGGGCCAGAGATGCGACCACATGCGCCGCGCCACTTTTCCGTGAAGCTTGCTGACCCCGTTGCGGTACTGAGACATGCGCAGGGCAAGTACGGACATATTCACCGGCCCGTTGGAATTCGGCACAGCCTGACCCCAAGACAGGATTTCATCCACGGATACGCCGAGCCGTTTTTCAAAGGAGTTAAGATAAGGTCTGACCAGATACGCGGGAAATTCGTCATGACCTGCGGGAACCGGCGTATGCGTGGTAAAAACAGTGGCTCTCGGGACAATTTCCATTGCGGTGGGCAGATCAACTTTCATTTCGGATATGATCTGAGCAAGCCGTTCCAGACTCACAAAAGCGGCATGTCCTTCATTGATATGACAGACCATGGGTTTGATATTCACGGCTTCAAGCGCGCGTAAACCCCCGATACCGAGCAGGACTTCCTGTGCAAGACGAATCCGATCTTCGCCGGCATAGAGGCGTGAGGTAATATTGCGGATTTCAGGGGAATTTTCCGGCAGATTCGTGTCCAAAAGAAAGAGGGGAACTCGCCCCACAGCAATTCTCCAGACAGCGGCAATGATATTGCCCTCGGGTCCCTCTATGGAAATGTGAATGCGCTTGCCGGAAGCGTCTCTGGCTCTGCGAACCGGCAGGTGAAAAAAATTGATTTCAGGGTATTCTTCCTGCTGCCATCCCTCGGTGCTGAGAAACTGGCGGAAATAGCCGTGGCGGTAGAGAAGCCCCACGCCGACAAGAGGCAGTGCCTTATCGGACGCGGCTTTGAGGTGATCCCCTGCCAGAATGCCCAAGCCCCCGGCAAAAAGCGGAATGCTTTCATGCACGCCGAATTCCATTGAAAAATAAGCAATCTCGGTATGCTGTCCTTCCCGCGCATCCGGGTATTCTGCATCAGGCCGGGCAGGCGCAAAAATAGCATGATAATTCTCTCTGACACGGTTGAGATGCGCCAGAAAACTTTTGTCCTCCGAGAGTTCTTTCAGGCGTTCCTGAGGCAGATAGGTTGAAAACAGCAGGGGATTCCTGCCGGCTTTGTCCCATCCCCGGGTGTCAATTCGGCGAAAGAGTTCAACCGCGTCGTAATTCCAGCACCACCAGATGTTTTGAGACAGTTCTTCCAGAAACGCAAGGGGTTTCGGAATATCAGGAAAAACCTGAAATGTCTGTATATGTGTCATGTTTTCAACTCCAGAAAAAAGCTTTTATTTCTCGCAAAGGACGCAAAGGGCGCAAAGATGTAATAAGCCAATTTCAAAGAAACTGAATTTTTAAAAAAACTTAGTTTCTCTTTGCGTTCTTAGCGTCCTTTGCGAGAGACAAATCTTTAGCGTATTCCTGCGACTTTCTGCAATATATAAACCACTTCCGCAATGCCGATTTTCCCGTCATTATTGACATCAGCGGCAAGCATTACTGTCGCTCCAGGCGGCATTCCAGTAAGAATTTTCAGCGCGATCACCGCGTCTTTCAGTTCGACTTTCCCGTTTCCGTCAACATCGCCCTTTGAATCGCCGCTGACGCCCGTCACCGTCAGATAAAAGTCTTTGGTCACGGTGGAATTTGCCGCAAGGCTGTCATCTGTCACGGTTACGGTGATCGTCGTCTGACCCACTGCATCAGTTTCAGGCACAACCGTCAGAACACGGGAAATACAGCTCGGTTCAAAACATCTAAGCGTCATGTTACGGTTCGGCGCTACAGAGATATTTGATGAAACCGCAGATACCGTCAGGGCGGTTGCCGATGTCTCCACGTCATACACCGCAAACTCAATCACAGCCGTCTGATTTTTTGCGGTTGTATAATTCGTTGTGCCGGAAACAATCGGCGTATCATTGACCGACAGCACTTTTACCGTGAACTCGGCTGTGGAGGAAAAATCATCTGTATCCGTGACCACGATCCGAATCACTGCCTCGCCGGATTTGTTTTCTGCCGGAGTGACTGTCAGGTGCCGATTTGCGCCGGAGCCGCCCAGCACCGCATTGGCATTGGGAATCAGCAGCGTGTTCAATGACTCGCGGGAAATTCGCAACTGATCCGGCGGCGTGTCCGAATCGCTCACCGTAAAATCAATGATTATAGGCATATCCTCATCTGTAATTTTCGGACTCAGCAAGCCTGAAATCTGCGGCACTTTGCTGTTGCCGGCATCCGGTATCACCTGAAGCGTAAAAACTGCCTGAACCGTTTCTCTGCCGTCGTCCGCCGCAATGGTAATGGTCGCTGTGCCGGTTTTGTTGACCGCAGGCGTAATGGTGAGCGTGCGGTCCGCTCCGGTTCCGCCCTTCACGATATTGGCATTGGGGATCAGGTCAGTATTTGACGAAAATGCCGTCACATTCAGGGAAGTCAGAGGCGTATCTGTGTCGCTCAGTTTGAAAGCAACCGTGATGGCTGTATTTTCTTTGGTGATCTTGGGACTTGCAAGGGGCGCGATCACCGGCGCATGACTGACCGGATTCACTGTCACTTCAAAGACTTCAGTGCCGGTATCATTGCTTTCGCCGCTGTCATCCTTTACCGTAATCGTGATATTGGTCGCGCCGCTGTCTGCCGGTGTGAGCGTCAGCGTATAATTTGCGCCCGAACCGTCCAGAACGATCTTGCTGTCGGGAATAACCGCCTGATTTGAAGAACTTGCAGATACGGTCAGACCGTCAGGCAAAGTTTCCGGATCGCTCACCGTAAATTTGAGCGTGACCGGCGTTTCCTCATTCGTGATCTTATTGGAAACAGTTGAAACAACAGGCCTGTCATTTACGGGCGAAACCGTGAGCAGAAATGCCTTTGTCGCTGTCAGTGCGCCGTCTTTCACCGTCACTGTAAGCGTTGCCTGACCGTGGGTATCCGGCGCAGGCGTAATTTTCAGGCTGAGATTCTTACTCGTTCCGCTGTCGTCTCCCACCGGCATCACCGGCAGACTCAATGCGTAATTCATGCCGAAAAGCGTTCCTGAACCGTCAGTGATCTGAACAGAAGCCGAATCATTGGGAACCAGCTTTATATCCGAAGAACTAACCGACACGGTCATATCGCCGCCTTCTTTGTCAGTGACGGTAAAAGGAATATCAACGGTGCCGCCGTCTTCGTTCATCGTATAATTGGAATTGCCGGAAACGGTCGGCGCGGCATTGCTGCGATCCACCATGAGCAGAAATGTCTCTGTTCCGATGGCAGTTGAGCGGTTGCTGGATCCGTCATCCACTGTCACGGTAATTTCCGCATCCCCGGATTTGCCCGCAGCCGGTGTCAGAACTAATGCCAATTTCACCGCCTCCCCGGGCCCGGAACTGACTTCATACGCGGGACCGAAACCGCTGATGCTGATATGCGCCGCATCTTCGGGAACCAGCGTTTTATTGGAAGACGTTACCGATACTTTCACCTTTCCGCCTGCAAGCAGACCGCCTTCCAAATCCGTGACCGTAAACTGAATGCTGCCGGTAGCAGTATCCTTTTTCGTGCTTTGATTGGGAATATCGGAAATTACCGGCGGATCATTGACCGGATTCACAATCAGATAAAAGACTTCCGTTGTTGCAGCAGCCCCGTCTTTTACCTTTATGCTGATCATTGCCATGCCGGATTTGTTTGTCAAGGGCGTGATTTTAAGTCTCAGGGAAACCCATTTCTTTGCCTCCACCTGCCGGACATAATTCGGGCCTGCTTCTTCAATGCTGATATGCGAATAGTCATTGGAAACCAGCGTGTCATTATCCGATGTTACCGAGATTTCAAGAGTTCCGCCCTCCAAATCCATGATCTGGAAATACGCGTCAAAAGGCGTGTCTTCGGCGATGACGGCAGGCGATGCAAAATCCACCAGCCCGATTTTCGGTGCCTCGTTCACATAGCTCACCGTGAACACGAACATCTGCTGGGTTGAGGCATTGTGATCGTCTTTGACCGTCACGGTAATCTGCGCCCGCCCGGAAACACCGGCTGAAGGCGTGACTTTCAGACTCATCCCTACTGAGGTCCCGGCAGTTGCGGTAATTGTGCGGCTTGTTCCGTAGCCGTCAATATCCAGATGCAGCCCGTCATTGGGAATCAGTGTCTCGCCTGCGGGACTCGCTTCCACTGTCTCCGCACTCACAGAAACTTGCAGGCTGCCGCCCTCCGCATCGCTGACGGAGAATGCCACATCCACGGCTTTGTCTTCTTCGGCAGTCTGATTCCGAATACCTGAAATAACAGGAGAATCATTCACTGTGTTTACCGTCAGCACCATGTCTTTTGTCACGGTAAGGCTACTGTCTTTTACCGTCACCGTCAGCTTGGCTGTGCCGGATTTGTTCTCCAAGGGCGTAACCGTCACTACGGGATTCACGGTTTCCACAGCAAGCATCGTCAGAATATAAGCGGGACCGAAGCCGCTGATATTGATGTGCTGTGAATCGTTGGGAACTAAGGCAGTGTTTGAGGATGTCACCGAAATTTCCATCGCGCCGCCCTCTTTGTCGCTCAGTTCGAGAATAACGTCAATGAAAGAATCTTCATTGGCATTTCGGGAGTAAACACCGGAAAGCGCCGGCGCATCGTTTACCGCACGGACATCGAGATAAAAAATGCGCTGCGCCTCGGCATCGCTTGCGTCTTTGACGGTTATGGCAATTTTTGCCCTGCCGGACCAGTCTTCGGGCGGCAATATCGTCAGGGTCCGGTTTGCGCCGGAACCGCCCGGGGTCAGTGTTCCTTTGGGTTCAAAGGGAGATTCCCACAAAGCAGTCACATTCAATGCTGTAGCGGATGTCTCATCATCTGCCACAGTGAAATTCACCGTCACCTCTTTATCTTCGTCTGTGGTCTGTGTGGCGATTTCAGAAATGGCGGGCGGATCATTCAGCGGATCAACTTTGAAAATAAAAAATGTTGTCGCAGTTGCATTGCTGCTGTCTTTTGCCGTGATCGTGATCGTTGCAATGCCGAACTTGTCCTCCGCAGGCACAACTTTCAGCAAGAGTTCTCCGGTGTCAATAACCTTGTAAGTTCTGCCGAAATAATTTTTGTCCGTATCGCCGACTTTATAGCCGATACGAATATGCTCGTCATCATTCGGCACAAGTGCAGTATCCGAAGAACTCACCGAAATTTCCACAACGCCGCCGTCCGGGTCGCTCACGGTAAAAGGAATATCTTCAACGGCATTTTCTTCTTTTGCGGTCTGATTGGCAATCTGCGTCAGCGTCGGCGGATCATTTGCCGCATTCACCGTCAGCACGAAAGATTTGATGGTTGCAGCCGGTTCCGGGGAATTTTTATCTTTTACTGTCAGACTGATCGTGGCTTTGCCGGATTTGTTCAGCGGCGGAGTGATCGTAAGCGTGCGGTTCGCGCCGGAGCCGCCGAGAACCAGATTTTCCGCAGGCATTCCCGGCATGTCTGCCGAGGTCCACACCGGCGGGTCAACGGTCAGTTCTGCGGCCGAGGTCTCGTCATCCGAAACCGTGAAACTGACAGTAATCGTTGCATCTTCGTTCATGGTCTGATCTGCAAGACCGACGACAGTCGGCGGATCATTTGCCGTATCCACTTTGACAATAAAATTTTTCTGCGTGACAGCATTCAGCGAGTCAGTTGCCGTCACTGTAATCGTGGCAATGCCGGTTTTGTCCGCAGCCGGAACAATTTTCAGATAAAGCGTCACAGGCGTGACATTCGGCGGCGTTCCCGTATTTACAACATAGCTGTTGCCGAAATAGTTGTCCGCCGTGCTTCCGATGCTGAGATATTCCGAAGTATTCGGAATCAGCGCCGCATTAATCGTCGAACTGAGCGTCACCGTCACCAGACCGCCGTCGGGATCGCTGATTTCAAGCGGAATGCCTTTTATCGCTGTGTCTTCGGGCGTTGTCTGAACGGCAATATCGGAAATCGCGGGCGGATCATTGACATTGACAACCGTAATGTCAAAAGCGTTCAGCGAAGCCGCCGCGCCCTGCGGGTCTGTCGCGGTGATGACAATGCCGGTAAAAGCTCCCACATCTTTATTCTGGGGCGTTCCGCTCAGTTTGCCGGTTTTTGCGTCAAACACTGCCCATGCCGGTTTGGCGATAATGCTGAAACTCAGGGTTGATGTCTCATCATCAGGATCACTGACCGTGGGCGTAAAGCTGTATTCCGCAAGCTCGTTGACCTTTGCCGCGGGCGTGCCGGAAATCGCGGGCGCGTCGTTGGTTGCAGCGACGTTGATAAAAATGATTTTTTCGGAAAATGCCGGAACCGTCGCGTTGTCATTTGCGGTCAGGGCGATTTTTGCGGGTCCGAGGCGGTCACTGTTGGCATCTTTTGCCGGTTTGACTGTGAGGGTCCGTGCCTCGCTGAAGCCGGACACATGCAATCCGGCATAATCTGCGGGAATCAGCGCGGCAGGCTCCGCCTTTACCGTAACAGTGATATTGCCTGCCGGCGTGTCCGAATCGCTGACCGTGAAAGAAAAATTCTGAGCGGTATCTTCGGTCACGGAGAGATTGCTTTCAATACCGGAAATCACAGGCGGATCATTGACGCTTTCCACTTTGAGCATAAAGGTTTCTGACGCGCTGGCAGTGCCGTCGCTGACCGTTACCGTAACTTCTGCTTCGCCGGAACGGTCTTTTCCGGGCAGAACTGACAGTCCGAGGGTTGCGGCTGCGCCCGCGGCAATCAGTTTTTTGCCAGCGGCATCCGTGCCGGTGATCGTGATATTGGCGTCAGGAACGACATTCTGATCATTGGAACGGGCAGTTACGGTTATGGTCCCGCCTTCGGGGTCCGTGACCGTAAAAGAGACGTCTTTTTTTGTATCTTCCGATGTCTGCTGATCCGCAATATCGGAAATCACGGGCGGATCATTTTCATTGTTCACGGAAAACACAAACTGCGTCTGCGTCGTTGCACCGGCGCTGTCTTTGACAGTGACACGGACGCCGGTTACGCCGATGCGGTCTTGCGGGCAGCAGTTGCAGATTTACCGTGACCGATTTTCCCGGCTCCGACCAGACTGAATAATCCGTATTGGAAGCAAAATCGCCGAGATGCAGATGATCTTTGTCATAAGGAATCAATGCGGTGTCTAAAGGAGCGACCGACACGGTCAGCATACCGCCTTCAGGGTCGCTGATACGGATGGGAATTTTGGGGGACCATGTATCTTCTGCGGTCTGCTGGGGCGAAATGGCTGAAATCACCGGCGGATCATTGACGGCATTGACCGTAAGGAAAAAACGGCTTTGGGCAGAAGCGTCTTTGCTGTCTTTCACCGTGACGGTGATTTCGGTTGTGCCGGTCTGATTGGCTGCCGGCTTCACGCTCACAATGCGTACAGAACCCGTTCCTCCTGTGCTGAGATTCGCAGTGCTTTCCGGAATCAGTGCCGCATTGTCGGAAACTGCGGAAACTGTCAGCGTGCTTGCCGCATCATCAGGGTCGGCGACTGTAAAGGAAATGTCTTTGGTCTCATCCTCGTTCATGGTCTGATTCGTCAGCGTGGTGATGGTGGGCTTGGCATTGACCGTAAGCGTGAATTTCGTCTGTGTCTGCGCCGCGCCATCGCTGACCGTGACCGTGATGTCGGCTGTGCCGTAAGCGCCGGTTGCGGGAATAATCGTGAGGCTGCGTTCTGTGCCGGTTCCGGAACACAGCAGATGTTTGCCGTCATTGGGAATCAGGTCTGTATTGGCGGACTCTGCCGATACCGTGAGGCTTGAAACCTTATTGTCAACATCGCCCACTGTAAAAACAAAGGCTTCCGGGGTATCCTGATTCATCAAAGGCTGGGTCTGGGGACTGTAAAAACAAAGGCTTCCGGGGTATCCTGATTCATCAAAGGCTGGGTCTGGGGACCTGAAATCGAGGGAGCGTCATTGACCGCGGCAATTTCCAATGTGAAGGTCTTTTTTGTGACCGCGCCTTCGGGATTTTTCACAGTCACGGTGATATAAGCATCGCCGAATTCGTTTTTCGGGGGCGTGACGGTGAGGCGTCTGCTGTCCTTGCTGATTTTCGTCAGAACGATATCTGCCTCTGACATATCTGTTGACATCCACGAATAGGATACGGTGAGGTTTTCGGGACCTGCGGCATCGGAGATGATAAAATTCACATAAACCTGCTCATCTTCTTCGGAGGTTCTGTCGGTCAGTCCTTCGATTTTCGGCGCGCCTTTGATTGAGAGCGTGAGGGTTTTGACAGCGGTATCTTTGTCAGAGTCGGTGAGTGTCACAGTGATTCTTACCGTGCCGGTCTTGTTCTGTGCGGGGGTGATCGTCACGGTGCAGTTGCCCGCGGAGTCGGGCGTGGAGAAAACAATGCTGCTGTTCGGCACAATCGCGGTATCTGAGGACACTGCGGACAGAATCAGCTGACTGACCGGTGTTGCGCTGTCGCTGATTTTAAAAGCAATCGGAGCCGTCGGCACGTTTTCGTTTGCAGTGACGGTTTCCGGAAGATTGGCAATGACCGGGGGATCATTGACCGAAAGGATAAAGGAAGCGCTGACTGCGGGATTGTCCGGGTCTTTTGCCGAGACCGTGATCTGTGCCTTGCCGGTCTGATTTGTTGCCGGCGTGACCGTGAGTTTGCAGTCCGTGCCGGTACAGGAGACCGCCACGCCCGGAATCAGTGCGGTATTGCCTGAAACTGCGGAGACGCTGACATCGGCAGGCGATGTATCCGCATCATAGACCGTGAAAGCAATCACAGCGGTCTGATTTTTCGCTACGGACTGGTCCCTCAGATCATAGATTTTCGGGGGTAATTTCAGGTTTACGGCATTGTCTTCCACATGCCAGATAAAAGCCGCGCCGGTGTTGCTGAGATTTGCCGGCGCGCCTGCAATTGTATAATAACCCGAAATCGCCGCGGACCTGCCGATAAAATCGCCGGCTGCGCCGTCGGAAGCGGTTTTTTTGCCGATCTGTGTCCAGATGTTGCCGGCATTCCGCCTGAAAACATAGATTGCACCGGCATTGCTCTGTTTGTCGTCATCGCCGTAAGCGCCGACCACGGCGTAATCGCCGGAAACGGAAACGGCTCTGCCGAAATAATCATACGTCTCAGGATAATCTGCGGTCAGCCTTTCCTTCATCACCCATGCGCCGCTTTCAAGTGCAAAAATATATGCCGCACCCTTATTGGTGTTGCTTCCGTAAGCGCCGACAATGACATTCCGGTTTGTTCCCGAAGCGGAAATCGAAAGCGATCTTCCGAAATAATCTCCTTCTGCGCCGTCCTCGCCCGCCGTCAGTTTGGCTGTCTGATTCCAGGAGCTTCCTTCCAATTTGAAAATATAGGCAGCGCCGAAGCTTTTACGCGTCTGGCTGTCTTTTTTGAGATGTGCGCCTGCAACGGCGTACCATTCCGAACCCTGGCCGCAGATCGCAACCGAGGTACCGAAAAAGTCTCCGGCTTCTCCGTCAGAGGCTATGAGTTTTTTATGCTGAATCCAAGACGTTCCGATGCGCTGAAAAATGTATGCGGAACCGGAGTCTGTGCCTTTGTCGTCATCGTAGGGCGTACCGATGATTGCGTATTGGACGGATTCATCTGTACCGGCAAGACAGACCGCGCTGCCGAAGAAATCATTTGCAGCGGCATCTGCTGCTGTGATTTTTGCCTGCTGGGTCCAGCCGTCGGCACCGCGGCTGAAAATATAGGCAGAACCGGAATTTGCCGCTTTGTCGTCATTATATGATGCGCCGATGACCGCGTAAGGTCCTGATACGGAAACATCGGTTCCGAATTTGTCGGAAGTAGCGCCGTCGTCTGCGGTGAGCTTGGGGGACTGGGGCGACCATGTTTCGCCGATGCGCCTGAAAAGATAGGCTGCGCCTTTGCTCTGGCTGTCGCCTTCCGCGCCCACGATGGCGTAATCATCGAAAATCGAAACCGCGCCCCCGAAATAATCAGAGGCGTTTGCGTCGCCGGCAGGCGCTGTGATTTTTGTTTCCGCGCCGAAAGACGGCATCGGAAAAACAAGTAAGATCAGCAGGAGTGCCGACATAACAGATGTCCCTCTAAGAACAGATGATCTCGTCTTCATAATGATTTCCTCCTCAGTGTCTTGTTTTGATTATCATACAATTCCGCCAAACTCAAATAAATTTGCTGAAATATATTACACAGAAATTCGGAATCTATTACGCCGGGTTTTTTTTGCCACGAAAACACGAAAGTTGCGAAAGCCATGAAATTATGAAAAAGAATTTTTTTTCTTTCGCGGCTTTCACAATTTTCGTGCTTTCGCGGTTAATTTTTTTATATCAGTTCGAGTTTTCAGCAACATTGTCAAATCTTTTGTCAGATGTCAATAAAAAAGCCCGCGAGGTGCAAACCTCGCGGGCTGATGATATAGCGGATTGTCATTTCAACTCAAGCCTGCTGAAGCAGGCTGTCCGAACCCGGGACACAGCACGCTTCAGCGTGCTTCAGCTCTGAGACGGGGGATTTATCCCCCGTTTCCTGTCCCCGAAATAAATTTCGGGGCTGAAAGCTCAAGCCTGCTGAAGCAGGCTGTCCGAACCCGGGACACAGCACGCTTCGGTTTCGGCGTGCTTCCGCTCTGAGACGGGGGATTTATCCCCCGTTTCCTTTAACACCCTCAAAAATTCACTCATTCCCCACGCCTGCGCGTCGCAGCCCCGCTGCGTATGCGGATAATCGCCGTCGGTTATTTCCGGTATATGCCCCGCACATCCGGAATTGATGAGGCGCATGGTGCTGGACAGCCACGCCAGCGCGGTCTCTTTGGCAAGGGGCGATTCTCCGTAAGTTCTGATATAAGCTTCGCAATACGAAGGAAATACCCATGTCCATGCAGTTCCGTTGTGATATGCGGGCTTCCGGCGGGTGTCTTCATCTCCGGTATAGACGCCCTGATAAGGATGATGCGGGTCATTGAGCAGGTTTCCGTGACGCCGAATCTCAAGCCGACGCCGCACGGGGCGATCTGCAAGGCTGCGAATTGCTCCCGGAACCAGCAGTTCCTCGCAGGCTGCCAGCACTTTGCGGCAGATGTCCGTGTCTGTCACCGCGCCCAGCGTCAGTGCAAAGAGTTGATTGGGACGCAGGGCATCATCCGCGTCTGCATTTTCGGCAGGCGTTCCGGGTCCCGCATGAAGGCAGTCCGAAAGATAGCCGCAGTCTTTCAGGTAAAACAAATCGGCGATGGATTTTTTCACCAATTTCAAGTGAGAAGTGAGAAGTGAGAAGTGAGAAGAAGCGGATGTCAGAAACGAGAGCGCAAAATACCACAATGCCTGAATTTCAATAGGATAGCCTTGTCTCGGCGTGCCGGCGGGATGGTTGGTGTCCATCCATGTGTAATGCGAGGGGCTGAAAAGCAGACCCGATTCCGCATCCATTTTAATGCCGTTGGGTGTGCCGTTTATCAGCGACTGCGCCATTGAAAAAAGAATCTGCAAGATGCTGCGTCCCCCCACACGGATATTGAGAAAATGTTGATTTCCTTCGGCTTTTACGAGGTCTGAACATGCCACGAAAAACCACAGCGGCGCATCGGATGTGTCGCGGTTGCCCGCGTCGTTTCCGCGAATCATGTTGGGAATCGTGCCGTTTTGTTCAAACCGTGCAAACTGCATCAGAATAGAACGGGCTTCCTGCGTTTTTCCTGCGGCAATCAGTCCCCGAATAAAAATCAGCGTGTCACGCCCCCAATCCAAAAACCAGGGATAGCCCGCAATGACGGTGCGGAGGGCGTCGCGTTTGACGATAAAAGGGGTTAAATGAGAATTGAGAATTGAGAATTGAGAATTGAGAATTTTTGTCTCTTGCTCCATGCTCCTTCGGTCGGATTTCCGCTCGCTCACGCTCGCGGCTCCGGGCAGGATTTCCGCTGTGAGTTCAACCGTTTCTCCGCCTTTCAGATGCGAGGAAAAATATCCGGGGCTGAACAAATCCGAATCAGGATCAAAGCCGCGTTCCGCTTCAGCAGGGCGGTTCACCATGTAATGCCATTCCGGTTCCTGCGTGAATGTTCCCGAAGAAATCTGAAGCCGGAGCCGACGTTCCGGCGCGGGCGCAAACACAAATCCCTCTGAATACGATGTTACTGACCCGGGCCAAAATTTTTCGGGACCCAGATAGGCTTTGGTGGCTTCATGGAAATTGCGGTCTTCAATGTCAGGGCGGAGAATGAGGCGGACCGGGAAGTGAGAATTGAGAATTGAGAATTGAGAATTGAGAATTTGTGATTTTACATCGCTTTCCTCTGACCTCTGACCTCTGACCTCTGACCTTGAGAATGCCAGCCGCACGGCATTTTCGCCGGGGAGCATTTCGGCGGATATGATGAGGCGGATATGTTCGCCCTGTCCCGTGGGAACGTGATATTCCCAATATCCTTGAAAATTCTCGTCAAAACGGAATGATTCAAGGCAGTCATTGCAGATTTCCGTGGAATAGCCCTGAAACACAATCCACGCCCGGCATCGGGTGAACATAATGTGCCGGTCTTCGGGAAAGTCGGGATTCAGATTGGCGGCAAGGAGCGCATCGTAACGGCTGTTCAATTTTCCCCAGGAAGTAGAAGCCCGCATCATTCCGCCCCTGCCGTTGGTTCCGAGCAGCATCATGGGATTGTGCAATAATTCAGAGCGATGAAAAACTTGCTGTATTTTGACGTTTTTTGAATATGTCAGAAAAAGAAGCGGCGCATCCGAATGTGATTTGTCCGGTCGCTCACGCTCCCGGCTCGGAGTTGAATCGCCGTAAACCCAGAGTTTCAATGTGTAGGATGTGTGTTTTTCAGGAACGGGGATGGGTGAGAAAAGCGCAAAAAATGAGCCGTCTGTGCATCGCAAGCTTTCTTCGTGCGCGATGGTTCGCTCATTGCTTGATTTGCCGTCCGTGATTCGGGCATGAAAAAGGCTCGGCGCACGCACGAGCAGAAAATGCCCCGGCGGGATCAT
>JFJP01038579.1_pt1 | contig 16770 bp, 14 predicted proteins | sample 431651 | NCBI WGS metagenome assembly JFJP01 (sample SAMN02602958, study PRJNA72255) | Microbial mat metagenome, whole genome shotgun sequencing project. | biome: fresh water; feature: sink hole; material: water; isolation source: purple microbial (photo- and chemosynthetic) mats found in... | reverse complement strand
AGGCGCGCCTTGAGGTTGATACCTTCAGGCGGGATGGTGGGCAGTTCCGCTGGGTTGCGGGAACCCTGAGCCCGGGGATTGGCCAGCCGTACCTCGTCGGGTAGAGCCTCGGGGCCAAGAGCGGTGCTGGCGGCAGAGCAGGCCGCGCTCCGCAGGGCGTTCTGGAGGCCGCGTACGTTTCCGGGCCACGAATGCGACTCCAGTAATTCCAGTGCGGCCTCCGTGATGAAGCGCCGCTCGTTGTACTGTTCGTTCCATGACGCCATGAAGCGCAGGGCCAGCGGACGTATGTCTTCCCTGCGCTCGCGGAGCGGTGGCAGGCTGATGACCACCACCTTGAGCCGCTCGTACAGGTCGCGTCTGAAACGGCCGTTCTGTATCAGCTCGGGCAGATTGCGGTTGGTGGCAGCCACGAGGCGCGCGTCGGCCTGCACCGGTTCGTCAGAACCCACCGGCGTAACGGAACGGTCCTCTATGGCCTTGAGGAGCTTTGCCTGCAGGTCCAGGGACAGGTCACCCACCTCGTCCAGGAACAGCGTGCCGCCATGTGCCGCGCGGAACTTGCCCGAGCGGGCCTTTTCGGCCCCCGTGAAGGCTCCCCGGACATGCCCGAACAGTTCGCTCTCCGCCATGCTCTCCGGAATTGCCGAGCAGTTGACCTCTACGAAGGGACCGGCCGCCCGGGCACCGCCTTCATGAATGCGGCGGGCCAGCATGGTCTTGCCGGTGCCCGTCTCGCCGAGCATCAGCACCGGGTCGTCGTAGCGCGCGGCGGACAGCGCCTTGCGGAGCGCCTCCGCGAACGCGGGCGACACGACGACAGGCTCGGTGCTGTCGAAGGCTGGTTCTGCCCCGACAATGCTGAACAGCACGGAGCAGGCTTCCTCACGGGGCAACGGGGAGGCAGGCGGGTACGGCTGATGGGGCTGCCGCGGCAGCCGGATCTCGGGAATGCCGTCCAGCCTGACCTCGCGCGACTTGTAGGTGCCGCCTGCGAACCTGGCGGGGATGCCCTGGACCAGCGTGGCGGGGAACAGCCCCGAGCGGGCGGCCAGAAAAAGGCTCGTCTTCATCTGTGGCGTGCCGGAATCGAGGAGGAACACCCAGTCGCGCTCGATGGAGCCCGCGCGTTCCCTGATGGACTCGAGACCGTGGCCCAGCTGACCCCAGATTTCCGCATAGTCGATAACGTCGCGGATGGGAAAATCGACAGGATAGAACCGGGTGGCAATGCCCTCGTCGCGGGATTCGCGCTCAAGGTCGCGTGCGCGTTCCAGGAAGGTGCCGCCGGAGCACAGGAGCCAGGCCTCGTCGTACCCCTGCCCGCCCTTCTCCGCAGCCAGGAGCAACGACAGCAACGGGCCCGGCTCGTCGTCGCCTTCGGGGTACGGATCCCTCATGCCGGTAAATGCTATCAATGATTTGATTTTACTCATATGGATCATACTACCCCTCCGCCCGTAGCCATGCAAGTTGCAAATGAACATGCAGGAAGCGTGCCGAGGCTAGGTGCAGACCGCAGGAAACATCTGGGTATGATCATTGTGCTTCAGGCTTCCCCACGCCTCCACTGTATGTCACCAATCCGTAACAATCGTTCCGTAACCGCGGAACGGTTGTTACGCGTTTTGACTCACTTGCGCGGTTGCAAGCGGCCGGAACGGCTACCATGAAGGTTGGCACGATTCCTGCTGTATGAGTACATGAAACCATGGAACAAAATACAAATAGTTGATGTCAAAACAATGTAAAAAGATCTTTTTTTAAGGAGGTTTCAATCAGGGAACACGGAACAGTACCAGAACCACGGTCCTGCTCATCTGACTTGTTGCCTCGACCGCAGGGGGTGCAGGTGGGCATCGCGTTCCAGCCTAAAGGTCCCGGCACTGTGGCAGAAGGGATCACGGATTTTGACCGGGAGCTTGCTCCTGCTCAGTCTGTGATGGTCCATGCATGAGCAGCAGTCAGCAAGGCAGGATGGATCTGGTACTGGATGGTACTGTATACAAAATAGACCTGTTCAAACGTCTGATTGTATTCTAGAATGACAAGGTTCATTTTAATTAATCAAAAAAACGGAGGCCTCAATGAGCAGTTCCGGACTCGCTGACGCTGTAACCAGTCCGTCAGTCGTTTTCCACATTCCCCACGCGTCGACACGGTTCCCCTCCCGCGAGGGATGCCTCCGCCTTGACCTGATCCCCGGCGAGGTAGAGAAGCTTACCGATTGGTACACAGACCAGATATTCTCCGTGCCCGGAACAGAAACGCTGCGGGCGGACTTCTCCCGGGTATTCTGTGACGTGGAGCGCTTCTACCCGGATGAAGCGGAGCCGATGGCGGCAAAGGGCATGGGTTTCTACTATACCCACACTGATTGCGGCGAGCGGTTCCGTGAAGAATCCGATTTCAAGACACGGGTCAAGGAACAGTACTATGACAAGCATCAGCAACGCCTTGCCGCACTGGTCGACAGCCGACTGGAGGCTACGGGGCAGTGCTGCCTGATAGACGGCCATTCCTTTGCAGACGCACCGTTCCTGAGCGAGGAGTGCCAGGATCCCAACCGCCCCGACATCTGCATCGGCACCGATCCCTTCCATACTCCGGACTGGCTTGCCTCGGCAGTGGTACAGGTCTACCGCGGCGCTGGTTACGACGTCAGGGTCAACTGGCCCTTCAGCGGCACCATGGTCCCCGCAGCCCATCACCGCAAGGACAATCGCGTACTGTCGGTAATGGTTGAGATAAACCGCCGTCTATACCTCAGGCAAGGGGTTGCCATTCCCGGCGCCATTGCCAGGCTCAGGGCTATGGCGGAACGGGTGGTCACGGCCATCGAGGGGAAAACACCGGGAGCTGGCCGGGCTTGATGGTGTCCTGAAAATCAGCAGTGAAACAAGTACATCAGTACTTCGCCCTCTTTTCAATGCCTTCAAAGAACAAATCGGCCATCAAGGCCATCAGCACCGGCAGCGCTGCTCCGAGGACGAGGACCTGAGCGCGGCTGATGTTGTTTCCGGCTATGATGAGGTTACCCATCCCGCCGCCGCCCACGAATGCAGCAAGGATGGCAGAGCCGATGGTGATGGTAACCGCGGTCCGTATTCCCGCCATGATCATGGATGCTGCCATAGGCAGTTCCACACGGAACAGCACGCGCCAGGCCTTCATACCCATACCATGCGCAGCTTCAGTTATCGCGGGATCCACCTCCTGGAATCCTACCAGCGTATTGCTCAGGATGGGCAGAAGCGCATAGATCCAGAGCGCGATGATGGCTGGCCTTGAACCTACCCCCATGAACCCTACGGAGAGTGCAACGACAGCAAGGCTCGGAACGGTCTGGCAGACATTTACCAGCGCGAGGACGCGGGGTGCCCAGGATTTAAGCCTGGGCCGGGTGAGGGCAATACCCAGGGGAACGGAGGTAACAACCGCCAGGAGCGCTGAAGCTCCTACAAGATAGAAATGTTGCAGCAAGAGGCCCCAGACTTTGTCGTAGGTCACGAGGCGGGCAACGACGCTGTCCTGAGGGTTCTCTACAACCCAAACCGTCATCAGGACCCCGATGCTGCCCAGAAGCACAATTTTCAGCGGGCTACGAAGTGATACCATGGCGGTTCACCCTCTCCAGCAGATTCTCGAAATCCAGGACGCCTACCACATCGTGCCGTTCATCCTCGACAAAGATGAACCTCTCACCGGTCCTGAGCATTTCCGACAGGGCGTCCTGCGCTGTAGCTTTCATGCCGAGGATTCCCTGCGGTGATCCGCGGGCTTCTTCCACTTCGGCAGGAGACAGGGTCTTCATGATTTGGCCACACCTCATCAGACTCAGCATCTTGAGGGAGTTCCGGCCCCCTATGAGCTCCGAGACAAAGGGATCTGACGGGTTGGAGAGGATTTCCATCGGCGAGCTCAGCTGGACGATCTGTCCCAGCTTCAGTACCGCAATGGTGTCACCCATCTTGATGGCTTCCTCGACATCATGCGTCACAAAGACGATGGTCTTGCGGATTTTTTCCTGAATGCGGAGGAATTCGTCCTGCATCCTGGCTCGTGTAATGGGATCCAGTGCGCCAAAGGGCTCATCCATGAGCATGATGGGCGGATCGCCGGCTAGAGCCCTGGCTACTCCGACCCTCTGTTTCTGGCCACCGCTGAGCTCATTGGGCTTCTTGTTCCTGAAAGCCTTGGGATTGAGATCTACCAGGTCGAGCAGTTCATCGATGCGGGAACTGATGCGATCTTTTTTCCATCCAAGTTCACCAGGAACGACCGCTATGTTCTCTCCTACGGTCATGTGGGGAAACAACCCGGTATCCTGGATGATATAGCCAATGCTCAGTCGCAGTTCTATGGTGTCAACCGTATCGATGTTCCTGCCGCCGATGAGGATGGCCCCGGAACTGGGGCGGATGAGCTTGTTGATCATCTTCATCGTCGTAGTCTTGCCACACCCCGAGGGGCCAACAAGCATGCAGATGGTTCCTGACTCGATTTCCAGGTTCAGGTTGTGAACAGCGTCGGTGGCCTCGCCAGGATACCGCTTGACGACATTTTCGAATCGGATCATCTGTTGAGTTTCCTTTGGACACCGCCAAGGAACTGGTCGGTGAGGATTGAAATCACTGATATCAAGACAGCCCCTACAATGACCATCTGATCGCTGCTGCGACTGATACCCTGAAAGATATAGACACCAAGGCCACCGGCGCCGATGTAGCCTGCGATTGCGCCAATTCCGATGCCCATGACGGTAGCGGTGCGGATGCCAGACATCATGGCAGGCAAGGCCAGGGGGATTCTGATTGTTCGCATGATCTTCTTTTCAGTCAGCCCCATGCCACGGGCGGCTTCAAGAATTGCAGGATTGATGGTCATGATGCCTGTGTACACATTGCGGACTATCGGGAGCTGGGTATAGGCCACCAGACCGACAATAGCGGGAATCTTGCCTATACCCAACACAGGAATCAGGAGCGAAAACAGGGCCAGGCTGGGAATGGTCATCAGGATATTGGTAACATTCAGGACTATCCGTGCCGCCATCTGGTTCTTTGTGATGAGGATACCGACCGCAACTCCCACGGTGACTGAAATCACCATGGCTATGAAAACGATGAACAGGTGTTCCAGTGTAAGTGAAAGAATAGTCGGCCAACGGGATATCAGGAACTCGAAGAAATTCACAGGGGGGCTCCTTTGATCCAAAGCCTCATCATACTCGAATTTCTGACCTGGCGGCGTTTTTTCCAGCAATCCGGCCAAAAACAAAACACTCTGTTATTGAACAGCTGCCCAGCCGGCAGGCTCCGTGCACGCCCCCGACAAGCTCGCCGGCGGCAAAAAGCCCGGCCATTGGATTTCCTTGGGTATCCAGCACAGCCGCATCAGCGTTGATGGCAAGACCGCCCATGGTGTAGTGAACCTTGGGCCAAAGCCGGACGCCATAGTACGGCGGAATCTGCAGCGGTCTGGCATCGTCAAGGAAGGGTTTTTCAAACTCCTGGTCAGAACCGTTTGCAACCGAGCTGTTGAAGCGCTCAACGGTTTTCGTCAGTTCAACTGAGTCGATTCCATACCCTTCAGCCAGCGCCTGCAGCGTCTCAAATTTTTTCAGGATACCCTTTCTGAGTCCTTTGTCCAGATTCCAGCCAGCCTGGGTAACCGCCTGGGCATCGGCTATGCCAATACAGGGATGACCGACATCTAGCAGTGCATCGGCGAGGATTTTCCTGTCGGCAAGTTCGTTGCACACGCGCCTCCCTGTCGAAGGGTCGACGATGATTCCACGTGGGAACACGATATAGTCGGCGAAGCCCGGTGCCTCGCCATACCCTTTTTCATCGGGTGACGCCCAGGGGCCAAGCTGTATATGAGACAATTGCACAGGAGCAGCCCCGAGCCGCATCGCCTCGATCAGAGCCTCTGCAGTCGCAAATGGCTTGTTCGTTGTATCAACCTCGGCGGTCAGCCGGGGATCGTGCAGTGTCCGGAACGCAACATCAGCCCCAAAACCTCCCGTGGCAAGAACGACGCCGCGGCGGACCTTGATGTCCAACCCGGATCCTGCAGCGGGGTCTGCATGATCATACCCGTACCGGACCAGAACCCCGGTCACGCGGCCTCGGGTATCGGTACGGATGGTCTCAAGCCTGGACTTGTAGCGAATCGGCACTTCAAGTTCTTCCAGCTTTTTCAGCAGCGGCCGCATGATGGATGCGCCGCTGCGGCCCCTGGCCGTGTAGCAGCGGGCTACCGAGTGCCCCCCGAAAATCTCCAGGCGTTCGAGGTATTCCACCCCAAGAAACCCGCGTGACCACGCAAGGGCATCGAGTGCGTTTTCAGCCAGGATCCGGGCAAGTTCTGGCTGGTTCAGTCCCTGCCCTGCCCGGACCAGGTCATCATAAAAAAGATCGGGGGAGTCCTGTTCGCCCAGTGCCGCAAAGCCGCCGTCGCTGATGATGGAATTGCCGCCTGCGGCCCTCATCTTCTCTATGACGAGGACCGAGGCACCGTCGGTGGCAGCCTCGATGGCCGCCACCAATCCAGCGAAGCCGCTGCCGACGACCAGGACATCTACCTCCACCATTACTGAAGCAAGCCCACGCTCTTCATCCACGCCTTGGCCACATCGCGGGGAACCTTCTGCTCGATATCCACCAGGTAGTTCATCTGCATGATGGCGGCATTGTCGAGTCTGGCTGCGATTTGCCCGAGCAGCGTGACTACCTTCGGATTCTTGTCGGCAAATTCAGTCCGTACGTTGGGCGAAGGATTGTACGCGGGGAAGAACGCCTTGTCGTCCTCGATGTTGACCAGCTGGAACGCCTTGATACGGCCATCGGTGGAGAAGCCCATGCCGATATCTGCCTGATTCTCCTTGAGTGCCTTGTAAACTATGGCATTGTCCATGACGATGGTCTTGTCCTCCTTCATCTTGAAACCATAGGTGGTTTCAAGACCCGGCAGGCCGTCGGATCGTGCGGTGAATTCATGGTCCACGGCAAAAGCCAGCGTATCGGGGTGACTGGTCAGGTAAGCTCCCAACTGACTGAGGGTCTGGATTCCCAGAGCCTCAGCCTGTGACTTGCGCATCATGACCGTGTACGTGTTGTTGAATGGCGCGTACGGCAACCACTCGATGCCATTCTTCCGGTCTTCATCGCGTACGCTTTCATAGCAGGTCTTCGATTCGGTGAGGGGATTATCATGCTGCAAATGTGAAAGCCAGCCGGTTCCGGTATACTCCCAATACACGTCGATATCCTTGCCGATCAATGCGCTGCGCACCTTGTTCGAGCCGGCAACGCCTGTCTTGTCCTCCACCGCGTATCCGGCGTTTTCAAGGGCCAGCAGGGTAATCTGACCGAGGACCAATTGCTCGGTGTACTCCTTTGACCCGACGCGGATCGTTTCTTTCGCCGGTGCGCAACCAGCGAGCAACATGGAACCGAACAGTAGGACCAGGATCGTTTGGACCATCGGTCTGCCAATCGTTCTCATGGTGTACCTTCTTTCGTAGTCAGATCCCACCCCAGCGGGGTGAGTGATATTACCTTCTCGAAATGGATGGCGTGGATATCGGAACCGGATTCTGCCTGATCCAGAAGCGGGTCAGGCTCGGAGTGGAGCTGAAATCCAAGCTGCCAGGGCCGCGGCTCCGGCCTGCTGAACCGTGAACTGCTGCGCCGGCTTTGCCTGGTGATCCGGACCGGGGTGGTATGGTCAGCCCCGGTGGGAATATTGAAATTAAGGATGGCAGTATCGGGAGGGAGCCCTTCTGCCAGCACCCTGGCCACCCAGACCGCCGCTACCCGCTGGCAGGCACGCCAGTCCATCGCGGGGTAGTCGGCGGCATGTTGATGGTGCAATGGCACCTGCAATGAGACAGCTATGGCAGGAATGCCGTGGCTGAAGGCTTCAAAGGCTGCCCCCAGGGTTCCGCTGCAGGTCAGCGAGAGACCGACGTTTTCTCCATAGTTGATTCCGCTTAGACACAGGTCGGGCATTCTGTCGGCAATCTCGAGGACCGCATGGGCCACCGCCTGCGCAGGGGAGCCAGTAACTCCAAAGGCTTTCTTCTTCATCCCACCAACAAGCAGATCGCATGCCTCGATGGTGCCGGCCGAGTCGTTCCGCGGAAACGATCTTCCCATGGTTGTCTGCTGCCACCGGGGAGCAACGATTAAAAGCTCCGCCTGATCCTGCACCGCTTCGGCCAGAGCGGCCAAACCCGGAGAAAGCACTCCGTCATCGTTTGTAAGCAGGATCAGCGGTTTCATTCAAGGTGCCTGGTCATTGAGTCCTTGATGGACGGACTTGAGGGTCGCCTCCATCAATTTCGGCAGATCGCGATATGCCTTCGTGTTGATTTTCTCATACATTGCATGCTTTTCCTTGTCAGGGGTAAAGGAGTCACGCTCTTCTATCATGGCCTTCACGGCTTCATTGAAACCGGGATACAGGCCGGTAGCCACGGCAACACAGATGGCTGAACCCAGAGCCGCAGCACCATTGACTTTGTTGCGGACGGTTTTTACTCCATACATATCGGCGATCAACTGCATGTATAAATCACTATTGGAACCACCACCAGATACTATTATTTTCTCCGGCTTTTTCCCCAGCTCATCATTCATGGCGTTGTAGCTGTTGAGCAATGTCATGGCGATGCCTTCAAGGATGGACCGGTAGATGTGTCCCCTGGTATGTCGTTCATCAAAACCAAGAATGACACCCTTTCTGTAAAGCTGGGTTGCTGGTGCAAGCCAATCAGGGATGGTAAACAATCCATCAGAACCGGGAGGCACCTGCTCGGCTTCCCTGGCTAGGTAATCCTCAACGGACAATCCTTCCTTCCTGGCCTTGGCGGCATATTCTTCACCGATGATGCTCTTGTACCAGGAAACCAGCCACATGCCGCGACGGATACCGCCGCTTTCATACAAGTACTGGTTTGGAATGCATGACAGGTTGGTAAAGAAACTGGAAGCGTTGGGTATGTTTTTTGATCCATACACCATGGACGTAATGTAAGTACCGAGAGAAACCAATCCTGTGTTCGTGCTGATCAATCCCGATCCCAGTGCCTCGACCGCTTTGTCGTTGGCGGTCGAGACAACTGGAAGGCCAATTGGCAAACCTGTTTCCTTTGAAGCTTTTTCATTCACGTAGCCCAGAATGGTTCCAGGAAGCTGAATATCCATGAGCTTCTCACGAGGGATGCAAAAGCCCTTGAAATAGGTTTCGTCGGTTGACCAGTCCCAGCTTTCCATATCGACCGGGAATTGCCATTGATAGGCATTCGCTGACATTTCCTTGAACGCGCCGGTCAAACGGAAGGTAAGGTAGCCCGAGGTCGAACACGTGTACGCGATCTCCGGGTCATCCTCGAACTTCTCGTAAGCCCGCACATCCATCCAGCTCATCACCGGTGCTGCCAACGTTCCATCGCGCTTCATGAACACACGGCAACAACGGATCGAACACAAACCAACGCCCAGGATAGCTTTGGGGTCACCGGTGAATTCCTTCATTGTCTTCTGCAATACGACACGCAGGCTATCCCACAGGTCATCACCGGGATGTTCAACATATCCCGGTTTACGGGTCTGCATTGGTTTGAGACCTTCGCTGGCCGTGCAGACAACTTCACCACGCTGGTTGAAAATATAGACTTTAGTGCTTTGGGATCCGCTGTCGACCCCAATAAGGTACTTGTCACTCATGGATGTTCCTTTGTTGAAAATGATGCTGAACCATCATCAGCGCATGAGGTAGCCGCCATCTACCGTGAGGACATGGCCGTTGACATAATTGGATGCATCGCTGGATAAAAACACGCAGGTTCCCATGAGATCCGCCAGCCACCCCCAGCGATTCGCAGGAATGTGGGACAGGATCTTGGCATTCCGCTCAGGGTCGCTGCGGGTCTTTTCTGTAAGCTTGGTGGCAAAATATCCCGGGGCTATGGCGTTGACCTGGATATTGAACTGTGCCAGTTCATCACACATGGACTTGGTCAATCCTGCAATTCCATGTTTTGTTGCCGCATACGCGGGGGACCATTGTCCGCCAAGGAAAGAGAACAGTGAGCCGATGTTGATGACCTTGCCGCGTTTCTGGGGAATCATGTGCTTCAGGGCTTCGTGTGTCATTTCAAAAGCCGCGGTCAAGTTCACCGCGACCATTTTGTCCCACTCCTTGCGGCCAAACTGGGTGACATCCTCGATGTTTATGCAGATGCCGGCGCAGTTTACAAGGATATCGATATGGCCCCAGGTATTCACGCAGTCCTCAACGACACGTTTGCATTCGCCATCATCGGTAATATCGGCGCGGATGTATTTGTACTTCTGGCCGGCACCTTCAACGATTCCCTTCGCTTCTCCATCGTCTTCCATGATGCTGACGGCCATGACATTGGCGCCTGCTTTGGCCAAAGCCGATGAGAACGCGAGGCCCAGACCGCTGTTGCCGCCGGTCACTATGGCGTTCTTGCCCTTGAGCGAAAACCAGTTCATGTTGAAGTCTTGAATGTCCATGTTATCCTCCTGATAATTCCTGTAGTTGTATTCTTTTCACTAATCGATCTATGAATTCCACGGCATCGCCTACGACGACTACGTCGGCCAGGCTACAGATCGGTGCTTCCCTGTTGGTGTTCACGGCTATCAGGTGTTCAACGTGCCTGAGGCCTTCCATGTGCTGAACCGATCCATCGATACCGAGGGCGATGTACAGTCTCGGGCTGACTGTCTTCCCGGATTGTCCTACCTGGATTTTCCGTGACGCAACGCCGCTGTCGACAAGTCGTCGACTCGCTGAGACCTGGGCGTGAAGAACTTCTTTCAGGTCATCAAGGCGTGAGAAGTTTTCAAGAATGCCGCCTCCGCCTGAAATCAGGATCTCGCTGTCCCGGATATCGGTGGCTTGAGGTTTTTCACGCGCACCGATGAAAGTCATCCTACTAGGTTGATGGTCGAAGGGAAACACAATGCGCCGGGTTTGCTTTATCGTACCGCTTGTTGCCGGGAAAGCGTTTTCCCTGATGCTCATCATGAGCGGGCCAGGCCCTTTCTTCACGATACCCGCCATGAGCTTTCCGCCATACGCGGGGCGTATCATTTCGAGCTGCATGCCTACGTGTTCAATGCCCGTTACATCTGCGACCAGGCCGACACCCAGGCGCATCGCAAGTCGGGGTGCCACCATTCTGCCAAAGAACGTTGCTGGAACCAGGATGGTATCAAAACCATACATTTCATGAAGTGCTGCGGCTCCCATGGCGATGCCCGCCGCGTCATACGGAGGTACTGATCCACACTCAAAATTCACGATGGCATCAAAGGCACCTGAAGGCTTTTCGTCCTTGGGCTCCAGCTCAAGCCCCATCGTATATATCTGGCTTTCTCCATGGATGCGCCGCGTTACTTCAAGCAACTCCAGGTCAGTTTCCGGGCGATTGCCATCCATGAGGATCAGACACCGATTCATGGCACAAACCCGTGTTCGTGAAGATAGCAATACACGGCTTCTATACCTTCACGGTCATTGTTCAGAATCACCTTATCTTTTTTGATCATGTTTTTTACGAAGGATCTGCGAACTTCAGTCCTTGATCCCTCGAGCCCGGTTTCCTGAGGCTGTAAATCCAGTTCCTGGTGTGACAGGACACGGATTCTGGAAGAAACATCCCTGTTCAAATCCTGGTAAGCAACATAAGGCAGCTTATAAGCACTGTCCCTGCTAACGCTGAGGATCGCCGGCAGATCAACGCTAAACGTCATGATTGAAGTGTCATGTTCAACATCGAAACTCGGCTTGCCCTTCAGGAAAGAACTGGTATCCAGGGCAACGACGTTTGACATCTGCGGCAACCCGAGGACTTCTGCAAGCTGCGAAGGTACTTGCGCGGTACTCCCATCCAGACTGTGTGTCCCGGTAAGGATCACGTCAAAGGTCGTCTGCTTGAGATACCGCGCAAGGACTCTGGTTGTCGCGAATGTGTCGCTGCCGCTGAATCGTATGTCAGAAATGAGGATGGCCTGGTCGATGTTCAGCCTGAGCAAGTCTTCGAGATGACCCGAAACGCTGACTGGAGCCATGGTAACTACTTCAATGACTGTTTCTGGATTGCTCCGTTTGATCATCAAAGCGCAGGCCACGGCACAAGCATCGTCTGGATTGAGGATTTGCTTCAAATTTTCCCGTATCAACACATGACGTTGATAATCGTATTTGAATTCCTCTACATCGGGAACAAACTTGATCAGGCAAACAATCTTCATGCATCCATCCTAAAAACAGCGTTTACTTGGCCGCAGCCTTGTCCTTCTTGACCATGACTCCGAAGATGAAAACCAGCACGACACCAATCAAACCAAGTACTGCGCTAGAAAGGAAGTAGGCATTATAGCCACCCTTGGGTCCGAAGGTATTCCAGAGCATGGAGTTGAAACCGGGAAGAATGATATCAGGCAGGTAACCAAAGAACGAGATTACGCCAATCGCGGTTCCGAGGATAAGCGCATCAATCTTGTAATCACCCAGCAGCGACCAGTAGGTACCGCGGATTGCATAGAGGAAGATGCCCAGTACCACGATCAGGACCATGAACAGAACCGGATTGCCTGTTACTGGCAGCACGGCAGTCAGGATCAGACATGCGGCCGCACCAATAAGGGAACCCATCTGAACCTTTTCCTTGCCGATCTTGTCTGCCAGGAAGCCACCAAGGAATCCGCCGACGGGGCGCATCCAAAGCACAATCACCATGACGGTTGCTACGGTCACAGCATCGATGCCAATGTTGGTCTCGAGGAAACCACCAAGGTAGTACACGGTCCAGAATACGGCATAACCCATGAATATGATTCCGCCGTGCAGATAAATTTTTGGATTCTTGAACAGGACATGCAGGTCGCTGAACTTGAAGGTGCTGGATTTTACAGCCTCCTTCTTCGCTGCATCCTTTGCCAGCATTTTCTTGTCATCAGTTACGAATACCATTACGAGTATGGAAGTCACGATCAGGATGATTGAATACATGTAGATTACTGCGATCAGTGCCGTGCGCTTGTCGGCAAGTTCTACACTCTTACCCAGGATACTGGAGAAGATGAACAAGGCAACGCTTGCCAGTATAGCTTCTACAACACCACGGCCGCCATCGAGTACTCCGAAGAAGGTACCCTGCTCATTATCGGTCGCAAGCAGTTTGACCAGCTTCATATGAGCGCTCCAGAACGTGAATACGGAGAAGAATCCCCATACTGCAAAGATGATTGCAACATACTTTGCGTCTGGAACCTGTGCAAACCACAACCCACCCAATCCGGTGAAGAACAAGGAAATGGCCAGCAGTTTTTTTGCCGAGAATCGATCGCTTAAAAGACCACTGGGAAGATAGCCGACGACAAATACCCAACCCAGAATGGTGTACATCAAATTGAGTTCTGTCATCTTCAAGCCAAATACCGCGAGGATCGTTTCCTGGTAATTGCTCTTCAAGTAGATCAACGGATAAATTGATCCTGCCGCCAAGACGACTAAAAAGAATTGAAAGTATCTAGCCAATTTTTCCTTGTTCATGGGAACTCCTTGTTTCTCTTTGATGACATCACCCAGGAATCAATAATTACAATGACTTTTCCAGTCATCATGGCCCGTCATGCTGACGATCCATGAAATTGATTCAATGTGGTGAAGATTTGGATTGTAGAATTACCGATACTTCTTGCCGTCCTCCTGTGGATAGATAGTCCCAAAATTCATGATGCCCTTGGGATCAAACGCATTCTTGAGAGTTTCAAGCATGTAGTAAGCCGATCCATGTTCTTCTTTCGTCCATTCATTGCGATATTTTCCAATGCCGTGGTGATGGCACATTGAACCGCCTAGCTTCAGAGTTTCCTCGACGATGATGGTCTGCAGTGGATGGTGGTAGATACGCATTTCATCTTCCGGATTGCATTTGATCTTGTAGTTATAAACAAAGTACATATTTGTCCCATTGCAGTAACTGTGCGAGGAGTGTCCCCCCAACATGGTCAAGTCACCGGCCCGGGGGAATTCGCTGCGGATACGAGCCATGACATTTTTGTAGATGAGGGGAATGGTTCCCCAGTCCGCAGAAATTTCGGTGGTAAATCCTGCATGTGAATCGTTTTCCTTCATGCCTTCGAACTCGTCATCTATGTCTTTCTGGGACCAGTTGAGATGATTGAACCAATCCTGGATAAGCTTGCTATCAACCTTTTCAAGAATGCCATCTGCGAATTTTTCAACCGCCTGTTCTATGCCATTGGCGATGGCCTTGACCATTCCGACATTTCCCTCGGCCATGAAAATCAATACGCACTGGTTTTTATGAAAGTGGTAAAAATGCTGGGCCGCGTCTTCTTCAGAATACGTGCGCGCTACGGACGGTCTATAACCGTTTACCATGACCTCTCGCAGAACCTTTATCCCGGTTTCAACATCCTTGATCAGGTAGCCAAAGAACTGGTTGTTTTCCGGAAAATACCTGAAAAGTTTGACAGTCACTTCGGTGATGTAACACAGCGTCCCTTCATTGCCGATGGCGATATGCCGGATGTCCGGGCCTCCTGCGCGCCGTGATACATTCTTGATACGCGAGACATGACCGTTGGGAAACACGCATTCGAGTCCAACAACCATGTCTTCAATGCCACCATAGAGGGTCGAGAACTGGCCAATGCTGCGGGTAGCTACCAAGCCCCCCAGTTTGGCAACGGGCTTGGACTGGGGTGAATGGCCGGTTGTCAAACCCAGCTTGCGTACCGAATCTTCAAGCTGCTGCAATGGAACACCAGCCTGCACGGTGGCTTGCATGTTGTAATCATCGATCTTGAGGATTTTATCGAGACGAAGGGCATCTATGACAATCGTAAGTTCTTTCCAGTTCTCAAGACCACCTTCAGTTGCGGTCTTTCCACCACGGGGAATGACATTGACATTGTTCTGATTGCAGAACATCAACAGCCGGCTGATTTCGTCAGTTGAGTCCGGATAGACAATGGCCACGGGAAGCGGGACATCAAGAACCTTGCGCGCTTTTGCATATTTCTTGTAACGGTCAGCAGATGCATCATACAAATCATCGTGGTTTGTATTGATCTGATCAACTTTCAGCATTGTTGAAAGCTTCTCCAATAGTGTTGCGCTGTCCATGCTCATGCTCCTTCTGCTACATCGCTCCCTTCAAGGAAACGATAAATAAATAATAATAATATGCTGAATGAGTTAATTTAAATTATAAAACCTTCTATTCAAGAAAACCAGCAAAGCAAAAAAAGAGCACAGAGAACAGAACTCCCCCGTAAAAAGACCGGTTGCTCTTGAAATACAAGATGAACCGAACTCTTGAAAGGGAATTACTGTTCTCTATGCTCTAGTAATTCGCAGGTATGCTACAACGGCTTTCTGATGCCGTCAAGGATTATTTTTCGGTTACAAAGCCCAGACAATAGGATTTGTGGAAGAGACAGCTTTCGCTCCTGCCTTCAAGGCAGCCTCGGAATCTTCCCGGTCACACACCAGCCCTCCGGCTATTACGGGAATTTGCACCTGGTCAACAACCCAGCCAATGACCTTGGGCATGCAGCCGGGCATTATTTCAAGGCAGTCTGGCTTGGAAATTGCAACCTGCTTTTCCAGGTTTGTATAAGAAAATGAATCGATCAAAAAGAAACGATGGATTGTAAATAAACCCTGCGCCTTTGCTGCCTTTATCATGGAAGCCTTGGAACTGAGTATTCCATCGGTCTCTGAATTCTGCTTTAAATAATCTACGACTATGTCCTTGTTGGAGAATCCGTCAATGAGATCGACATTGATGAAAACCATTTTCCCGTGTTCTTTCAGTTTCCTGACAATCGATATGATGTTCAAAACATCGCCGTACAGGACAAAGACAATTTCACAGTCCGACTTGAGGACTTGCTGAAGCCCCTTATCGTCCTTGATCCCGGCGATATAGGGTTTTCGTACTATGCTTGACAAGAGCTTGTTACTCATGTTTTCACCTCTTTCACCTGGAAGCATATCATGAGAAGCAGTGTACATGAATATACATCAACTTCCGGGGAGCCGCGGGATCGCCGCTCCGCGACGTTGCGAAGCAACGAACTCGCGGAGCGGAAGTCCGCGGCAGGGGGCGCATCTGGCAACGGTGAACTGACCCGCTCACGATAGCGCCCCCTGACTTATGGACCAGACTGCAATTACTCGAGCCCGGATTAGACCAAGCCCCGCCCCCTGAGCAACGCCTTGACGTCCGGATCGCGGCCGCGGAAAGAGCGATACGCCTCGGCGGGTTCCAGCGTATTGCCGGCTGACAGCACGTAGCGTTTGAACTTTGCGGCGAGCTCGGGATTGAACACGTCACCGGAGGCCTCGAAGGCCTCGAAACCGTCGGCGTCCAGCACCTCGGCCCACATGTACACGTAGTAGCCGGCGGCGTAGCCGTTGTCAGCAAAGAGGTGCCTGAACTGGGGCAGCCGGTGCCGCATACCCACGGCCTCCGGCACGCCCAGGCGCTTGCACTCGGCGGCCTCGAAGGCGGCCAGGTTGACGTGGGCCGGATCGGGATGCTGGTGCAGGGCCATATCGATGAGCGCGCACGAGGTGTAGGCCACCGTCAGGAAGCCCTGGTTGAAGTGCTCGCTTTTCTTGATGAGCGCGATGAGCCCGTCGCTGATGGGCTTGCCGGTCTGGGCGTGGATGGCGTGCTTCTTG
>JFJP01020431.1_pt1 | contig 16770 bp, 13 predicted proteins | sample 431651 | NCBI WGS metagenome assembly JFJP01 (sample SAMN02602958, study PRJNA72255) | Microbial mat metagenome, whole genome shotgun sequencing project. | biome: fresh water; feature: sink hole; material: water; isolation source: purple microbial (photo- and chemosynthetic) mats found in... | reverse complement strand
CGCCGCGTCCGGCGACCAGGCGGCTGAGCGAATCCGGCGTACCGCGCAGCGACGAGATCAGCGGCCTGCGCCCGGCGGTGGCCAGCCAGGGTCCGCAGACGGGGGCGCTGACGGCGCGGAGCCGGAGCGGAGCGGAGGCTGCCGCTCCAGGATTCACCTCGAAGTTCGGCAAACCGGCGATTCCGCACTCGCCACCCATTTCAGCGCCACCGCTTGATGCCCATGCTACTCGCCCTCGGCGACGGGCACGACTCTTCGTGCTGGCCGCCGTAGCGATCTGTGTCTCCCTACTGCTGCTTCAGTTGCCAAGGCTTTACCCTGTGCTAGTCGAGGCCGCCGTGTGGGCTGAAGAGGTGCAGGTTCCAGCCACAGATGGAGGGCTGGTCGATGCCGTCCCGGTTCGCGTTGGCGAGTCTGTGCGCACTGGGCAAACCCTGGTGGGCATTGGCAAGCAAAGCGTCACGTGCCCCATCGACGGAGTTGTCATCCGCCTGTTTGCCTCGCCCGGCAATAGACTGGCCACTGGGGAGCCTGTCGCCTTGCTCGCCATGCCGCAGACGGCGCGCGTGGTTGCTGCTCTGCCGAATGACAGGTCTGCCTCCGTCGGCGACCGGGTACGTATTGAACTGCTCGGTGAGCGTCGCTTTATGGGGGGGTCGGTTCAGGCCGTGCTGAACGCTGGCCAGCCGGGCCCCTGGTCGGGAGCAAACTCGCCGCCGCGACGAATCGTCATCGTCCCTGACCCGTCGATGTCACCATTGCAACTCGCCCAGGGCTGCAAGGTCAGCCTCGTAGGGCCAACCTCGGGCGTCAACGACCTCCTGTTCGCGCTCCGCCAGACCATTCCATGGTAATCCGCCACGCGCTTCTTCTGCTTCTGGTCACCTCCATGTGGTGTGGGGAGCCAGGGAGTTATAAACTGTTCGCGGGCGACCTCCTGCACATCGAGGTATTCGGACACCCTGATCTCACGGTCGAAGCGCGGGTTCCAGCAGGGGGCGAGATATCCTTCCCCTTGATCGGCATGCTTCCCCAGGTTGCTGGAAGGACGGCCGAAGCGCTCGCGGAGGAGGTTACCCGCCGTCTGGCAGATGGTTTCATACGCAATCCGTCCGTAACCGTGCAGGTACGAGATTACGGGCCGCGCATGGCCTGGGTTGTCGGCGCGGTGAAGACCCCGGGGCCGGTCAAACTCGATCCCCTTCGCCCGAGCGGTGCGATGCAGGCGATCGGCGCTGCTGGTGGGTTCGATGAGGACGCAGACCGTGGAGCCGCGATGGTCGTCCGCGATGATCCCGCTGTCCCGGGTAGGAAGATCGCACTAGCCTTGCCAGCCAGCGAAATTCCCCAGCAGGATGTCGAACTGGCCCATGGCGATGTCGTGGTCGCCCCTCGCGCCGATCGCATCTTCGTGCTCGGCCAAGTGCAATACCCGCGCGCCGTTCCCTTGCCGACCCGCGAAGCCCTTACCATCAGCAAGGCGATCTCGCTTGCGGGAGGATTTGGTCGGTACGCCCGTGAGAATCACGTCCAACTGATACGCAAGGGACAGGACCCGCAGTCCATTGATGTGCGCGCTGTTCTCGACGGAACCAAGGGCGCCGAGGATCCCGCGCTCCGGGCCGGCGACACCGTCTTTGTACCGGAGTCGCGCTTCTGATCCGCTGCCTCATGGCCTTGGCCATTCTTGGAGTTCCTCTGTGTGCGGAGGAGGGACGATCCATCGACCCCGAACGCTCCATTGACCCGCCTCGTCGGGACCGCTGGGTCAGTTATTCCTCTGGCGAATCCAGGCCGGAAATCATCGAAATGGATGATGTTCTGTACGTCGACGGTTTCCCACTGCTGCCTCTCGGCCGGATGTCGAATGGCGGCGGCACGGTCGAATGGCACCCCAAAGGACTCGTCGGCGCCAAATGGGACTCCAACCCCTTGCTGGCCAGCGATGGGTCTGCGGGCGATGCCGTAGGGCGTCTGGGCGTAGGGTTGAACGGACGAGTGAACCCGGAGGGCCAATGGACCGGCGAGGTGGATGGTCTAGTCATCTCTAATGAATACATGGACACGGATGGGCGCTCGTATCCGAGCGGGACGGCGCGTGGCCGTATCGATCACCATGGGCGTACTGTCCATTTGGGACTCGCTGGTGGTTGGTGGCGGGACGGCGAACCCGTTGCAGCAGTCCCCGACATGGTTGATCGGGAGCAATACGACCTGGCAGCATTCGCCAGTTTCAACGGTATCCGAAGCGTTGCCTCCGTGCGGATTGGCTGGAGCGATCTGAACTACCTTGCGGATTCGGTTCGCTTCGACCGTGACGCCAGGGATCTTGACAGGAAACACCTCTCGGGGACGTGGCTAGCCTTGGGCGGCTCGGGCAGTTCACTTGGCGTTGAGGCCCATGCAGAACAGGGCACGCGCAAAGAGAACTCCCCTGCCAACGGCTACGAAGGCGCTTCGCTGCTGGCCCGTTGGCGACACTCGCTTGGAGGACGATCTTCAGTCGAGGTTCGCGCGGGCCCCACTGTACGCGCGTATGATTCCACTTCGCCTGGACAGCTGATTGAAGACGATCGTCTGCTGATCGCACCCTCCGCGCTCCTCCGTGGGGAATGGGGGTGGGAGGACCGCTCTTTCATTGTGGTGGCGGCCTCCACTGATCTCGTAGATTCCGCTTCAGTCTCGCCGAACGCTGCAACCAGGTACGCCTTGGAGGCATGGGCCCGATGGCGACTTCTCGATCGCAGCGAATTCGTTGCTTCTGGCTTCCTCGTACGACGCAACGATTCCGCACCGTCGTCCGGCAACTCGGAAGCTCTTGTCCTGGACGATCTGTTCATCAGCGCTGGGGTCGACTACCGTATGCGAGATGGCATCGGCCTGAAGACCTGGGCGTCCTGGCTGCAAACCCGACCGAGCCTGGGCGAAGGCTATGGGCGCGCCCTGGTCGGCGTCGAACTGGTTGCCGCATTCTGATGTACCGGCCTGAACACATGAATCCGCCCAATGGCGAGCAGGATCGGCAGGGCGCAGAGCATCCCCGCCGCATCTGCGATCTGGTCAGACCACTGGAAGGTGCGCGTCGAGGAACCAAGCTGGGCGATCTCGTCGGTCACTGCTATGATGACAGTCAGGACGATAGGCGCCCATGGCAGACCTCGAGGAGCGAACAGGCGGCAGCCCAACCCCAGCCAGACTGTCAGAAGGCAGGTGACGAGCAGGTGTACATGGGCATCGGCTCGCAGCAGGATGCTCGGTGCCGGCCCAGCTCCATACGCCTCTTGAAGCCTTTCGATCAGGCCGTGTACGCCACCGGAGGAGCACCAAGCGAATACCGCGACTGCGGCGAGGGTCGCGCCGAGCGTAACCCAGGTCGACAACAGGTGCCCAACCGCCACGCGCATAGAGGGATGATCACGACTGGCGCGCAACCTCAAGCGCCGAGGCGCCACGCTGGCCATCTTCCGGGCATCGGACAGACTAGGACGCTACATGAGTGCAGACGCTGACGCCCCACCCCTGCGGATCCTGGACTTGTGGTCCATCGTGCGCCGTCAGGCGAAATCCGCAATCATAGCCGCGGTCCTGGTTGGCGTAGTCATGGCCGTGCTTCCGTCATTGGTCATGCCGCCCTTGTACCGCGCCGAAGCGACCCTGACCACCGATCGTGGTCTGAAGCCCCTGTCATTCCAAAGCGACCCGGTGGCGGGCCTCATACCCGACCAGATGGTCAATTCGCAACGTGAACTGCTGATGTCGCCGGCAGTGCTTGAGTCGGCACTCACGCTGGGTGGCCTGCTGAGCAATGCCTCGTATTCGCGCAGCCCGGATCCTGGCGCCTTGCTGCGCAAGCGGCTTCGCACGAGCATTCCCAAGAATTCCTGGATCATCGTGGTGAGTCTTGATGACGAAGATCCCGTCCGTGCCGAGGCCGGTCTCCAGTCGATCATCGACGCATTCCTTGCCAACCAGCGGACGCTGCATCGCAGTCGTCAGGCCGACGATCTCGCCTACATCTCATCCGAATTAGATAGCGCGGCTGGCAAGCTGCATCAGGCGCGGCTCGCGGAGAGCGAATTCCGCGAGAAGCACGTCATCGCCAGCATCGACCCTGACCGCAACCATATCACCGCCCGGATCCAAACCCTCGCCGAACGACAGGCGGTGGTCGATGAACGGGTGGCTGCAAGTGGCGCCCTGCTCAAGCAGGTCCTGGCAGCAGACGCCATCGAAGATCGCCAACAGCGACTCGCCGCATACCTGCGAATCGACACCATCTCCACGCTCACCGTGGTGGGGACACTGCAGAAATCCCTCCACGACTTGCTTGGCACAGAGGCGGAACTGTCGGCGAAATACCTTGATCGCCACCCTCGGATGATCGAGATCCGCAGTCACATCGCCGAGAAGCGGACCCAGCTGGAGGAGACGCTCGCGGCAGCCCGCGCTGCAATCACCGCCGACCACGAGGTGCTCGTCTCGCAGCGCACAGCGCTGATTGCCGCCCAGCAGGAGCTCATGCGTGACCTCAACACCTATCGCGAGCACATCATTGGCCTGAAGCAGCTCGAACTGCAGACCCAGGCCCAGCAGAAGGTCCATGACGAACTGCTGGCGAGGCGCGCCCAACTGACGGCATTGAACAGCTACGACGACCAGCGTATGGTCGTCACTGGCCCTCCCCGCAGCTCGACCCTGCCACGCGGCCTGAGTACGGCGCCGATGCTGCTGATCGCGTTCATGTCTGCGATCACCGCCGCCATTGCAGCCGCTGCGGTGGCCGATGGTTTCGACCGCACGGTCCGCGACCTTCACCAACTGCACGCGACACATGGGATGCGCCAGCTTGCCGCCCTCCCGCTGGTGCCGGAACTCCGGCCGCTCTGCGCTACCGGACCTGCCGACCCCCCTGCATTGACCGAGGCATTGCGTTCCGCATGGACCGCCCTCCGCTTCTGTCTTGATGGTCGCGAAGGGGGTTTGGTCATCCTCATCGCCTCACCCTGTCCAGGCGACGGGCGCAGTTCGGTCGCTACCCGGCTCGCCGCCGTGATGGCCACGTCAGGGATACGCACGCTCTTGGTGGATGGCGACCTGCGCCGGCCCATGCTGGATGCGCAATGTGGAATACAGCAGGCCAATGCCTTGGCACAGCTCCTCTCCGGCGAGCCAGATCTGACCCCCGTTCAGACCGCGGTGCAAAATCTGGACCTGATGGCGGCAGGGACGCGACCCGCCAACCCCGGCGACCTGCTCAACAGCCACTGCTTGCCCGAATGGCTGCAGCATGTGCGCCAGCATTACCAGGTAGTCGTCATCGACAGCCCGGCGCTCGCGGACAGTTCTGATTCGCTGACCCTTGCGGGGGTGGCGGATGGCGTCGTCGTCGTGGTCCGGGCTGGCGCGACAACCAAGACGGCTCTCGCATCAGCCATTGAGGTTCTAACTCCAGTCCGCAGCAAGATCCTGGGGACCCTGCTGATCAAGGATGCCTGAGCGGAACGGACGGACATGGCTGATCCCGCCCAGAGCGCTACGCAACGAATAGCCTCCTCCTTTGGTGCGCAGCTGGCGGTCCACGGGGCCAGCCTTATGGCGATCCTGCTTGGCACCCGTCTGCTCACCGGCCAAGTCGCGCCCGATGTATTCGGCAGCTACAGCTTATGCCTGCTCGGGATGCAGCTTGCGGGGAATGCGCTGGGGCAGGCCACCATTCAACACGCCCTCATGCGGTCCTCAGCCGGGTCGTCCGTGTCGATCCCGAACCGGTTCGTCATCATCGGCCTTGCCATCTTGGGGGTGCTCACCTCATTCGTCCTGATTCTGCTTGCAGCCAGACTTCAGATCTGGGCCACCTGCGGGCTGTGTCTGCTATGGACCTTCGTCGACTTCCACCTTCGCGCATCTATTGCCCTCCTGAACGCAGCCGGTCGGCAGGGCCTCTACACCTGCTGGACGGCTCTGCTCGGCCCTCTTTCACTCTGGTCGGCCTTTGTTGCGTCATGCGCATTCGGCCCTGCTTTGGAGTGGCTGGTCGGAGCCGGCTGCGTCTCGAGCGCGCTGGCACTTTCCGCTCTTCACGCGACAACGAAAACGCCTTCCGTATCAGATCCCAAAGCCGGACCAGGACTCTCCACGCTGATGACCATGCTGCCTGTTGCGGGTCTCGTCTGGGTGCTGACCGCCGGCGAGCGATACATGATCGCCTGGTTGGGCGATCTCGAGATGGTCGGCATCTACGCGGCTGGATATGCCCTGGCCACGCGCCCCATCCTGGTATTCTGCAACAATGTCGCACTGCCTCGCGTACGACCGGAGTACTATCGCCTATTCGCATCCGATCCTGCTGCGGCGTCTCGCCTGCTGCGACGCGGCGTCATGGTGACGGCAACAGCAATCCTTGCTGGCGTCGCCTTGCTCACACTCCTCCTACCTTGGGTCATCGGCCTTGTGCTCGCCCCGGCATACCATTCCTGCATGTGGCTCATCCCGTGGATCGGGCTGGCCTATACGTTCTGGGCCGTGGTTTTGTTTGCCGAATTGCCCATCATCGCCCAAGGCCGGATGTCTCGCCTGCTCCCCGTCTATGCCGGTGGCAGTCTGACGCAGGCGTTAGCCGTAGGCTTCGGCGTTTCCCTATGGGGGGTCCTTGGCGCATCTGTGGGTGTGGTTCTCGGCATGCTTAGCACGCTGGCGTTGATCTCATTCGCTGGCAGGCGCCCGTGATCCTGCAGAATCGTTCGCTTGATGCTGGCCATCAGCCCGAGGTGCTGATCTGCTGCGTGCTCGGCATCGTCGCCAGCTTTGTCTTCACCGCAGTAGCGGCCGGCCTGGCGGCCTTCCTGTGCGCCTTGCTGATCGCCGACCGCCGACACTGTTGGACCCCCGGCCGGCTGGTGCTGCTGTGGCAATACATCAACCTTATCCTCGCACCGGCCATCGATGGGGGATGGCCCAGTCCAACCTGGATATCGGCTCTGGTCGGCGCAGTTGCCTTCTTGTCGCACGCTGCGTATGTCATCCTGTCGCCGGAGCGGACGACGATTGCCGCGCACCTCGAAAGCCTTCGCCGAGTGGAACTCCGCACGTGCCTTGGGCTCGGCCTTGTTGGCGGAGGTTCCATGCTGTACCTGATGTCCATCGGTGCCTTCGAGCACCTAGGCGGCAAAATCACAATCGACGCGCCATTCAAAGGCGTGGCCAGTTTGTTGAAGACGTTGCTCTACCCCGCTTTAGCCATCCTTGGGTTGCGTTGGCAATCCTGCTGGCGATCCAGCGCGCTTGCCCTTATTTTGATTATCACAGCGGGCCTCGGATCCCTGATGTCTGGCAGAAAAGAGGATGTCCTAATCAGTCTTGGCACATTCGCCTTGTTCACTTATGTCGGTTCGGGAACAGTAGGAAAGCGAACTGCCATTGCTCTTGCCTGCTGCGCGATCGTCGGCCTTGGAGCGCTTTCATTTATATACGAGATGCGGCGCCACTATTTCTTTTTCGTCCCCGGGTATAACGCAACCATCACAGAAGTTCTGCGCGACACTCTTGATGATCGGAATCTTGTCCCTGGTTACGAGTACTCGATCTGGTCACGACTGAATCACCTCGAGCCAACCGAACGATACCTCCTCAAGGGCATCGACGTCCTTGGACCCGGAGAATTTCGAGATATATTTGCTTATTCATTGACACCCGGATCGCTGAAAGGCGATGGGGCCGAGCAACTTCAGCCCTCTTTCATTTTCGGGTATCGCTTCGGATACGCCACATTCTACGGAGACACGGCCATATCAGCTGGTCCCGTTGTCGAATTCCATGATTTGCTAGGGTGGGTTGGCCTGGTATTTGTTATCCTCATGCCTTCGGCAATCGACCACATACTCAAGACCGGAATGTATTGGCGATCCTTCGGGCTTCTCGTCTTCTGGATTCTACTGTTGCGAGCATTAACCTACGAACGATTCCTCATTCATTTCATTTCCCTGCTACCTGCGATGCTCTTACCGTTCGTCCTGGGATTTCATGTTGAACGGCTGCTTCTGCGTCGCCCGTTTCTCTTTTCAATGGGTCTTCCTCCGGCCAAGTCAACCCGTGAAAAGGCAGATGCACTTTCGTGAGCCACGTGGTTCTCATCTGTAATTACTCGGCGGATGCCCAGCAAAGCATGCTGCGGTTTGGATGTGCCCTTCACCAAGCCTTGGCCAACTTGCACATCCGGACCCACATATGGCACCCACCCACGTTTTTCGCGCGGTGGGCGAACTTTGATGGCAGTCCGTGGCGGAGGCTACTCGGCCATATCGACAAGATTGCCCTCGGTATTCCCGCCTTGTTGCTGTATCGTATGCGCCACCACAGTGCTGTTTGGCACATTATCGACCAGGGCAATGCCGGCTACGCCTGGTTGCTTCCGCGACATCGCACGATCATTACGGCCCATGACTGCTTCGCTTTGCTCGCGGCTCAAGAAGGGCGCCTCGGATATGCAAGTCGGATGTTACAAATGTGGAATGCCTCTGGGCTGCGCCTAGCCCAAGTGGTAGTCGCTGTATCACGACCAACGCAGACTGATCTCAAGCGGCTGGGGTTCGTCCGAACGTGCGTAGTGCACAATGCTCTCAACCAGTCGTTCACCCCAAAACCACACAGTGAATGCCAAGCAATTCTGGCCAAGGCGCGCATTCCCTTCGATCGCCCGTTCATCTTTCATGTTGGCGGCAATCAATGGTACAAAAACCGAATCGGCGTGGTTCGTATTTTCCGGGCTTTGCGTGCGATGCAACCCGAACGAGCTTGGCAATTGGTCCTGGCAGGAAAGCCCTGGCCAGCCAATTTGTCCGCCGAGATACGGGCCTGTGGTGCCGCTTCGGATATCCATGACGTCGGCACCGTGTCCAATGCCACACTCGAGGCCTGCTATTGTATGGCTACCGCGGTGATCTTCCCCTCGCTTGGCGAGGGCTTCGGCTGGCCTGTAGCGGAGGCTCAGGCCTGCGGTGCAGTTGTGGTCGCCAGCGACCGTCCGCCATTGCCCGAGGTCGGCGGTGACGGTGCTTTGTATGCTGACCCGGAGAATCCGATCGCTTATGCTCATGTGGTACTCGACGCCTTAACGAAGCAGTCAGAACTTCGCCGACTCGCCTTGGCCAATGCCCGACGTTTCACCACCGGCCCTTGGGCCAGAATGCATCGGACCATCTACGGTCGCTTAGATCGGAGCATAGGCTGATGCTGCGTATTCTACATGTAATCAGATCGCTTGATCCTGCCGCTGGCGGCCCGGTGGAGGGTCTGCGAAATCAGGCCGCATGCCGCGCCGCAATGGGAATCGCAACCACTGCAGCTAGCCTTGATTCGCTAGGGCGAATTCCCGCCGTTCCTGGAGCAACGACGTTCTCGCTCGGCCATGGTCTCGGGACCTTTGGCTATTCGCGTAATGCAATCGCGCTACTTCGCAGCCTTGCCGCGAATCACGACGTCGCAGTCGTCAGTGGTCTGTGGCAATACCACGCCCTCGCCGCGCACCGTGCCTTCGCGGGTCGAATACCCTATGTCGTGTACCCCCATGGCATGTTGGATCCCTGGTTCAATCGCACTTACCCGCTGAAGGCTTTGAAAAAACGACTTTATTGGCGCCTGGGCGACTTCCGGGTTCTCCGTGATGCTGCCGCGGTCTGCTTCACAAGCGAATCCGAACGCCGACTGGCGCGCGAGTCGTTCCGGCCATATGTCGCACGAGAGATGGTTGTTTCGTACGGAACCGCCTCGCCACCAACCGAGACGGAAGCCCAACGGCAGGCTTTCATCGCACGCTGCCCGGCCGTGGCAAATCGTCCCTACATCCTCTTCCTCGGACGCATCCAGGAGAAGAAAGGCTGCGACCTCCTGATCGACAGCTTCGCCTCCGTATTGGGCCAGCGGCCCGAGCTGATGCTGGTCATGGCCGGTCCGGACCAGGGTGGACTCACTGAACGGCTGCAACTGCGGGCCTCGGCGTCCGGCTTCGCCGATCGCGTCCTCTGGCCAGGCATGCTGCGCGACCAAGCAAAATGGGGGGCGTTCTATGGCGCCGAAGTCTTCTGTCTTCCCAGCCACCAGGAGAATTTCGGCATTGCCGTGGCCGAGGCCCTCGCCTGCGGCGTACCGGTCCTGATCAGCGACCAGGTCAATATCTGGCGTGAAGTCGAAGCGGCTGGCGCAGGCATCGTTGCACCGGATACTCTACAGGGCATGACGGCGTTGCTACATCGCTGGCTGGCCCTTCCATCGGAGGCCAAGCTGAACATGCGTGCGGCGGCGCGCGCCTGCTTCTGTGAGCGATTTGAAATCCGGCACGCCGTCAATTGTCAGACCGCCCTGATGCAACGTGTCCTGGCGGGCGACCGACTGGAAACCTGGAGTGCCCCGTGAGAATGCAGCGCCTCGACCAATTCGACCCCCGCCACGGACACCAGCGCGGCGCGAGCCTGTTGAAGCTGGGCCTCTGGCACGTGGTGAATGTCGCTGTCTTCCAGTCCGGACTGATGCTGCCCTGTGGTCTCAAAGGCTTACTGTTGCGCTGCTTCGGCGCCAAGGTCGGCATCGGCCTGTACATCCGGCCACGGGTAAACATCCACTTCCCGTGGAAGCTGACTCTCGGGGATCATGTGTGGATCGGCGACCGCTGCGAGATCCTCAATTTCGCACCAGTTGCGATCGGAAGCCACACCGCCCTGGCGCACGATGTCTATCTGGCCGCCGGCAGCCACGATCTGTCCTCGCCGACGTTCGCATATGACAACGCACCGATCAGCATCGGCTCTGGTTGCTGGCTTGCCACGCGCGCCTTCGTCGGTTCCGGCGTCACCATCGGCGATAACGCCGTCGTTGCCGCCTGCTCCGTGGTGGTGCGCTCCGTCCCCCCGGGGGTCATCGCTGGAGGGAACCCCGCCCGAGTAATCAAAGATCGTCCTGCCATGCAAGAACTCCCGTCGTGATCCTGGTTACCGGGGCGAGTGGATTTATCGGCCTCAACCTCTGCCTGGAACTCGTGCGCCGTAGACAGGCCTTCGTGCCATGTGACCGGCATCAACCTCGTGTTCCGCTTCCAGGATTCACGCGCGTCAACTTGCTGGACCGCGAGGGCATAGGCGGGCTGGTGCACGAGGTTGCCCCCACTGCGATCATCCACCTTGGGGCCCGGACGGATCTCGAAGGCCGGACACCAGGCGACTATGCGACCAACACTGTCGGCCTGGAATACCTGCTGGAAGCCGCAGGGACGCTAGCCGCCTCTCCGCGGTTCATTTCGGCATCATCTCGACTTGTCTTCCGCATCGGCGCTGTGCCAAGTACGCCCTACGACTATTCGGCGACGACCGCCTATGGCCGGAGCAAGATCGCAGGCGAACAACTTCTGCGCGCGACCGACCCCTCGGTGCTGCCCTGGGTCATCATCCGCCCCACCTCGATCTGGGGCCCTTGGTTCGATGTGCCCTACCGCACCTTCTTCGATGCGGTCCGGTCTCGACGCTATGTCCATCCGGCCGGGCGCCCCATCCGCAAGTCCTTCGGGTTCATCGGCAACATCATCCACCAGATCCTTGCCATCGTCACCGCCCCCGCCGGGGCCGTCGTCGGCAGACCGTTTTTCCTAGCTGATGCTGAACCGATCGAGGTCGGTCGTTTCTCCGATGCGATCGCCGTAGCGTTCGGCGTGCCCCGTCCCCGGCGAGTTCCCGCCATTGCGCTACGCCCGCTTGCATGGGCTGGAGATATCGCGAAGGCCTGCCGCGTGCTGCGCGCCCCACCCCTCACCTCCTTCCGACTGGACAATCTGGTCACCGACATGGTGTACGACCTGCAGCCTACCATGGCCGTTACCGGCCCCATGCCATTCTCACTCGAACAGGGCATCGTCGAAACGGTCTCGTGGATGCGGTCGGATTCGCCATGAGACTGTTATTGAAGCCCAGCCGCACGATCCTGGCCTGGTCCGTCTTTGGACTCTTGGTCCTACTGGTTCTTACGGAGGGCTTGCTGCGGTTCGCTTTGCAACTTGGCTGTCCTCCTCTCTATGACCTCGATTCCATGGTGGAATACCAACTCCATCCCAAACAAGACCTCGTTCGTCTTGGATCCAGGTATTCTGTCAACAGTCTGGGCATGCGTTGCGCCGAGCCGGATGATCGTCGAATGCGCGTCCTCGTGCTCGGTGATTCTGTCGTCAACGGTGGAGTTCCCATCGACCAGGGTCAGACAGCAACCTCACTCTCAGAGTTCTCGGATCCCACGAAGCGCCAGTGGTTACAGGCCAGTGCGGCCAGTTGGGGGCCCCCCAACATGCTGGCCTGGCTGCAGATTCACGGGGACGCCGTCCGCCCGGCTCGCATCGTGGTCGTGCTCTCATCGCATGACCGCTACGATGTCCCCCAGCGCCTGCCGCTTGATCCGAGAACGCACCCGACCTCGCGTCCATTATGCGCCGTTTCCGATCTCATCTCCACCTATGGGACTCGCTGGATCTTCCCTTCTCCCCAAGAGCCGCCACATACATTAAATAACGAAGCTATATGCAGCCAGTCATTGGTTGCTGTGGCGTCCTGGGCGCGAGCCCGACAAATCGACATGGCCGTCGTCGTCCATCCCGAACGAAACGAGTCGGTCGACAGTGCGGATTGCCGGTTTTGGATCAAGCTGTGTGAAGCCGCGGGACTCCGCTGCGTCCCGGAATTCACTTCCGAAGAGGATCGCACTGGCCTATTTCGCGATTCGATCCACCTCACCGTGAAGGGGAATTGGCACCTAGCTTCCCGATTGCTCTCGATTTGGCCATAGCCATGCGACTCTGGCTTGTCTCTCACAACTACTACCCCGAACCAACTGGCATACCGTATTACAACACGGCGCTGGCTGAATGGTTCGCTGCTCGTGGTTGGGATGTCGAGGTGCTGACCGGCGTCCCACACTATCCCTGGTGGTCGATTCCAGAGGCGTATGCCCATCGTGATTACCGCCAGGGACGGGGCGACGAAGTCATCAATGGTGTCATGGTTAGGCGCGTCCGCCACTTCGTCCCGCCGGCACCAACGAGTGGACGCGGACGGTTGAGGCTCGATGCCAGCTATCTCTGGCGCTGGACGGTACGTTCGTGTGCGCTGCCGCATCGTCCGGATATCGTGCTCGGCGTCTGCCCTCCATTCCTGATGGGCGGCCTGCTCGCGTGGCTCCGCCTACACCTGCGGGTCCCGGTCGTATGCCATATTCAGGATCTGCAGGTCGATGCTGCGCTCGATCTTGGACAACTGCCGTCATGGACCGGGCCAACCCTCCGGTTGGTCGAGCGCCTTGTTCTCCGGCAAGCCGATCTGGTTACGACGTGCGGGCTGGGCATGCTGCGCCGGATCACTGCGAAATCTCCACTGCGCAGATCCCCTCGCCATTGGCCGAACTGGACCGACTGCTCCGAGATGCGGCCATGGAGTGGCTTGAATCCGGAACGCAGCCGGCTCGATCAGGGTCGCGTTGGCTGTGTCGTCGGCCTGTATAGTGGCAGTCTTGGTCGCAAACAGGGTCTGGAGACGCTGGTCGAGGCGACCCGTCGCGTGCGCAACCCCGCTTGGAGAACCGTCATCGTCGGCACCGGGAGCGAGCGCCCAGCTCTGGAGCGCAGTTCTGCTGACGTCGAGAATCTCGACCTGCAGGACCTCCGACCGGCACACAGACTGTGCGCCATGCTGGCTGCTGCCGATGTCCACATCATACCGCAACGGAGGGAGATGGCGGATCTGGCGCTGCCCAGCAAGCTGCTGAATATTCTCGCCGTTGGCAAGCCCGTGGTGGCTACCGCAGAACCGGGGACGGAATTGCACGGGCTGATCACCACAGCGGGCTGCGGGCTGGTCGTGCCGCCGGATGATCCTACTGCCCTGGCAGCGGCGCTGGACCGCTTGGCTGCCGACCCGGGGTTGCGTCAACGCCTCGGAGAGGCAGGCAGGGCCTGCGCACTTGCCCGATACGATGCCAGCAGCGTCCTGCCAACCATCGAGGCGGATCTCCTTGGTCTCATCTCTGCCACACGATCAGGCAGCCGCCGTTTCAGGAATTGCCGTTGATGGGCGGCAGCAGGATCGAGGCTGGCGGCCCTTCGCCTGAGGGCGGAGACGCCTGGGCATCAAGCGGCCGGATCAGAATCCTATCGACCGCAGCACCGTCTTCCCGCATCCACAGATTCACCGGGTAGACACCTGCGGATGGCACATGGATCGTGGCACGCGTCCCGTTTGTACGACGCCCGGTCCATTCGAAGGTCATCCCCGGCCCCGCTTGCGACAGGGTCATGCCAGACGACGTCGTGTTGATGCCCGCCAGACCAAGATGGTATGAGTCGCTGCTGTACGAGGGGCCAGCCCCACGAACCCAGACTTCGTAGTCACCTGGCGTGGGGAATTCGGCGTACCAGAACACCTGAGGCGCTCCCATGAGCCAGGCCGGATCTCCGTAACCAATCCCATTGTCAGGCAGAACCTGGATGGCCTGGCCGACCACGCCTGGGAGTCCTGATTGGGCCGTCCACGCCTGACCACGATCACTTGGCAGACTCAGGTTCACGGATTCCGCCTCCAGAACCAATTCGCTACCGCCGGCAAAGGTGGCGACGCCTGACCGGTTGGAGACCGGCAGATCGCCCGCCCAGATCGGATCCCAGCCATACACACCTGACACCGCAACCTGCCGCACCACGGTTCCATCCTCGCGCCAGCGGAGATCCAGCCGGTGGAGCCCGACGTCATTGATTGTCACGTACACTTCCGAGAAGTCATTCTGCTGGCTCCGCCAGATAGGCGAAGTTCCCGCGAATCCGGTCACATATGTGGTCGGGGTCGCGCCATCGATGCCGATCCAGACCGAGTCTCCCTCGTAGTCGCCCATGCCACGCACCCAGATGCGGAACGTGGCAGGCTGGACCACATACAGGTCGTAGGACAGCCCGCGCCGCATGGAGACCACGGGTGCGGTTCCACCCTTCTGGATATCTGGAAGCACGCGAATGGCCCCGTCGACTCCCGGCTCCGGCAGCCACGCATGGCCGCTGTTCTCCAGAACCGCGCTGTAGTCCTTGGCGTCGAACACGGCAACTGATCCCGGCCCGACAAGGATCGGAGCATCGGCAACAGTGGGCGAAGGGGTTTCCGCAACCAGAATGATCTGGTCCAGGGTTCCAGCGCCAACCAACGTCAATACGACTTCATCAGACGGGAGATCCAGCGTCACCACCTGCTGCGCAGGATCCTGGCAGGCCCAACCCGTTGATCCCGTTACCGCCAACTGGCCAGCCGGATTCCCCTCGAGATTGACACCGAGTGGCGCAGTCCCAGATCCGTGTACCCACAGATGGTAGCGACCCGGTTGGGTGGCCTTCAGGCGCCAGAAGACGGCTGGGGCCGGCAGCACCTGGGTTCCGTGGGGCTGATTCGCCCAGGACGTTGCCGTCAGCGGCTGCACCACGATCGGCGCTGGCGCAGCCAGCGTGGTCAGGGCCACGGTCGCCGATCCGCCGTTGCCAGCGACGGTCAGGGTGGCCGGACCGGCGAGCGACGGGGCGCGCCAGACCGTCTGGGCAAGGGCGGCGGTCACCTCGGCCGGGGTGCCGGTGAGGGTGTGACTGTTGCCGGCCACAGCGCCGGGCTGGCTGGTCAGGGTGATCGTGCCGGCATCGACCGACACCACCACGGTGACGGTCGGGGAGTCGATATCGGTGACCTGGATGGCACCGAGCACGAGGTCCGACCCTGGGGTCACGCTGCCGCCGCTCGGCACAGCAATCACCGCCGCATCATCAACCGCGTTCACCGTCACCGCAACGTTGGCCGTCGCGCTGCCGCCATTCCCATCGCTGACCGCCAAGCCGAAGCTGTCGGCGCCGCTGAACTCCGCGTTCGGCTGGTAGCTCACCGCACCGCTGGCATCGACCGTCGCCGTGCCATTGGCCGGCAGGCTGGCCAGCGTCCAGGTCAGGGCGCCGCCGTCGACGTCGCTCGCCAGGGCCTGGCCGGTGAGGACGCTGTCCTCGTCGCCGGACAGGCTGAGGGCCTGCGCGACCGGCGCGTCGTTGACCGGGGTCACCGTCATCGTCGCGCTGACGCTGTTCGAGGTGCCGGTCGGGGCGGTGACCGTGAACGCGACCGTGCGCGGGGCGAGGCTCGGGGCGTCGCTGCCGTTGGCGAAGGCGACCGTGCGCAGCACGGTCTGGTAGACCGCGGGCGTGGCGTTGCCGCTGAGGGTCAGCGTGCCGGTGGCCGGGTTCCACGACTGGGCGATGCCGCCGGAGACGGTGGCCGAGAGGACGTCCTGGGTCAGGTCGCCGGTCAGCTGGACCGTGGCGCCGCTCAGCAGCGCGACGCCGAAGCCGTCGACGGCCAGGGCCGGCATCACCGCGACCGGCGCGGCGTTCTCGAGGTAGGCGACGCTGCCGCCGCCGCTGATCGTCGGCACGATCGGGGTCAGCGAGATGTCGTCGTAGTACACCGGGCTGGCGCCGTTGGCGTAGAGGTCGACCGCGGCGAGGTTCAGCACACCACCGCCAGTGGTACCGCCGGTCCAGCTGCGCTCGAAGAGTTTGATACCCTTGTAGTAGAAGCGGTGCAGGTTGGCGGCGAAGTCGATGTCGACGCGCAGCTCGACCCACTGGCCCTTGACCACGACGGCCGAGCCGCCGGCGAAGTCCGGCAGCACCTGGCTGTTGGTGAACTTCACCTGGGTCGACCAGTTCTTGCCGTCGGCGCCCGCGGTGTC
>JFJP01039869.1_pt1 | contig 16774 bp, 12 predicted proteins | sample 431651 | NCBI WGS metagenome assembly JFJP01 (sample SAMN02602958, study PRJNA72255) | Microbial mat metagenome, whole genome shotgun sequencing project. | biome: fresh water; feature: sink hole; material: water; isolation source: purple microbial (photo- and chemosynthetic) mats found in... | reverse complement strand
GGTCTGCCTTTGTGGCAGGTACCGAAGTCAGCTTGACTGCAGTCCCTGATGCTGGTTTCAAGTTTGATCATTGGACAGGTGATGTGACAGGTGAAATAAATCCTGCAAAAATTACCCTGGATGCAAATAAATCTGTGATCGCCAATTTTTCCATCAACACAGGAATGTATAGTCTGGACGCAGATATTCCAAATGCCAGACTGCTGCAGAATTTTCCAAATCCTTTTTCAATAAAAACTACCATTGCTTATGAAATAGATGAAACCACTGATGTTGAGCTTAGTATATACGATATTCTTGGTCGAAAGGTGGCGGTTCTTGTAAATGAGCGCCAGACAGCAGGGTTTTATTCAATTGATTGGTATAATAACGATGATAGGGGGAAGCAATTATCTGAAGGTTTATTCTTTTATCAGTTGAAGACTAATAACAATTCAGTTCAAATAAAGAAGGCAAGTTTAATTGAATAATTCAATACATTTGCTTATCCTTCTCAATGCACAACCATATGAAATTTCAACTTATATTCCTGTTTCTTCTGCTTTTTTCAATACAGGTATTCTCTCAGGGAAACTACCATACCACATCTAAATCCGCAATAAAAAGCTTTGAGACAGCTTTGAAATATTTCGATCTTCGTGATGATGCAAACGCTCTGAAAAATCTTAAAAATGCTGTTAAAGCCGATCCTGACTTTATTGAAGCTTACATGATGATGGCTCAGATCTATAAAGATAAAAAGGAATTTAAAGACGCAATTTATTATTTTGAAAAGGGATTGGAAATCAATCCGAAATTCAATCCTCCCGGATATCTTGTCCTTGCAGACGTTGAATTTAATCAGGGACTTTATTCCGAAGCCCTCAATCATGCTGAAAAATTTTTAACACTAAATGATTTTAAGAAAGTAAGCAGGGAAGATGCTCTGGGTTTTATTGAAAATTGCCGCTTTGCACTGGAAAGTTATCGTAATCCGGTACCATTTCTCCCTGTAAACCTGGGCGATTCCATCAATTCTGAGAGAAACGAATATTGGCCATCACTTAGTCTTGACGAGTCAAAACTGATTATTACGGTACTAGATCCTGTGAATCCAAACTTAACATCCCAGAATATTAAGGTTCAGGAAGATTTTTATGAATCGGTAAAATTGCCTGATGGAAGCTGGGCATCAAGAAAAAATATTGGAGAACCTCTGAATACAAATGATAACGAGGGAGCTCAGACGATTTCTGCCGATGGCAGATTTCTTTTTTTTACAGCTTGTAACCGCGAAGATGGCGCTGGTAAATGTGATATCTATCTTTCTGTGAATGAAAACGGTATGTGGTCTGTCCCAAAGAATTTGGGATTCCCTGTAAATTCATCATATTCCGAAAAACATCCTTCCATATCTCCTGATGGGCGTAAGCTTTTCTTTGCCAGCGACAGGCCAGGCAGTATTGGCGGACTCGATATTTGGGTATCCGAAAGAGCAGGCAATGACTCATGGTCGTTTCCAGTTAACCTGGGAGAAAAAATAAACACTCCCGGTAATGAGCAATCTCCCTTTATTCATCCTGATAATCAAAGCTTATATTTTTCTTCAGAAGGGCACCAGAATATGGGCAAAGGCGATATTTTTATTTCCCGTCTCGATTCAGATAGTAAATGGAGCCAGGCTAAAAATCTTGGCTATCCTATCAATACATGGAATAATGAAGTAGGACTGACCGTGAACGCAGCCGGTGAAATGGCTTATTATGCCAGCGACCGGATTAAGGAAAGAGGTCTGGATATTTATGAATTTGCTCTGTATGCTGAGGCCAGGCCAGTGCCGGTTTCATACATGAAAGGTCGTGTTTACGATGCCCGCACCTGGAAAGGAATTGAAGCTGTTTTTCAGCTAATCGATCTGCAATCCGGCAACCTTGTTATGGAATCAGCTTCCGCTCCGGGAGAGGGTAATTTCCTGGTTTCGCTTCCAGCCGGACACAATTATGCCCTGAATGTTTCAAAGCCGGGTTATCTTTTCTATTCGGATAATTTTTCTTTGGCTGAGATTCATAAACTTGCAGACCCGTTTCTGAAAGACGTACCACTTAGCCCTATCAGTGAAGGAGAAAAGGTAATTCTTAAAAACGTATTTTATGCGTTTGATTCGTTTGAAGTTCAGCCTGAATCAAAAACAGAACTTAACAAAATTATTGATTTCCTGAACCTTAATCCCAATGTTAAAATCGAAATCAGTGGTCATACTGATAATATTGGAAATGTGCAATACAACCAATCTCTGTCTGAAAAAAGGGCTAAAGCGGTTGTGGATTATCTTGCCGGAAATGGAATTCAAATAAACAGGCTTACATACAAAGGTTATGGTTCATCAATGCCATTGGAATCAAATGAAACTGAAGAGGGGCAGGCCATCAACAGAAGAACCGAGCTAAGAATTGTAAAATAATTGAATATTAGTGCCAGTTCAGGATTCTCCATCCTTTTATCAGAGCTTCTTTTCTGAGTTTCCTGTCAGGATTTATGCAAACAGGAACGCCAACTGTATTTAAAGCCGGAGAATCCGCTATCGAATCTCCGTAATACCATGAATCACTGGTATTTATATTGTTTTCCCGGCAATATTCACTTAACCTGATATGCTTTTCAAATCCAAAGCAGAGACGGCCTTCTGGTCGACCGGTATATATCCCGTTTTCTGTTTCAAGACGGGAACAAATAATGTCATCCATCTTAAGGTAATCCGCAACAATTTTACAAACAGGAAGAATGGCAGATGAAAGGATCACAACCTTTCCACCCTTGGATTTATGAAAATTTATTTCTTCTGAAACCTCATCATAAATTGATAACAGAATATGATTGCTAAATAATTCTTCTGAGATTTCATTCATCTGATTTACAGATACACCTCTCATCCAGGCAAACAAAGTATTGATTATTTTAGTTGGTTCCCTTAGGTTAAACCTGAACAGGAGGGAAAGATAAAATCCCTTTAAGACGTCACTCCGGCTAAGAAGTTTATGCTTATATGCCTGTTTAATAAGTGTTTTGCCGCTATTGGTCCTGATCAATGTACGGTCAAGATCAAAAAAAGCAATATAGCTTTGAGAAGTTTCTTTATTTAAAGAAATGGTTACCATCAGGATTATATATTATTTTCAAGGCTCCTGGCAAAATACTTACTTCAAATTTCCTCGAAAAATTCAATTCTCCATCAACGTGAAAAGGTACTTTCTCGGAAAACTCCAGATTTAAACCAGTTGTTTGGTAATAATTGACTTTTTTATCTGTAATATGCTTTCCTTCAGGAACTTTCAGGAGGATAGCAAACCTTTGTATTAAATTTAGCTTTTTAATCATGCAGACATCAAGAAGCCCGTCATTAGCAATTGCTTTTGGTGTTAGAAAAAATCCCCCGGCAAACCTTCTTCCATTTGAAATAGTATTGATAAAGCAATCAGTTTCGCGACTTCCTTCGGCCTCTAAAACAGTCATTCTTTTTTCTCTGAAGAATAACAAAGTTTTTAGAATATGCCAGATGTATTTATGCTTTCCGCCTTTTTTTACTTTTCCTGGTTCAGTATAATTCTCAGCTGCAACCTGAGCATCAAATCCCAATCCCATTCCATTCAGAAAAATCATTCCATTGCAGGAGCCTGCATCCATCTCAATTGTGCGACATTTAACGAAGTTTTCCCAATCACTATCTTCAAAACGGTTAGGGTACCCAAGAATCTGAATAAAATCATTACCGGTGCCGGCAGGAATGATACCAATGGTTACATTTTTGTTATTGATTAAGGGACGGGCAATTTCATTAAGTGTTCCATCTCCCCCGACGCCAATAATATAAGCAAATCCGCGATCCAGATATGTTTTGGCCAATTCACTGGCATGTCCGCTTTTTTCGGTGAATACGATTTCAGCTTCAAGATCATGTTTTTCAATTATTTGCTCCAGCTTTGGAACAATGGTTTTTGCGAAACCGTTTCCTGCAACGGGATTTATTATGAATGCCCAGTGTTTATTTTTATAATCCATCGTTTTTTGAATGAATGACTTTAAATATATACAGATTCTATTGTATTCCTGACAGTTTCAATTATTTCACTGTCACTTTTATGAATCAGATCGTCTCGCTTAATTGGTTTATGAATAATAACCTCCAGTTTAGAATCAAAATTTATGTAAGAACGGTTTTTTGGTTTCAGTAAATAAAATCCATTTAAGGTTACTGGCAGAATTTCTATATCGCTTGTTCGAAACAGATAAATAAATCCTTTATAAAAGGAGTTAATCTTACCATTAAGTGTCCTTGTTCCTTCCGGAAAAATTGCAATAGTCTGAGTTTTGGATTTTAAAACAAGTTCATCAAGCATTTGCCTGGTGTTAGCGATTGTTGGTTCTTTAAATGGAATATAATTTATCATTTTCAGGATACGGCTGAAAACAGGTACCTTCAGCAGCCTTTCATGCCCAAACCAGGAAACATCGGGGTAGAACGACATAATTGCCATAATATCAAAAAGACTTGAATGATTTGCAACAAGAATATACCTGGAATCTTTTTGAATGTTTTCTTTTCCATTTACCCTGAATTTTTTTCCGATAATAAGAAAAACACCTTGTGCCCATATTTTTGAAAAGAGAACACTAGTCTTTTTCAGTTTCAGCAAATTGAAAACTAATGCACATAAAACAATCAGGGCAGTATAGCAATAGAGTAGACCAAATACCGGAATAGATACCATTGCATATATTCTTGACCTCATATTATTATCTTTTCAAATAAAGCAGAAATATAATTATTTTTTGCCTTAAATGTCATGATTGTTAATGCCGCCATAAAATATCTTACTATTTTTACATCATAAACCCTAAAAACTGGTATATGAAAACATTCAGATTTATATCATTCCTTCCAATTTTAGTTTTTCTTTCTGTCACAGTCTTTGCACAATCAGGATACACATTTTCCGACACTAAAAGACTTCCCGCAACTCCGGTGAAAGACCAGTACCGATCAGGGACCTGCTGGAGTTTCTCCGGAATTTCTTTTTTTGAATCCGAATTATTGCGTATGGGCAAAGGAGAATTTGATCTCTCAGAAATGTTCACTGTCAGAACTTGCTACGGTGAGAAAGCTCAAAAATATGCCCGGATGAATGGAACCATCAATTTGGGTGGTGGAGGAGCTTTTAACGACGTTACCATGTCTTTCAGTAAGTTTGGAATTGTGCCTGAAGATGTTTATGCAGGACTGAATTACGGAAAGGATAAACATGTTCACAGCGAGTCTGATGCACTATTTAAGGCATATATGGATGGTGTGATCAAGAATCCGAATAAAGAACTTTCAACAGCATGGTATCCTGCTTTTCAGGGTATGCTGGATGCATATTTTGGGAAATATCCTGAATCATTCACTTTTAAGGGCAAAACTTATACTCCAAAAACTTTTGCTTCAGAACTTGGCCTGAATATGGACGATTATGTAATGGTTAGCTCTTTTTCTCATCATGAATTTTACAAGCCTTTTATTCTTGAAGTTCCTGACAATTGGGGCTGGGGAGAAGTATATAATGTTAAAATTGATGAATTGACACAAATTATTGATTATGCTGTTGAAAAGAATTATTCTGTAGCCTGGGCTTGCGATGTGAGTGAAAAAGGCTTTAGCTGGGCCGACGGATTAGCTGTGGTTCCAAGTGAGGACATTGCTGATCTCGACGGACTTGAAAGAGCTAAATGGGATGAACTTGGATCCCGCAGCAAATCTGATCTTTTCTATGATTTCTCCAAAATCCGCAAAGAAAAAACCATAACACAGGAACTTAGACAGGAGGCTTTCGACAATCTGACAACCACTGATGATCATGGGATGCATATTACAGGACTTGCAAAAGATCAGAACGGTACTAAATATTATATAGTTAAGAACTCGTGGAATATAGATGGCAACTCTTTCAAAGGCTACATGCACGCATCAGAGGCATATGTTAAGTTTAAAACAACCTCTATCCTTGTTCACAAAGAATCGATACCCAAAGATCTGAGAAAAAAGCTGGGTATATAATGTGAAAGGAAATGACTGAAAAATCATAAATAAATGTTAAAAAATGCTGATCTGAAACAATTTGAAGTTTTTCTTGTTTTTCTTTTCAAACAATAAATCTATAGCAAAATGAAGAAAAGTATTTTTTTAATAGGATTGGTAATTACATTAGTTTCATGTCAGAGTAAACCCTCTGCTGAAAACGCAGGTGCAGGTGATGCACAAAATGCTGCTCTGGCCGGTGGTTCAGAATTTAATCTAAACGCGGCTTCAAGCACAGTAAACTGGAAGGGTACAAAACCAGGTGGGGAACATGTTGGAACAGTTTCTGTTTCTGAAGGGAAACTGGGTGCAGAGGATGGTAAGCTTGTTTCAGGAAGCTTTACAATAGACCTGAATTCAATTGTTTGCGCAGATCTCACAGATGCCGACATGAATGGTAAACTGGTTGGTCACTTAAAATCGGCCGATTTCTTTGATGTGGCAAAATATCCCACAGCTAAATTTGAAATCGTTGCTGTAGAAGAAATGCCTGCTTCTGCTGTTGAAGGCGAAACAGTTAAGGCAACTCATAAGATAACAGGAAACCTTATCATGAAAGAAGTTACAAAAAGCATCAGCTTTCCTGCTCAGGTAACAGTTTCCGGAACAGAAATCAAAGCTGTGAGCGCTCCTTTTGCACTTAACAGAACTGAGTGGGGTGTAAACTATGGATCGAAATCCATCTTTGCAGAGTTGAAAGATAATTTCATCCACGATGAAATGATTATCTCACTCGATTTAGCTTTCAGCAAAGCTCAATAAAAGAAAATATCTTTTCTAAAAAGCCCTGAAGATTCACTTTCAGGGCTTTTTTCATATAATATTGGTCCGGATATCTGCTGGCGATTTCCTTTCAACCTGCTTGCCGTCAGGAAGGGTTACAGAAACCCCGATAAGTATCGGTGTAAGCGGGCTACAACCTTTGAATAACCTATTGTTACGGCAATTTTTTTTACCGCTTGTGTGTTTTTCCTTAACTGTCTGTATTTATTGGATTTGTAAATCCATTGCTCTTGATACCTGTAACAATAAAAATTTCTCTTTTATTGGCCAACTTTCTTTGTCAATTCTTTGTTAATTATTGAGTTGTTGTATTGTCAAGTTTAACTTCGATACTCTTAAGAATAATGGGTTCAGTGACCATTGAACCGTGACGGTCGAGCTTAAAACCTACCGTTTCAATCAGGTTTTTCTTTTTCTGCTTGTTTACCAGGAAATCATTTGTCGATAAAGTTATAACAATATCCTGTCCAGCTTTATCGGTATATATAGCCAAATCTCTTGATACCCCGCTCCATACATAGTAACCAAGCTCGCCTGCCTGAACAAAGGGTGTGATTTGCATCTTACCTTCATCAAAGTAAGCTTTAGGAATATTAAAAACATATTCGATTTGAAAGGGCTCAAAGTTATGAGGGGCTCCAAGCGGTTGACCAATGGTAACATCACCGGTGTGCCCTTTTGGTATTTGTCCTATTTCCCATTTAGGTATTAATTCCATGCCGTTCCCTGATTTACTGAGTTGCCTTGTAATATCCATGCTTTCGTTGGAAATACGAACATCTAACCCGTTGATTGCTTTTGGTGTGTAGTATTCAAATTTATAGGAGGTCTGTGGATTCATCACAACGGTATCAGGGGCTGGAGGAACAATTTTATGCTCGTTAAGTTTGATTTTCAAATTGCGGATTTTAATGGGAGCTGACACCACCGAACCTTTTCGTTCGAAGATGATGTTAACCCGTTCAATTTTTCTCAGTTTCATTTCGGGTTCATGATAGTCAGCCGGAATAATCCGCATTTTTTTATAGTTTCCTTCGTTGCCCTTAAAATCGGACATGGTGAAGGTATGCCCGTTGAACATATAGTCGCCTGCGGTACTTGCCTGCAAAGAGAAAACAAATTCCATCTTTCCTTCAGCAATGTATTCCTGAGGTATGCAAATCTCAAAGTTTACTTCCGATTGGGTGCAATCGCTCATTTTAATATGCTGATAAGTATGAAGCCTGCCATTTTCGACATTGCTGATGGCAACATCAGCTGAATTATAGTCGGATGCCGACCAGGTTGGTTGCATCACCACCGCATTATCAATGGAATCGAAAGTAATAGTTATCTGTTTTGAACCCAAATGAACCACATCAAGCACCCAGTTATTTGGATTGGATAGGTTCAGTTCTATATCGCTCGTTTTATCTTGGACGCAGCCACCCATAAATGTTGCTATCGTCAAAAGATTCGCAATCATTCTCATGCCAATAATTTTTTAAATAATTCAACATCTAAATTGTGGTCAATGGCTGAAAAAAACTGACCGTTTTCACCATCGTCTTCAGCCAAAGCAGGTGCTAAAGCACCGGGTAAGGTAGCTTCTACCGGATTATCGGCATTTGGGCCTCCTAAATCGGTCCGCAACCAGCCCGGATCGAGCAAATTGATGCGAACACCGGTTCCCTGAAGCTTGAATGCAATATCATCGGTAAGTTTATTCACAGCCCATTTTGAGGCACCATATGGTGCGAGTTCAGGCTGGTACATGATTCCTGAAGTTAGATTGATGACCCGGCCAAAACCGTTTTCAATCATGGCTGGAATAAAAGCGGCGCAAAGGCTGTACATGGCAAAAACATTCACTTTCATGCTCAGCATCCATTCGTCCCAGCTGTGTTCCCAATAATCGGTGTGGTATGGAGTCATAAGTGCTGCATTGTTATAAAGTATATCCACCTGGATTTTTAGGTCACGAACTTGTTCAATAACTTTATTAACCTGGTTTTCGTCCGACAGTTCTCCGTAAACGCAATAGACTTTTACCGTTTGTTTATTAAGAAGTTCCAGTGTTTTATTGCAACTTTCTTTGGTCCGTCCGTGCACAATTATGTTGCAACCCAGTTTAGCCAACGCACGGGCAACTTGCTGTCCCACTCCTCGGCTCGACCCTGTTATCAGGGCATTCTTTCCTTTTATCTGTATCATTGGTTTATGTTTTAAAATTATTTACTTGCTTAGGTTAAAATTAAATTGAGTCAATCAAATCATCTTTTACTTTACTGAAAGAAAGATTCTGGAGTGTACTTATTTTATTGTCCTCCGGTTTTTACTTGATGACTAATTTTACTATTTGCTGATCGATTTTTACTAAGTACAACCCGCTTGACTGGTCTGATAAATCAATGAAGTCGCTATTTCCTTCCCTTATTTTTGTGCCCAGAGTGTTAAAAACCTCCCAGCTTGCCTCTTTGCTGATTTCGAATAACCCATTATCGCTGGGGTTTGGATAGACAGTGATACCATCCGGTTGTTTCAATGAGTTTATTTCGGTTGGAATTTCAATTACACCATGAGCATGGGTAAGTGTTTCATAGAATATATTCAAAGCTGACCATCCTTTAGGCCGGATGTTGGTACCTATGTGTTTTCCCGTATTGGGCATATCAATCCCTTTGCGTATGTGGTAATGATTATAACCTATTTCCCATGTATCGATGTTTTCAACATTAGTGACATTATTGGAGCAAGTGCCCTGCATTTCTTTAGTTAATTGTTGAGTAGCCATAAGTTCCATTGTTTTAACGTATCGATCGGTATTTGGTGTATACACATCTACTCCTTGATTCCAGGCTACTTCAGCAGCATGCAGGGCAGATGCCATAGCAAAATGAGCATGGTGATCGTTGTCACGGCAGGTTTCCTGAGTTAACCCATCAATCCATAAAGTTGGAAAAGACCAGTAACTATTAATATCACCATTATCACCTGATATTGGAGGAACCCCACCATCTGACTCTAAATAAAAGTAAGATGGATTTCTCTTGTTCAATCTTTCAATTCCAATGTTAAAGGCTTCTTCATCCTCATTAAAAACCGCTATGTTTAAGAGTGCATCTATTTGCGTTAAATCTACATTACCATTCCAGGTACTTGCCGTTAATAGCTGAGGATAAAAAGCACGCTTAAACATATCCTTTACATTAGCTCTATCTATTGAATCCCAGCCTGAATAATCTCTCATAATTTCAGCAGCCGGCCCAAAAATTGCTCCCATCCACCCTGCCTGCAGTTTGTCCTGATCATTACCACCCGTGAAGCCTTCCAGGATGGTCCATGCATTGAGCACAGCAATGGCCTGCTGGGCATATTGGTCATCGTCGGTGAAATACCAGGTGAGTGCATTGGCGTAAGCTTTCCATGTTTCATCCCTTGCAGGACCGGCTTGTGAGTTATCATTTGAATTTATTGTTTTCTTTGCATTGGTGCCTCCGGTAGCTTTCGATTTCATATCGTAATAAAATTTTAACCAAGGCTGCTGCTTTGTTGCAATTTTTTCCTTAACAAAATCAAGTTCAGTTTGTCCCACCACTCCACCTGGATGAACAAACGAAACTGTTTGAGCGGAAACACAAAAAGCACTTAGGATTATTGAAAATAAAATACTAATTTTTTTTCTAAACATCCCTTTATTTCCCGAATGTACCATTCTGGTCAGTATTTACTTCTTTAGATATTTTTAATCCTGGAATTTTTATTTTCAATTTTTGAAGGGCTTATTTTCCATCCAGTTGCACCCGGCCAGTTAGGAGGTTTTCACTTTTTAATTCACTTTTTTATAAACCAATTCAATCCCCTTGCCTGTACTGAGGTTGCGGCTGTATTGTTTGTCTATAGGGTTGTTCCAGTGTTCTGCAGTACCAAGGCTTTTGAGTGGCGTTCCGTCGCGTTCCGGGTCGTATATTACCCCTGATGGAGGGTTGTTGGCCAAGGCCATTTCTTCCATGGCATGATCGCTGTATAGCATATCCGGTGCGTCGGGCCATGCAGCCAATGCAAAGTCAAGAACGACCGATTCGATGGCAACCGGATCCTGAGAAACAAATAAGCTGCCCATCCACTCGTTATTAAATGGAGCCAAAGTCCATTTTGTATTTGGAAATCCGTTTAATGTTTTATTGCTGTATATACCGTCAACTAAATATAGTACTGTTTTTGCGCCCAAGTCTTTGTGTCCGATAAAATCGGGGTAAACTGAATATTGCCGTTTGCCTTCCCTGCTTTGGCTAAAACCGCTGCCGTGTGTGTTTTTACGCCAATCGGTTTCGATATTCAGACACCCGAAAAAGTTTTTAGCACCAAGCGTCACACCCTGGCTAACGTGTCCTTTCATAATAGCTAAGTTGATGACATAATTAGCCTCTACAAAACAGGTTGCCAAGCCTTTAGTGCTTCCATTGAAATCAAAGGAATAAACAAACCCATTTTCCACAAAAGTAGCTTTTTCACGTCCGTCGCCACCTACATGATCGATGAAATGAATGTCTGGATAAACAGCATGGCATTTATCGTAAATATTGTTGGTAATAAAACGGCTGGGATCGGCAACCGTAATGTTTTCCTGTGGAATTCCGGCTTCATTTACCAAGCTTTTTAACAGCGACAGAATTAGGGTGGGATTGGCATTTATTTCAGGGCTGCTTTCGTGCGAATCGGTATTGTTTTGGTTAACCTTAATAACCACCTTCTCGCCCGATTGGTAGTCAACATCTTTATTGTTTTTGGTTTTATTGAAAAAACGGAACAAGGCATCCCACGATTTTTTTTCGCTTATGGTATTTGTCAAACTGAACAAGGTTTGAGAAAAAAGTTGATCGGTTTCCGTTTGATTGTTGTAATTATCTTCCCACCAGAATCCGGTTTCACCATCCCAGGTGGCAATTTTTGGGTTGTATCCCCAGGTTACCCTTCCTGGAAACATACCTTTTGCCTCACCCAGTGGAATGTTGGGTTTATACCAAATGGCTAAATCAGCCTTTTTGGTTTCGGCTTTCAATGGGTGGGTAATTATCGAAACTCCACCAATTCCAGCTACCAGGAAAAGCGCAGCTAAAATGTATTTAGCCTCTAACAGTTTACTTTTTGCTTTTTTAAAGGCAAAAGCTGAACCGGAAACAGCCAACAACCAGATTACAAAACCCGACATAATGGGAGAAGCCGCCTGCATGCAAGGATATGTGGCTCTGGAGGGCTTGGGAATTACCCGTAACAGGAACCACAAGGTAGAACCGATTCCGAGAAAAATGAAGCTAATTTTTATCCAATGTCTTTTGAAAAATTCAACGGACTCTGAAAATCTCTTACTTCTTGTTTTCATGTGCTAAGTATTTTGATGTTGTTTTTAAAATCAATTCGAATTTGTGTGAAGGGTGATGGTTTGCAATCCTTTTTCCAATTTAAAACTTGCCATGCTATCCAATCGGTTCCAATGGTGCCATTGTCTCCAGGGCACAGTATCGGCTTCCACAAATGTGGAGAGAATTGTAAGTAAGCCGGTAACATCGGTATCATTCACCGCGATGGATATTTTTCCATTTTTATTGGATGTGAACATGATTCCAGCTTTGTAGGTTCCTTCCTCCTGAACATTTACCGTGTATTTCAACCATTCACCGGGTTTGGTCCAACCCACATAGAGTTGGTCTTTTTCGGTTTCCACCAGATTATAAATGGTGTTATCAATTGGTATTTCCGTGAATTTGGTATAGGAAATATCTACGGGTTCATTCATTCGGAATTCATTGATATAAGACCCATCAGCAGGATTCAACCCACCGCTTCCCGAATTAATCGAATCTGTATCGTGAAATGCAATTCCCTCGCCTCCTGTATCGTAGAATTCACACTGCAATCGACCTGGAATGGTTTGAGCACCCCCATTATAACGCGAATCTTGAAAGGGTTTTCCCTGATAGTTATTCAATAGGTTTTTTGACTGGCAGGATACAAGAAGCCCCATTCCTAAAACTAGGAATCCAAAAGAAATAATCCATGCGTTACTCGTTGTTTTCATAACTGACCCTTTTAAATTGACACTTTATTTCATCGCTTTACAAAAGTAATTTAAATATTCAGTTACACAAGAGGCTTTGCTACGTTAATTATTAGTGATCATTTTATGGTTTATATATTTAATTGTATTTTAGCACTTTCAATATTGTTTTACAAAGCCGAGAAATAAAGATGGCTAAAGAAGGAATACAAACCGAGAATTCCGATATTCTGGGAAACCAAAATAAAATTAGAGTACTGCAGTTAATTCGGAACAATAAGGAGATCACCCGTTCTGAAATAATCGCAAAATCAGGGTTAAGTGCGCCAACGGTAACCCGTATTGTAGAAAATTTGGTGCAGCTTAATCTTGTTCAGAATAACAGTATTGGTTTATCCATTGGAGGGAGGCCACCCCAATTAATCCGTTTTAATTCAAAAGAAAATTTCGTAATTGGCATTGATTTGGGTGCTACATTTATCCGGTCGGCCCTTTCCAATCTGGATGGAGAGTTTATTTTTGAAATTCATGTCCCTACCAATCTGAAAAATGGTTTTAATGGGGTAATGGAACAAGTGGGGGAATTGATTGAGCGGTTATGTGAAAGGGCTTATAAAAACTCCCTTTCCATTTGGGGAATTGGTATTGCTGTTTGCGGAATGGTTAATAAAAATACTGGCCTTGTGGAATATTCGCCCATTTTTGGATGGAAGAATGTGAATATTCAGGAAGCATTGTCAAAATATACCCATCTTAACATAGCTTTGGGAAACGTAACCCACCTTATAGCATTGGGAGAAATGCTTTACGGGGTGGGTAAGGAATTTCAAAACTTCATTTGTATCAATGTAGGATATGGCATTGGTTCAGGAATAATCATTGATGGAAAACTATTTAGCGGTGCCGATGGCATAGCCGGAGAAGTGGGCCATATTATCGTTGATAGGCAAACTACAAAAAAAGGGTTGGAAGGAATTAAGGGAACACTGGAAGCTCTTGCCTCAGGCTATGGAATAGCCGAAATTGCCCAAGCTGCTGCAAAATTGGATAGCAACAGCATCCTGTTTTCAGCGAACCCCGATGAAATTGATGCAAAAATGATTTTTGAAGCCGCAGGAAAAGGGGACCGGCTATGCATTGAAATTATTGACCGCATTGCCGATTATTTAAGTATTGGTATGGATACCCTCATTAAATTATTCAATACGGAATGCATCGTGCTATCCGGAGGGCTTATCCAGAATGATGACTTTTTAATTACTAAAATCCGTAAGCAAGTAAAGAATTATTCCATGAGTGCCATTTCACGGTCGGTACCTATTGTTAAATCGGGTTTTGGTGAGAATGCTGCCTTAATGGGTTCGTTCTCTCTTATTCTGGAGCAGATTTTGTTATTACCAAAAAATATCATTAGACAATCCGAAATATTATAAGGATAGTCAAACAAAATCTCCTAAATCTATATTCTGAAGCGGACTTCCATTTTCAATATCGGTTTTATCTTATAAAGCAACGATTCTGCATCTTTATGGGAACCCTGCTGAAGGCTTAACTGTTTATAATTAACCTAATAATTGAATGGTGCAAGTGTCATATTATTTGTGTTTGTAATTTTGCTGAATGTATCTTTTTAAGCCGTTCGAGTTTTTTTAGTACGTTTGGCAAAATCAAATTTTGAGATATGTTCACCTAAAAATGCTTCAATTATAACTCTTTCAGATAGTGTTAATCTGAAGAACTTTTTTTTCTCCACAAAACAAAGCTAAACTTTTAGGTTGTTACGTTAGGTTTGTGAACCTGCTGAATATTCGAGATAATGCATGTTAACTTCTTTATTTAGGTAATTCTCAGATCCAGTTACTCACTATCACCCTAAATCTTCAAGTTTGTACTTGTAAAAAACAATCTCCTTCATCTTTTCCAAAAAAATCCTGACAATGTGATTATATTTGTAATCCTGACAAAATAGAACATTCTTACATTGATGAAAAAATTCCTAATCCGCTCCGTAATTTTTTGCATTGCATTTCTTTTGCTTTTGAATTTTAAGCCCTTTTTTAAAGATACATACCTTAACGGTTCTTCCTTAAATCCCCCGCAGATAAGTGATCCTGCATTCCTGTATTCCGATTCAGCCTGGGTCGATTCGGTAATGGAAACGCTGAGTATGGACGATAAAATCGCCCAGCTGATGATGGTTGCAGCATATTCAAACCGCGATGAAGAGCACATTCAGGAAATTGAACGTTTGATTCAGAAATATCATGTTGGTGGCCTTATTTTCTTTCAGGGAGGACCCGTTCGACAGGCAAATCTTACTAACCGCTATCAGAAGATTTCAAAGATTCCCATGCTTATTGCAATTGATGGGGAGTGGGGACTGGCAATGCGCTTGGACAGCACCATAGAATATCCCCGGCAAATGAGTCTTGGTGCTATTCAGAACGATGCCCTGATCTACCAGATGGGTTATGACATAGGCCTCCAATGTAAAAGATTGGGCATACATGTTAATTTCGCTCCTGTTGCCGATGTGAATAATAATCCCTCCAATCCGGTGATCAATTCAAGGTCTTTCGGGGAAAATCCATATAATGTTGCAGTTAAAGCTCAGAAATATGCGGAGGGAATGCAGGATGCCGGCGTAATTGCAACCGCAAAGCATTTTCCAGGACATGGTGATACTGATGCGGATTCTCATTATTCTCTCCCCGTAATCAAGCATAACCTAAACAGACTTGATTCGATAGAGTTTTATCCCTTTAAATATATGATTGATAGGGGATTGCCGGCCATTATGTCCGCGCACCTTAACATTCCAGCTTTGGATACTTCTCATAATCTGGCTTCTTCGCTTTCTCCGCTTATTATTGACAGTTTATTAAAGTATGAAATGAAATTCAATGGCCTTATCTTTACTGATGCCTTGAATATGAAAGGTGTATCATCATATTTTAAACCCGGCGATGCAGAATTGATGGCGTTTCTGGCCGGTAATGATATTTTGCTCATGCCAGGGGATGTTCCGAAAGCAATTGCTTCAATCCGGAAAGAAATAAAAAAGGGACATATTTCAGAATCCGAACTGGATGCGCGTTGTCGCAAGGTGTTATTTGCAAAAGCATGGTCGGGTTTAAATCATTATAAACCTGTAAAGATCGAATCTCTTCACAAAGATCTGAATTCACCTTCATATCATGTTCTTCGAAGGAATCTTATTGCAAATTCTGTCACAGTTGTCAGAAATGATAATCAGGTTCTTCCGCTCTTTCGTTTAGAAGACTATTCCATTGCTTCTGTCAGCATAGGAAACGGTAAGCCTGATCCTTTTGCTGTCAGCCTCCGCAAGTATTCAGGAGTAGATACTTTTTTCATTTCAAAGGATGCAGCAAAAGCAGATTTTGATAGTCTGAATGTTAAGTTAGGACGTTATAATACGCTGATTGTTAGCATACAGGAAACTTCACAATGGCCTGGAAGAAAGTACGGTTTAACGAAGACATCGCTTAAATATCTTTCTGAACTTAATTTCGCTGGAAATACCATACTTTCTCTGTTTGGAAATCCCTACAGCATCTCACTCTTTGATAATTTTAATGCATTCGATGCAATTATAGTAAGTTATGAGGATACTCCTGATACAAAGGAAATAACAGCCCAAACAATCTTTGGAGCGATTCCGGCAGATGGGAAACTCCCTTTCAGCGCATTGCCTTTTTTCAATGCTGGCGAAGGAATCAAGATGGAAAGTCTGCAACGTTTGTCCTATGGTATTCCTGAGGAAACGGGAATGGATTCTGAAACTTTGAAGAAAATTGATTCCATTGCGCTTGATGCAATTAAATCTAAAGCCACACCCGGCT
>JFJP01038578.1_pt1 | contig 16774 bp, 6 predicted proteins | sample 431651 | NCBI WGS metagenome assembly JFJP01 (sample SAMN02602958, study PRJNA72255) | Microbial mat metagenome, whole genome shotgun sequencing project. | biome: fresh water; feature: sink hole; material: water; isolation source: purple microbial (photo- and chemosynthetic) mats found in... | reverse complement strand
AATTCAACGGCATGAACAGTATAATCTTTTTCCGGATTAAGACCGGAAAGTATAACTGAATCTGCTTCTCCCTTGTATATGCAATACCATCCTGTGCTGCCCAGGGGAGAGCCGTCACCAAAATATGAATTGGCAAAATATGTAGTATTGTTTACAGGGCTTGAAGGACCTGAAGTCCCTTCTTTGGCGAAAAGAATACACCTGTCGCCATTTCCTCTCTGCCATCTCAACAGTATAGAAGTTGTATTGAAGTTGCCGCCAATCAGTTTTGTTGGTTGTTGAGGTGTAATATTAAATGCAACAGGATCAGAGAATGGGCCTCCTTCAAATGAATTGTCAATAGCCTGAACACTGGCAACATAATCTATATTCCATCTCAGATTTTTGATATCGAGTGTATTACTCAGCCTTGTGTTGCCAATTGAAACAATTTTCCTCTTTCCTGCATTATCAGATTGTGGTGACACCAGCTCAGAGGATGTGGAATTAAGGCCAACTCTGATGTTGTAAGAAAGTGAATTTAAAGGAGTTTCATCGCCAGATACCCTGTTCCAGGTAAGATTTGCAGTAGTTTTATTAAGCTCATAAGTAAGATTACCAGGTTTTCCAGGTTTATTATTAGCTGTTGAATTGTTGTTTTTATAGATCTTTGCAACCAGAGCTGAGGTATTATCAAAACCTGCTACAATAAGATCAAGATCTCTGTCATTGTCAAAATCGCAAAAACCTGATGAACTTTCCTTAGTGCCGATTATTGTAATAGTGCTGTTTTTAGTGAAAGTGCCAGTGCCATTGTTGGTATAAATCTCTGAAACCGGTGTATTGCTCCTTAAACCGGATAAAAACAGATCCAGATCTCCGTCATTGTCATAATCACCACAGGAAAGGGTACTGTTCATTACTCCTCCCACGTTGTGACCGGTTTGCTCCGTAAAACCACCGGTTTTATTGTTGATGTAAATATTTGTGACAACAGCAAAGTTTGAATCTTCCCCTGTTACAATCATGTCGAGATATCCGTCATTATTAAGATCGCCCCAGCTGCCTGATGCAAATAAGAGACCTGTAAAATGGGAATTAGTTAGTTCACTGAAAGTTCCGTTTTTATTGTTTCTGTAGACTTTTGCAACCCTGCTTAATGTTGCGGTTTCGCCTGTTACGAAAACATCCGGATATCCGTCATTCTCAATATCTCCGAAAGAAGACCACCCTTTGAATAGGGGGATGAATGAAGTTCCCTGCATTAATGTGAATGCTCCGGAACCATTGTTGAGGTAGATCCTTGATACTCTTTCTGCTGTTGTAGCCATTCCTGTCATGAGTATATCTAGGTCTCCGTCACGGTCAACATCGCCCCAGGAAACTGAACTTTTGTATATTCCTGGTAATCCGGAAGCGATCTCAGTGAAAGTAACGCCACCATCATTCCTGTATATTTTTGAAAGTGAGTTAAGTGTAAAAGCTGTAGTTCCCGTGACGAGCAAATCAAGGTCACCGTCGTTATCACAATCGCCCCATGCAGAAGAGCCGTTATAAACGCCTGTAAATGAGATGCCTGAATCAGTGAATGTATTGTCCCCGTTGTTATGGTATAATAATGTTGCCTGGTCAATGTCGTTAAGTCCCGACACAAGAAAATCTGTAAAGCCGTCATTGTCATAATCACCCCAGGCAACTGAGCCCTGGCCCATTCCATCCAGATTAACTGCTTCAGTAAATTGCTGGGCTAAAAGCAAATTATTGATGGAAGTGACTGAAAACAATGATATTAGCAAAATGGTGTGAAACTTTTTCATGGATATTAGATGAAGTAATATAATCAACTATTATTCTTTATATCTATTCAATTAGTCTTTCTTACACCTTATATAAAAACCTCCTAATGCACTTGCATAAGAAGTACCTGTGGTGCCATAAATTCCATTATAGTTGTAGTCAATCCTTACATAACGCTGGCTGGTACTTGTCCACCACCTGGTTGTTTCTAAAATGCCGGCATAACCACCATCATAGTATCCGCCTCCCCGGCCATAAAACATGCTGCTATTATCGTGTCCGGTCATTCCGTTATTCCAGTAAGAATAAACAAAAGTATAAACCATTCCTATTCTTCTTAGATATCTCGCAACGTCATTCATTTTCGAGCCGGCAACAGAAGTTCCTCCAAGATTACTCGCAAGCGTATACCATTCACTCTGGGATGGGACATGCCATCCGGTTGGGCAAATATTGGCTGAACTAGAAGCAACACTCCAGTTATACATCAGACCATAACTATCACCATATGAGGCATTGTCATTGTATTGTAGCCAAACCAGGAAAGCTCCGCCACCACCTCCAAACTGGGATGTGTCGGATCCTCCTCCAATAGAACCACCAGCATAATGAATAACTTTAAGGTTAGACTGCATCCATACATTTCCGTTTACAGATACTGTGCCGTATACATTTCCGTCATAATCAGTTAGGTTTGCCGGAGTTGTAAATGATCTGTTTATACCATAGCTCGTTCCAATTGAGTTTGTTGCATAAGCTCTTACATTGTAAGTTGTTCCGGGAGTTAATCCTGAAATACTGCTGTCAAATAATCCTGCACCGGTTCCGTTTGTTGTTATTGAGTTCCCTGTAGTTGGATTGACCGATGTACCCCAGCAGATACCTCTTGCTGTTACCGCTGATCCCCCTTCGTCTGTTACATTACCACCACCCGAAGTAGCTGTGCCGCTTATAATTGTGGAGATTGTTGAAGTTGTAACAGTCGGAAGTACCGCAGGCGTTGTAAAAGGAACTTCAGTGCCATATGTAGTACCCGTTGAATTTGTAGCATAAGCCCGTACATAATATGTAGTTGCTCTTGTGAGTCCGCTAATCGAACTTACAAATGATGTTGGACTGCCGGAGAGTGCTGTTTTGGTTGCCAGCCCTACATGAGGAGCGGTTGAGGTACTCCAGCATACACCATAAGTAACACCTGATGAACAGTTACCGCTAATAGTTCCGCCTGAAACGGCAGTTGTTGCTGTTAAACTTGTTATTGCTGCAGTTGTTACAGCTCCGGGCACTACCCCTTTGGTAGTAAATGAAACAGGGTCGCCGTAAACAGTTCCTGCGGAATTTGTCGTATATGCTCGAACGTAATAGGTTGTACAAGGGATTAATCCAGTAAGGTTAACTGAATATGCTCCGGGTCCGGTTCCTGAATTGACAACAGTAGAATTTGCAATTGTTAATGCAGGAGTGCTGGTTGTCTTGTAGACGATTCCCCTTGTTACACCTGTTGTACAGTTACCTGAAATTGTTCCTCCGACAGTAGCACCCGTTGTGGTTACAGTTGCAGAGTTGATAGCAGTTGTAGAGATTGCCGATACTACAGTACTGGTAGTGAATGATAATTCATTGCCATATTGTGTTCCTGAGCCATTTATCGCATATGAACGGATATAATAGGTTGTACATGGAATCAGTCCGGTGATACTAATCGGGAAACTACCGCTGCCGATACCATTAGTAAGTTTACTGCCTGATGTTGTTGGGCCTGAAGAAGTACCCCAGCAGACACCCCTTTCAGTTACTGTTGATGCGCAATTACCTGAGATAGTTCCACCTGTGGACACAGATGTAGAAGCAGGTGAAGTAAGGGCCGTCGTTGCTACTGTTGGCAAAACAGAAGCTGTTGTGAAAGTAAGGTCTGAACCATAAGCAGTGAAACCAGCATCATTAGTAGCATAAGCCCTTATGTGATAAGTAGTGCAGGGAATAAGACCAGATAAACTGCTTGTGAAAGAACCTGTTCCTGTTCCGTCTGTTGTCTTTGAGTTGGAGGTTGTAGGATTGGCAGAAGTACTCCAGCATACTCCTCTCGAAGTTATTATTTTTGGTCCGCCTGCGTCTCCATCATCAGTAATGTTTCCTCCGCTTGTTGCGGTTGTGGTGCCAATTGCAGATGCCGCAGTTGTTGTCAGAACAGGAGCCCCGGCCTCTACTGGTGTTGTGAATAAGATCTGGCTACCATATCCTGTTCCGGCATTATTTGTAGCATAGGCTCTGACATAATAAAGTGTACTTCCGCTTAATCCTGTAAGATTACTTGTGAAAATTCCGGTTCCTGTACCATCAGATGTTACATTATCAAATATTGTCGGATTGGAAGAATTGCCATAACATACTCCCCTTGAAGTTACCGGATCGCCTCCGTCGTTTGAGATATTGCCTCCAGTAGTTGCTGTGGAACTTGTAACTGCAGATTGCGCAGTTGTACTAAGAGTTGGAATAACATAAGGAAGAGCTAAGGTTGTAAATGATACCTCATTCCCATAAACGATTCCGACACTGTTTACAGCCCATGAGCGCACATAATATTCTGTGCTGAAATTCAGTCCTGTAACAGAACCGGAGAATGTACCGGTTCCGCTTCCGATAGTGATACTTGAATTACTGGTAGTCGGGTTTGTTGAGGTGCTCCAGCAAACTCCACGGGAGGTAACTGATGCTCCTCCGTCACTAGTGATATCTCCTCCGGCAGTTGCTGAAATATGATTGAAGACTGATACTGCAGTTGTGGATAAAGTAGGCAAAACAGGATCCGGAGTAGATGTTGTAACAGTAACCTCACTGCCATAAGCTGTTCCTGCCGAGTTTGTTGCATAAGCTCTTATATAATACTTGGTACTCGACAAAAGGCTGGTGACATTACTGACAAAAACTCCTGCACCTGTTCCATCACTGGTTTTGGGACCATCAATTGTTGGTTCGGAAGCAAGGCCATAACAAATACCTCTTTCTGTAATTCCACCTCCACCGTCGCTTGTAATATTACCACCTGAAGTAAAACCTGTTGTTGTTATGTCTGATCCTGAGGTTGTTGTAAGGCTTGCCATTCCTACAGGAGGATCCGGAGTTGTAAACATAACCTGATCACCGTAAGCTGTCCCTGCTGAATTTGTGGCATAGGATCTTACATAGTAAACAGTATTTGGACTGAGTGCTGTTAATGAACTTGTATAAATTCCTGATCCTGTACCGTTAGTAGTTTTTGAATCTGAAGTTGTGGGATTCTCTGTTGTACTCCAGCAGATCCCGCTTACAGTAATTGTTCCTCCTCCGTCATCCGTTATATTTCCGCCGCTTGTTGCTGAGGAATGTGTAATATCTGAAATTGATACCGTTGAAATAGTTGGGAGCTCTGCAGGAGGTGCTGACGAGGTAAATTGAACCTCGTTTCCGTAGGCAGTTCCCATATGGTTAGTTGCATATGCCCTTACATAATATAAAGTGCTAGGTGTAAGTCCGGTGAACGGACTCGAAAAATCACCTGGGCCTGTGCCGTTTACGGTTCTGGAATCATCAATTGTCGGAGTCGCGTTAGTGCTGTAACAGACACCCCTTGCTGTCACTTCGCTTCCGCCGTCACTGGAAATATTTCCTCCACCAGTAGCAGCTGATGATGTTATATCAATGAGAGATTTAGTGGTAAGAGTGGCAGTGGTTGGGTCATTCTCAAGGGTTGTGAATGTCATGTCGTTACCATATACCTTTCCGGCATTGCTTTCAGCAACTATTCTGAAATGATATAAAGTGCTTTTTGTCAGACCGGTGACATTTACTATGGATGGAGTGTCTGAATAACCAGAAGCATTATCCGGAATTCCAAACAGAACTATTCCGTATGAAGTGGTTGTCCCGTATTCAAATTTAATGGATGTTGTACTGCCATTTGCATTTACAAGCCCTTGCAAAGTAGCTGTTGTCGGATAAATTAGTTTTGCTGCAAGAGTTGTAACAGCAGGTGGTGTTGGAGTAGCAAAAGTAAAATCATCACCATATACGGTACTACCCTGGGAAACAGCTTTAAGTCTGAAATGATAGAGAGTATTATAAGTCAATCCTGCTAAAGTAGCTGAGACTGGAACTGCATTTATTTCACTTGAAGTTGCTGGTGAAGCGGCAATGCTCGATCCGTAACTTGTTGTTAATCCATATTCAAATGATATTGTTGTAATTATACCATTTGCATTGACAGATCCGTTAAGTGTGGCAGAATTAGCTAAAATTGTAGTTGCAGCAGCTGTAACAGCAACAGGTGAAAGGGTCATAAAAGTAAAATCATCACCATAAACTATACCACCCTGACTTTCTGCTCTTAGCCTGAAATGATAAAGAGTATTTGCAGATAAACCTGTTATTGCTGCCGAAGCCGGGACTAAAGTTATTCCATTTGATGATGATGGTGAAGCAGCAACACTTGACCCGTAACTTGTTGTAGTACCATATTCGAATGTTATTGATGTAATAAAACCATTTGCATTTACTGATCCGTTAAGTGTTGCAGTACTGGCCAGAAGTGAAGTTGCATCAGTTGTAACAGCACTTGGAGGAGTACTTGTCGTTGTTTTAAAACTCATGTCACTGCCGGTTATTGTTCCTGCAACACTTACAGCTATAACCCTGAAATGATATGTTGTGTTCTCAGTCAAGCCGCTGATATCAACTTTGGTGGCTATAATTGAATTTCCGGTTGCATTATCTGGTACTCCGTTGACAGTTGTCCCATAGGAGGTAGTTGTACCATATTCAAAGGTTATTGCTGTTGCTGATCCATTTGAATTAACCTCTCCGTTGAGTGTTGCTGTTGTAAGAGTGATATTTGATGCATTCTGGGTTGTTGCAACTGGGGGCTGAGTAGTTGTAAAGGTAAGGTCCTCTCCATAGGTTGTTCCTCCGGCGCTCACAGCCTTAACTCTGAAGTGATACAACTGACCTGGAATCAACCCGGTAAGTGCAGCGGATACGTTTGATGGTGTAATTCCGGTAACCGTAGCAGGGGTAGCGTTTGCAGTTGATCCATAAAATGAAGTTGTCCCGTATTCAAATGTTACCGTTGTACTGCTCAGGTTAGCATTAACCGATCCGTTTATGGTTGCTGTTGTATTAGTAACAGAAGTTGCGGCAGAAGATGTTGCTGTAGGTGCAACCAAACTTGCCAGGGTTGTAAAAGTAAGGTCCTCGCCTGTCACAGTACCGGCTGCATTTGTGGCTTTTACCCTGAAATGATAGGTGGTGTTCGGTGTTAAGCCTGTAAGGTTTGCAGTAACATCTGTAAGCGAAGAACCATTTATTATGTTGGTTACAGCATCAATTGTACTTCCATAAGCCGTAGATGTACCATACTCAAATGAAACCGCCGTAGATGTTCCGTTTGGATTCACACTTCCGTTTAAAGTTACTGTGGTTTCAGCAACAGAAGCAGCTGCTTTAGATGTGCTAACAGGAGGAATAGCTACTATCTGAGCTGTTCTTACATTGTCGTATAAATAGGTATCACCTTCTTTGATAAAACCTCTGATGTTGTAAGTCTTATTCCTCTTCAGATCCTTAATTTCAGCTGAAAAAGTACCCACTGCAGGGGGTCCCAGCTTTACAACGGTATCTGTTACTACAGGGCTTGTATTTCTTATGGAGTAAGCAACTCCGTAATCACTGTTTTTATTACCGCTCAGGGATATGATCTTTCCGCTGACTTTTACTGTATTGTCAACAACGGTGACATCAGTAATTTCGAGGTCAGTTACCTTTTCATCTTTCCTGCAGGTTGTAATAATAAAGGCGCAAATCAGGGCCAGAGAAATAAAACTTAGCGCTTTTGTTTTCATTTTCTACGTCAGTTTAGAGTGTTGTAAAACACATATTACCAGGTTTTTGAGGCAAAACCCCCAAAAAAGCAAATTCTCACAATAAATAATCTGAAAAGATATAATGTTTTGCCGGTTGAAACAAGTATATTCTGACATATTTGACTAACCGACAGAATGTTGTGATGAATGAATTTCGAATATTTCCGCGGCTCGTACCAAGTTCCTTTTCTGTTGTGTTTTTTAACAAAATCTGTTCAGTTTTGTTCATATTCGTATATTTAATACCTTTAGGTTTGGATTCAGGCATTATTTTTGAAGTTTAAGGATGGGTTCAAATGACAGATTAATAACTATATCATAATAAATCCATTAGTATTGATTATCATTAATTTATATAGCCATGTTTTTAAAGAGATTATTTTTAGTAACAGTAGTATCCTTCGCAGCATTAATTGCTTCAGCACAGGAAAAAGTATCCCCTTCAGATTATGCTTTCAGTAAGGGATTGAAATCTCAGGTAGTACTAAATGATGATTTTTCAAAGTTCAATAATTACTGGCTTCTTGGAATCGAAGAGAACAGCTGGTCTGAAAGTATCGAGGATGGACATCTTGTTTTTCAGTCGCTGACTGATAAAGCCAAGGAGGATCTTCTTCCCGTAATTATTGATCAGAAACGTAATTTCGAGATCGAAACTTCAATAAGATTTGTTGAAGGTAAAATGGATAAAGGTTATGGTCTGCAGTGGGGAAAAGCTATTAACCCTCTGAAGCAGTTCGACTTTCTTCTAACGGGTAGCGGCCACTTTACAATTGATAAATATACCGGCGATTTCAAGGATTATGTACCTTTTACATTATCCGATAAGGTAAACAGATATGCCTTTAATAAACTTACTGTCAGGAAGGTAGCTGATACTTATTATTTCTTCCTGAATGAAAAACTGGTACATTCAATGCCTTTTGAACCATTCTTTGGGAACCTCCTTGGGTTTCAGGTAGCTGAAAATTCAACTATAAGAGTAGATAATATCGAAATCGCCTACCTCGATAAGGCAGCTGAGGGAATGTCAAAAGTTCTTATTATGGACTATAAATTTAACTCTGCAGGCGATAAGGTAGCCGTTGGGAAACCTGTTACACTAACTGTAAATGTATCAAATGTAGGTGATAAGGATGCCGATGCTATTACAATAAATTATAAACTTCCTGCAAATGTTGAAGTTGTTGACTTTAAGAATGTTGCAGCATTGAAGAAAGGCGAGGAGCAGCTAATCTCCCTGCAATTCTTTGCTACAAAGAACTATACCGATTCTGTTATCCCTGTTAAGTTTGAGATTGCCGGGGCCGATATAACAAATGTTAACGACATTGATCTTTCTGTAAGTATCGATAAGCCTGTAAAAGAGAATGTTGATAAAATGATGGCCCAGAACTACAGTGAGTTCAGAGGCGGGAACGATCCTCTCAAAGGACTAAACGTGGCTCAGGCAATGAAAGCAGTTGAGGTAGGGGAGTATTATGGACTTATTATAGGAATCGACCAGTACAGCGGCGAATGGCCAATGCTTAAAAATGCGGTTAATGATGCAAAGGGTGTTGCTGATCTACTGTCATCAAAGTATACCTTTCATTATATGAAGACATTATATGACAAGGATGCAACACGTGATAATATCCTGAAAGAGTTTGAATACCTCCTTGGCAGCGTAAAAGCCAATGATAATGTGCTGATATACTATTCAGGCCATGGTGAATATATTGAGAACATGGATAAGGGTTTCTGGGTCCCGGTTGATGCTGCTGCCAAATCTATTTCAAAATATATTTCCAACGAGGATATAAGGGCTTTCCTTACCGGAATAAAATCAAAACATACCCTGTTGGTTACTGACGCCTGTTTCAGCGGCGATATCTTCAGGGGAAAAACAATGACAATCCCCTACGAAAACTCAACCAAATACTACTCAAAAATGTATTCGCTGAGCAGCAGAAAAGCGATAACTTCAGGCGGTGTTGAACCGGTTATGGATAAAGGAAAGGAAAACCATTCAATATTTGCATATTACTTCCTGCAGGCTCTTAAGAACAATACTGAAAAATATTTCGATGCCGGACAGGTTTTCGATTTCATTAAAATACCTGTGGTGAACAATTCATATCAGACTCCGGCCTACAGTCCTATACGTAATGCCGGGGACGAGGGAGGTCAGTTTATTTTTATAATGAAGTAAGAAAAGAACCACGGAGAAGAAAGAATAACCACGGAGACACGGAGATCACGGAGAAGCACAGAGAAGAAATAAGAAACCACGGAGACACGGAGAGCACTGAGAAACACGGAGAAAATTTTTATAGATTAAATGATTACCCAGGCTTATATCAATGAAATTTCATATAAGATAATTGGATGTGCAATTGAAGTACATAAACATCTTGGTCCTGGGTTGCTTGAGTCGGTGTATGAGGCATGCTTTATTGATGAATTGAGGAATTCTGGATTAGAAGTTAGGTCACAATTATACGTTCCTGTTCAATACAAAGGAAGGGATTTAGGGGGTAATCTAAAACTTGATTTGCTTGTTAATGATTTAGTTATAATTGAAGAGAAAGCTGTTGAGGTCATGATTCCTCTTTATAAAGCTCAACTCTTGTCATATTTGAAACTATCAGGTAAACCCAAAGGATTATTGATTAATTTTAATAGCGAAAATATTAAGGAGCAATTGATATCACTTGTCACTGAAGAATTTGCGAAATTACCCAAATATTAGTCTCTGTGTCTCTCTGTGTTCTTCGTGTCTCCGTGGTTCAAAACTTTTTAATTGATTATCATCTTTGATTCTTTTAACTCTTTAAGGTTATGTTACTAAAAAGATCCCTTCCCTTAATTCTCATCCTCTTTCTGCTGCAGACAGAACTATTCTCCCAGCAGTACTTTTTCAGAAACTATTCTGTTGAACAGGGCCTTCCGCAATCTTCTGTATACTGCATGCTTCAGGATTCCAGAGGATTTATCTGGATGGGAACTGACGGGGCAGGCGTTACGCGTTTCGACGGACAAAACTTTGAAACATACAGCAAGACTGACGGATTATCAGGTAATGTTGTGAGAAGCCTTATTGAGGATAGTAAGGGTAATATCTGGATTGGGACCGATGCAGGAATAACTCTCTATGACGGGTATCAATTTAAAGTAATCGGCATATCAGAAGGATTCAACGGAAGCTCAGTCTTAAAACTTATTGAAGGGAGCAATGGTATTATCTGGGCTGCTACAAACGATGCCGGATTATCAGGTATCAATCAGGGTGATTCATTATCGGTATTTAGCTTTACAACCGAAGAAGGGCTCATAAGTGATTTCATATTTGATATTTATGAGGACTCTGAGAAAAATATCTGGCTGGGAATGATCGGCGGTGTTAATATTCTTGAGTTTGAGGATTCCACATCACAAAAAATAAAAAACATATACAAACCAGAAATAAACTCTGAAGATGCAACTACTATTCTGTCTGTAGAAGCTTCCGGCAATGGAAAAATCTGGTTTGGCAGTTATGGAAACGGACTCTTCAGTACTGTTGTTTCAGGTGACAAAGATAAACTTGTGCTCAATCCTTCCCCAATCAATCAAATTATTCCTGGTATGATTATCTGGGACATGTCAATTCAGAAAAATAGTGAATTATGGCTGGCTACAGATAAGAATGGAGTAGTACGGCATCTTAACGGCGGGGTTGCAGGCATATTTAATAAAGATAGCGGCCTTCAGTCAAACCAGATAATGAATATTATCAAAGACAGGGATGGGAATGTATGGTTTTCTTCATTCGGTCAGGGTGTAATGATGTATGGTAAGGAGAAATTTATAAGCTATAACGAAAACAACGGGATTAAAGGAAGCCAGGTACTTGACGTCTTATTCACATCTGGTAATTATTTCTATCTGGCTACTGAAGAGGGATTAATGAAGTTTGCCAGGGAGGGTGAACGGATAAGAAGACTCAATTATTTCACCTCTGCGAACGGTCTTAACTCGCAGGGAGCCAATACTCTTGAGATATATGGAGAAGATAAGATTCTGATTGGTACCAAAAAAGGAATAAATATTCTGAGTGGTGCCCAGATGGGAGTATTCAGTGGAAATGCAAGTCTGGGTAACAGTGACATAAGCTCCCTCGTACTTGGCAGTAATGAAGATATCTGGGTAGGAACAGCAGGGGGCTATGGAAGAGTTTTTGGAGATAGTCTTTTTTTCATGGACAATGCAGACGGTCTTATACATGATGAAGTTCAAACAATAATAGAGGATAACAAAAAGAGAATCTGGCTAGGCACTCTGGGAGGCCTGGTTCGGTTAGAAGGAAAGACTTATACCGACTATGATTATCAGGAAGGTCTTGCAGAAATGAAAATCAGTTCCCTGGCACAGAGTCCCGATGGTAACATTCTTATAGGCACTCTGGGGGGAGGGATTTATAAATTTGATTTAGCAAAGGATTCAATGCCAATCTCAGTTTTAGCATCAAAAGGAGTACTCTCTTCGAATACAATCAATTCACTTCTATTCCTGAATGATACATTGCTGATTGCAGGTAACGATAAGGGATTTGATCTGATTGTTTTTGATAAGGATCAGAAAATCAGAAGAGTGATTCACAATACTCTGAAAGATGGCTTCCTTGGCGGAGAAAATATTTCCAACTCAATATCAATAGATAATGAAGGATTGATCTGGTTCGGAACAAAAAAAGGACTTGTGAGGTATGATCCTTCACTTGACCTTAATTATTCAGAAACTCCAGAAGCCGTTATAACCGGAATCAAACTGTTTTTTGAGGATGTCGACTGGACTGCCAGAGACTTTAAAACCCGCCGGTTCTCCAATCTCCCTGAAAACCTTGTACTTTCACATAACGATAATCATCTTACATTTTTATTTACAGGATTGTCATATGATAATCCTGATGAGCTTGAGTTTTCATATTTCCTTGAAAATCAAAGCAAAGAGTGGTCACCGCATAGCAGGAACAGGGATATAGTGTTTTCAGGATTGAACCCCGGCTCCTATGTTTTTAAAGTTAAAGCAAAAAATAAATTCGGGATTGTCGGGAACATTGCTGAATACCGGTTTAATATAAAACCTCCTTTCTGGCAGACTCCCTGGTTCCTGATTCCCGCAGCTGCTCTTTTTATCATCCTTATAATTGTGATAATGAGGATGAGGGAAAGAAAGCTGGTTAATGAAAAGATCAAACTAGAAAAGATTGTTGAAGAAAGAACCAGGGAGGTTGTTGAGCAGAAGGATGAGATAGCTAAGCAGAGAGATGTTGTTACTTATCAGAAGAAAGAGATCACCGACAGTATTCATTATGCAGAAAGGATACAGAGAGCTGTTTTACCGGTAGAAAACATACTTAAAACCAATTTTTCTGATTACTTCATTCTTTTCAGGCCGAAAGACATTGTGAGTGGCGACTTCTACTGGATGTCAGAAAAGAACGGGCATATAATATTTACAGCAGCAGACTGTACCGGGCATGGAGTACCCGGTGCATTTATGAGCATGCTTGGAGTAAGTTTCCTTAACAAGATAGTTAATGAAGAAGGGATTGTAAAGCCATCTCAGATCCTCAATTCACTTAGGGAAGAGATAGTTGTTTCACTTAAACAGGAAGGAACCTTCGAGACAAATAAGGATGGAATGGATATTGCCCTCTGCTCGATTGATCTTAAAAAGATGACTCTTGAATTTGCGGGAGCTAATAATCCTTTGTTACTCATTAGAAAGGAGAACGGGGAATATGTTGTTAATGAGACAAAGGCTGATAAGATGCCGGTTGCTTTCTATATGCGAATGGATGATTTCACAAACCATGAACTGGAACTTAGGAAAGGGGATACTATATATCTCCATTCAGACGGATTTCTCGACCAGTTTGGAGGTCCCGATGGAAGAAAATTCATGAAAAAGCGGTTTAACGAGATGCTGCTGAGCAACCAGGAGCTTCCACTGACAGAACAGAAAGAGGTCTTCGTAAAAATACTGGAAGAGTGGATTAACCATCCATCGGATAATGCACCGGGTGCACAGATAGATGATGTAATTTTAATCGGAGTAAGGATCTAAGCTGTTTTCCTGTAACGCCTTACTGCCAGTGCTGTAAAAAGAATTGCTATTACAACAAGGGAGTATAGTTCTGTACTTATATCATGCATCGTTGATCCTTTCAGCATTACCATTCTGTTGATGCGTATAAGATATGCGACCGGATTTATAAGATTGAAGTCCTGGGCCCATTGCGGCATGCTTTCATAAGGAGTGAAGATTCCACTCATAAGGATAAAAACAATCATACAGAAAAAGGCAATAAACATATATTGCTGCTGGGTTCCTGAGAAAGTTGATATGAATAGTGCAAGACCCAGGACAGCTATAAGAAATATTGTTGCTCCCATAAACATCGGGACAATACTTCCTTCGAAAGGTATGTTGAAGGCCAGCTTACCTATAAGCAGACCTAAAACCAGGTCTACCAGTCCGATAAGCAGAAACGGGACCATTTTAGCGATTATGAAGTGATATTTTCGGACAGGTGTTACATTTATCTGCTCAATTGTGCCAATCTCTTTTTCTCTTACCATATTTAAACCTGCGAGCAGAAAACCTATTGCTGTAACAAGTATAACAAGGATTCCGGGGAGCATATAATATTTGTAGTTCAGTGTTTCGTTATACCAGTACCTGTTTGTTATCTCGACCCGGGGTTGAGGTACCATCTTTGTTAAACTAATATTCTCATTTATCAGATCAACGTTATAATCACGTATAACACCGTTGAGATATGCCCACGACAACTGAGCGGTTGAGGCATTAATTGCATCTATTGAAGCAAGAATACGGGCTGGTTTTCCGTTTATTATATCCTTCCCGAAACCTGATGGGATATTAAGAATAAGGTTGCATTTATTGCGATGGAGAAGATCATTAGCCTCTTCCTCTGAAAATGTAGAATGTGTTATATTAAAGAAAGTAGAGCCTTCAAGTTTGCTTATCAGCCCCCTCGATTCAAGTGTCATATCCTGATCAATAATAGCGAGATTAATATTCTTGATCTCAAAAGTTACTGCAGGCACCAGAATAAGCATTTGAACTATCGGAACTGCAAAAATCGCTTTCGAAATAAATTTATTCCGGAATATCTGAATGAATTCTTTCCTTATCAAAAACAGTATTGTTCTCATATATTATCTTAATCATATTACCGTCATTGCGAGGAGCGAAGCAACTGAATCTAAATACGTGTACGTCATTGCGAGGTGCGAAGCACCGAAGCAATCCTTCACACCCTACTCCAGTCTGATCTTAAACTTCCTCACACTCAATCCAATAAACACTAAAGTCATAATTGTCAGAATAAGAGTCTCTTTCCAGACAAAAGCCAATCCGGTTCCCTTAATCATGATATTTTTAATTATAGTAATGAAGTATCTGGGAGGAAGTATCGCACTCACATAATCGTAAATTACCGGCATGTTTTCAATCGGAAAAATAAAGCCTGACAGGAGTATTGTGGGCAGCATCAATCCGATAAGTGAAATGAAGATAGCCTGTTGCATGTTTGATGATACCGTTGAGATAAGGATCCCAAGTGTGAGACTCATCATAATGTAGAGCATGCTCTCAGCCAGAAGCAGAATAATACTGCCTTTCACAGGAAGCCCGAAAACAAGCCACGATAGTATCAGAATAAGAACAACATTAACTATTGAAAGGATGAAATAGGGCATAACCTTCCCGAGAATTATCTGAATAGGCCGGAGAGGAGAGACCAGCAGCACTTCCATTGTACCGAATTCCTTCTCTCTTGTTATAGTAACCGATGTCATCAGGGCACATATCAGTATAAGTATCAGTGTTATAACGCCAGGAACGAACATAAAATGGCTTTTAAGTTCAGGGTTATAGAACATTTTCACTTCAGGCACTACAGCAATTGAAGGAGTTATTCCCGGACCTGCCAGTTCTGCTGTGAAATTATTAACAATAGCCATTGTATAGTTCGTTACCAGTGTGGCAGCATTAGGTTCTGACCCATCAGCAATAATGCTGAGTGATGCTTTCCCCTCACTTGTCAGGCGCTTGCCAAATCCCTCCTCAAAAACAATTACAGCTTTGGTCTCTCCCTTTTTAAAAACCTTGTCTATGTCATTGTAACTGAGAATGTTTTCTGTTTTCCTGAAGAAATCGGATGAGATTAACTTATCAGTAAGTTTTTGTGTTATTTCATCATGTGAAAGGTCGAGGATCGCAATACCGGCATTTCTGATATCCATGCTAACAGCGTATCCGAAGATGAGGATCTGAGCAGCAGGTATCCCAAACAGAATAAAAAGCGTTCTGTAATCCCTGAAAATATGCAGGAACTCTTTCTTTACAAATCCAATGAATCGTTTCATATATCAGTTATTTACAGGCCTCGCTATTTTAATAAATACCTCCTCCACCGATCCTGCATGATACTGATTCTTAAGGTTTGCAGGGGTATCAAGTGCAACTATTTTACCTTCACTCATAATCGAAATCCTGTCGCAGTATTCCGCTTCATCCATATAATGTGTAGTCACAAAAACTGTTATGCCTGTTTCAGCAGTTTCATATATCATCTCCCAGAACTGACGGCGGGTAATAGGATCCACTCCGCCGGTTGGTTCATCAAGGAATACGATTTTTGGTTCATGTAAAACAGCTACCGAAAATGCAAGTTTCTGTTTCAGTCCCAGAGGCAGATCGGCAATGATCCTGTTTCCATATTCGTGGAACTTAAGTTTTTCAAGCAGTTCATTTGTTCTCTTTCTGATCAGTTCCCTGCTCATCCCGTAGATACCACCATAAAGTGTAATGTTCTCTTTCACTGTAAGGTCCTCATAAAGAGAAAACTTCTGACACATATATCCGATGTTCTTCTTTATCTTTTCAGCCTCCCTTTTTGCATTGAAACCGGCAACAATCACTTCTCCTGATGTTGGCTCTGACAAACCCGACAGGATTCTTATGGCTGTAGTTTTTCCGGCCCCGTTAGCACCCAGAAATCCGAATATTTCACCCCTGTAAACCTCAAAACTGAGGTTGTCATTAGC
>JFJP01011413.1_pt1 | contig 16774 bp, 9 predicted proteins | sample 431651 | NCBI WGS metagenome assembly JFJP01 (sample SAMN02602958, study PRJNA72255) | Microbial mat metagenome, whole genome shotgun sequencing project. | biome: fresh water; feature: sink hole; material: water; isolation source: purple microbial (photo- and chemosynthetic) mats found in... | reverse complement strand
AGTTGACTAACTGAACGCTGATTAGCTGAACGCTGACTAGCTGAATGCCAACCATAGACCTTATTTACCTTTTATCTGGTTTTAACCAAATTCTTTCCTCGGCTATTACCATTCTCTCCTTTTCTCTCTTTGTTTACATTATTACATACAATCAACGCAGCGTTGTTGGGCAAGCCTTTGCCGTTCTTTTGGCTTGCATGTGTTTCACATATGCGGGTGATGTCGCGCTGTTTCGCGTCCGTAGCACCGACGATGCCATCCCCTGGCTCAAATTTCAGTGGGTAGGCATTGCCTTTATCCCTGCCGCCTACTTACATTTAGCTGACGCATTTATCCCTGCCGCCTACTTACATTTAGCTGACGCATTATTACGAACTACCAATGCTCACTCCTCTCGCCGCCTCTTTGCCGTCATTATCGCCTACGTTTTTGGCTTCCTTTTACTGCTTCTCGTCTTACAGAGTGATTACGTGGTTCATGATGCCTTTCGCACCATGGGCGTAACTCAATTTAAGTCTGGCCCCTTCTTTTGGGTTTTCACCATCTACTTTTACGTCACCCTCATTTGGGGTTCTTACAAAGTTCATCTCGCCCGTAGCCGCTGCCTCACCTCTGGGGCGCGCCGCCGCATGACCTATTTGGGCATCTCCTTTGCTGCGCCCGCCCTCGGTGTTTACCCTTACATGCTGATAGTCAGCACCCCTAGTTTACACCCCGCCTTACTTCTTATTACCATGTTTTTGGGCAACATTGTCATTGCCGTCATGATAACTTTAATGGCTTATAGTGTGGCTTTTGTGGGCGTATCACCGCCTGATCGCGTCATAAAACATAATCTCGCTCATTTTCTATTGCGCGGCACCTTAGTGGCAATTATCGTCATCATCATCATTCAAGTCATGCCCAAACAACCCCAAATTTGGGGCTTGCCGCGTGATTTTGTCTTGCAAGGTTCGATTGTGATTGTGTTTATTTTGTCACAATTAGTCATTAACATGGCGAAGCCGTTTGTTGACCAACTGCTCTTTCACCAAGACCGCCTTGAAATCGCCTGGATTAGTGAACTAGACCGCCGCCTGCTGACCACCACCGATTTACAACAAGCCCTAGAAAATATCTTAATTACGCTATGTGAATTGCTACGTGTGCGGACGGGCTTCATCTATAACTTTAACACTCAACATGGCCCGCGCCTAGAAGCCCAAGTGGGCTATAAACAGTTGGTGGAGAAAATTTTAACTGACCTCGATGTGGCTAACCTCATTGCCGCGCCAGACACCCGTGAGGGGTATCATTTTATTAGCCAAAATAATTTTTGGTTTGTTATTTTACGAAATAAAAATCACACTCTGCCCCTCGGTTTATTGGGGTTGCAAGCCCGTAGCTCTAATTATGACCTCACTTTGGAGGAGGCGGAGATGGCCGCGCACATGTTGACGCAGGCGGAGCGCGCCTTAGAAGACCGCATGTTACAACAAGAGGTTTTTGTCGCCCTGAAACATATCATCCCTGAAATTGAGCGGGTGCAACGCCTCCGCAGCACCGTGCCATACAGTGGCGATGCGCGTCTTATCGCGGCCAATCTTGATGGGCTGGTACATCAAGAGGATTTTCCCGACATGGTGCGGGACGCGCTCAAACATTATTGGGGTGGGCCAAAATTAACCGAAAGCCCGTTGCTGGCGTTGCGCGTAGTCCAAGACATTCTCGGCGAAAATAATGATAATTCCGTCCATGCCCTGCGCTCCGTTTTGGCGAAAGCCATTGAGATGCAACGCCCCGAAGGGGAACGGCACATGACCGCCGCCGAATGGCTGATTTATAACATTTTAGATATGAAGTTTGTGCAGGGCATGCGGGTGCGGGATATTGCGAATAATCTCGCCATGAGCGAGTCGGATTTGTATCGTAAACAGAAATTAGCCATTGATGAGGTGGCGCGTACCTTACGGGAAATGGAAACCCAGGGCGAGGAAAAATAAGCGTGATTTAAGTACCTATACTCAGTATTTCAAGATTTGAGTCTATTTTAGCCCAAGAAATCGGATGTCTTTAAGACATCCGATTTCTAAAGGTCAAAATCTTGAAATACTGATACTGCGTTTCAAATCAAAATGACACTTTTTGGGACAGGAGTCCGCAATTATTTGCGGGTTGTCCGCAAAGGATTGCGGACTTCTCATGCTCATAATCAATGTGTAGGTTTCAAACGAAACGCAGTATCAGTATATCAAGATTTGTCACCCTCACCCCAGCCCTCTCCCACCCTCACCCCAGCCCTCTCCCAAAGGGCGAGGGAGTCTCTTGTCTCCCCTCTCCCAAAGGGCGAGGGAGTCTCTTGTCTCCCCTCTCCCTTTGGGAGAGGGGCGGGGGGGTGAGGGTAATTTAGTAGTTGCACTCAAATCTTGAAATACTGAGTATAGAAATTAAATGAACAATCCATTATGAAAACAATAGCACAATATATTACAGCATTCATTTGCCTCACCAGCTTCGCCCTACTATGGCCGCGCGACGCGTACGCGCAAGAACCCGTAACCTTGACCGATGAGCAAGACAGCTACCCGTTAGGCTTGCATGTCGCCACCTTACAAGACCCTAGCGGCGAATTGACCCTAGAACAGGTCATGTCGCCCGAATATGCGGCGCAGTTTGTGCCAAGCCATGAGGAAACACCCGATTTTGGCTTTCGTACCACTGGCTGGGTACGCTTACAGGTTAACAACCAAAGCCACCAAACCTGGCGGCTGGTTTATGCTTTTGTTAACATCCAAGAACTAGATTATTACGTTATTGACGCGCCACAAACCGTGCTAGAGCATGTCGCCACCGGGTCAGCCCGCCCTTTTGCCCAACGCCAAATCCCCCATCATTACTTTGTTTTTGCCCCGATTTTTCAGCCTAACAAAATATATACAATTTATTTGCGCTTACAAGGGCATTACTTTGTGCCAGTACCACTCACCATGCAATCATTAGCTGCTTGGGCGGCGACTAATAGCTCGGAAAATTTGCTATATGGCCTCTTCTTTGGGGCATTGTTCATTATGTTAGGCTATAACATGGTTCTCTTTTTATTCCTACGGGAGGTCAGTTATCTTTACTATGTGACGTTCTTGGCCTTTTTTATCTTAAATCACTCGGAAGGTTTTGGGGTTTATTTATGGCCTGATTCAGTCTGGTGGAGTTACTATCGCGTCACTATTGGCAGCACAGGCAATTCTGTGTGTGCGTTGCTTTTTACGCATCACTTTTTAGCCCTTAAAACCAATTTTCTCCGTTTGAGTCGTCTCATTTATTTCCAGGTAGGTTTTATTACGCTAGGAAATTTAGCCTTTATTTTTGATATTACCTATTTGTTAGGGACACCCACACTGATAGTCCTCATTCTCGCCCCCGTGACAATTTTAGGGGTTGCGTTTTGGGTTTGGTTTCAGGGGTATCGTGCGGCGCGTTATCTCTTATTGGCTTGGGCAGTCTATGCTGTCGCTCAGGTGATTGGCCTGTTGCCGCGCGTGGGGCTGTTGCCGCTAAGTCGAGTTACCGAACATGGCTCTCAAGTGGGGGTGGTCTTCATGGTGTTATTATTATCCATTGCCCTAGCTGACCGCATCAATTTGCTCAAAGCGGCTATGGCGGAAGCCAACTATTCTCTCATGGTAAGTGAGCATAAATTTCGCGGTCTTTTTGAAAACTCCAAAGATGCCATTATCGTGAGCAATTTGAGTGGGCAAGTGCTGGAGGCAAATATCGCTGCGCTCCAACTTTTTGGCTATCCCCGTGAGCAAAATGTCGCTCACATTGATTTACTTACGCATTATGTCCAGCCCGCTGACCGTGAACATTTACAAGCGGCCTTACAGCATGCAGGCTACCTGAAAGATTATGAACTTAAATTTCGGCGGCGCGATGGCACGTTATTTGATGCCGTCATCACCGCCACCCTGCAACAAACGAATGGCTTGTATATCCAAACAATTTTACGTGATATTACGCACCGTAAGCGTGCCGAGCAGGAACGGTTAAAACTAGCCGCCATGCAACAGGAATTTAAGTTGGCGGGCGAGGTTCAAGCCAAGTTTCTGCCGCCTGCCCGTCCCACTTGGCCTGAGTTAGAGGTCATCTGTTTCACCCAGCCAACCAAAGAAATCGGCCGCGATTTTTACGACTATCAACGCCTCGTTGAGGGGTATAGTTTGGTGGTGGGCGATATTTCAGGCAAGGGCATGCCCGCCGCCATGCTTGTGGGAGTCAGCATGGCGGCCTTACAAACCATTAACCCCCAAGAATTGTCGCCTACCGAATTATTAAACCAACTTGACCAAACCCTCTTTACCTATACCCAAAAAAGCCGCCAAAATTGCGCCATGTGTTACGTTGAGTTAAACCCATTACCCAGGCAGCAATATTATCTGCGCGTGGCTAATGCAGGTTGCGTTACGCCAATTATTAAGCGATGTGACGGTTCGGTGGAATGGGTAGACGTGGGCGGGATGCCTCTGGGGACGGGCTTTAGCCAAAGCTGGCCCTATCAACAACTAGAATTAATCTTAACCAAAGGTGACATCATCATTTTAACCACCGATGGCGTGGTTGAAGCCAATAACGTGACGAATGAGATGTATGGCTTTCCCCGTTTAGAAGCCACAGTTAAGGCCGCACCTATGGCTAGTGCTGAGGCTATGTTGGAATATCTTAAGCATGATTTAATGACTTTCGTCGGTCAGGCCGAACCACATGATGATATTACCATCATGGTAGTACAGCTTTAATGGATTTGACGGAGTCGCAACGCTTCAGCTTTGCGCCACCTACAGCAAGCGTTGTGACTTCAACTGATTTGAACAGGCTAAAGCCCGTTCTACCATAGGCAGGAGTGTCAAAATTTTATTTTCGCACTCCTGCCTAGCCCTTAACTTCATGGCAGTGGAGTATAAAACCTCATGTGGAAATATCTTATTCTTACTTTGTGTCTACCCTGGCTCATCCAATGCGCGCCCGCGCCCACACCGACGGCAGTAATTATCACACCAACAACGGCCATGCCGCAATTTAAGGCAGGTGATGGCTCTGACGTGCTAGACCATGTATTAAATGAAGGGGTGTTGCGGGTGGGGGTACGGGTGTGGCCTGAAGCGGCTTTTGCGCCCCCCGTTTTTCGCGGGGCATCCAACTCGGCGACGGGCGGGGCCATGACGGGTTTTGAGGTGGACATTGCCAAACTTTTGGCGCGTGATTTGGGGGTGCAGTTGGAGTTGGTTGAGGCTTATCCCCCCGCGTTGTTGGCGGGAGATTGGCAAAATCAATGGGATATTGGCCTGGGGTTGCTCACGCCGTTTGATGCTACGCCCGCGCTGACTATGACCCGTCCCATTTCTTACTCACAACCTTACGGTTATATGCCCCTGGCATTGTTGGTCGCGGCCAATGAGACTAAAATTCATGGGCTGGCTGATTTGACCGAGGCTCAGGTGGGCGTGGTGGCTTTTAGCGGCTATCAGCAAGCCATGACGGTTGAGGGGTTGACGATTCAGGGGCAGCCTTTTGCTTTAACATTGCCACCAACGGCACAACTTATTCCTATGATAGATTTATTGGATGGAGTAAATCAACTCAGCCAACCGCCTGATGAGGCGAAAACGGGGCCACCTTTGCAGGCCATTTTTGGCCCAGCCCCCATGTGGCAGCAAGCCATTAATACGAGTTGGGCAGTCAAGCTAACGCCTATCGTGGACTATCAGCCGATTGCGGTGGCGGTGGTCGCGCCAGAAGGTCAGGCTGATGTGCGATTATTACAGGCTCTTAATCAAATTTTAGCGCGGCTAGATGAGCAACATGAATTGACGGAAATTTACGTGCGTTGGTATGATGAAGATTTTAGTCGTTTACCGTAACCTCGCGCGTTGACAGGATGTCAGCTGCCTACCGATAGGATGTCAGCGCACCATATTGGATAGACTTACGCAAAAATAGCTTATTTGTAGCAGGAGTCCGCAATCATTTGCGGGTTGTCCGCAAAGAATTGCGGACTCCTGTTTAACTCTTATTGGAGTCAGTAATCCTTTGTTTGACGTGAGAGAATGGTCATGTTATCATAAGTCTACTTTAGAGTTTATACCGATTAAAGAATTTGGCCTCATTTCGTAGGGGCAGGGCTTGTCCCTGCCCGCAATGGGGGCAAGCACAAGGCATTGCCCCTACACAAACCATTAATCGGTATAATGTCTTTTAAGTAGATTCAAGTTGCCCAGGTATAATCTTGTTTGAAATAACGTTTATTGTTGAAATCTGTTACATATTACTTTTGGAGGAGAAAGTAGATAATGTTACCTAAAAAAATGTCATGGCTGTTAGTGTTAGTATTAATGATTTTGTCACTTGTGGCGGCTCAATGTGGTGGAGCTACGCCCACACCTGTAGCCCCCAAAGAGGAGCCAGCTAAAGTTGAACCGACTAAGGAAGAGGTTAAAGTTGAACCTACGAAAGAAGAAGTTAAGGTTGAACCCACAAAAGAAGAAGTGAAAGCGGCTACTGCGGTAGATTTACCTGATTTAGCGGGTCGTGAAGTGACGATAGCCGTAGAGAATGCCTATTTGCCGTTTAATTATGTGGATTTGAAAACGGGTGAGCCAGGCGGTTGGGATTATGATGCGTGGAATGAGATTTGTAAGCGGCTGAATTGTACGCCGAAATATGTGGAAGCGGCCTGGGATGGCATGATTGCGGCGGTGGCGGCGGGCCAGTTTGATGCGGCTGCTGATGGCGTAACCATTACTGAGGAACGCAAGGGTGTGGTTGATTTTTCAGATGGTTACATTGAGATAAAGCAACGGTTGTTAGTGCGTAAAGATGAAGCGCGTTTTGATGGGGCAGAAACCTTTGCGGCGAATAAAGAATTGAAGATTGGTTCACAAGTGGGAACAACCAACTATCAAACGGCGGAGAAATTGGTCGGGCCTGACCGCGTGGTTTCATTTAATGACTTTGGTTTGGCCGTCCAAGCCCTGTTATCAGGGGATGTGGATGCGGTGGTGATGGATGAAACGGCGGGTCAGGGTTATGTGGGGGTGAATGCGGAGAAATTGGCTTTATTAGGTGCGCCAATGGATAGTGGCGCGTTAGGCTTCATTTATCCGAAAGGGAGCGACTTGGTTGAGCCAGTTAATAAAGCGTTAGCCTCTATGAAGGCCGATGGGACGTTGGATAAATTTGCTCAGAAATATTTCTCGGCTAATTTTACGCTAACTTACGAAGATATTGGCCCTGGGGCTTATGTTGAACCAGTTACTTCAACGGAGACAATTACTGCTACCGAAGCGACTACTTCGGCTGAAGCCATTGAATTGCCTGATTTAGCGGGGCGTGAAATCAGCATTGCGGTCGAGAATGCCTATTTGCCGTTTAATTATGTGGATTTGAAAACGGGTGAGCCAGGCGGTTGGGATTATGATGCGTGGAATGAGATTTGTAAACGGCTGAATTGTACACCGAAATATGTGGAAGCGGCCTGGGATGGCATGATTGCGGCAGTGGCGGCGGGCCAGTTTGATGCGGCAGCCGACGGGGTGAGTATCACCGAAGAGCGTAAGGGGGTGGTAGATTTCTCCGATGGTTACATTGATATTCAACAACGGTTATTAGTTCGGAAAGGTGAAACCCGTTTTGATGGGGCGGAGACTTTGGCGGCGAACACCGAGTTGATGATTGGTTCACAAGTGGGAACAACCAACTATCAAACGGCGGAGAAATTGGTTGGGCCTGACCGTGTGGTTTCATTTAATGACTTTGGTTTGGCCGTCCAAGCGTTATTGTCGGGTGATGTGGATGCGGTGGTCATGGATGAAACGGCGGGTCAGGGTTATGTGGGCGTGAATGCGGAGAAACTGGCTTTATTGGGTAAACCTTTGGAAGGTGGCGCGTTAGGCTTTATTTATCCGAAAGGGAGCGACTTGGTTGAGCCAGTTAATAAAGCGTTAGCTTCCATGCGGGCGGATGGCACGTTGGATAAATTTGCGGCGAAATATTTCTCCTCTCAATTTACGCTAACTTACGATGATATTGCCCCCGCGGCAACGGCTGTACCTGCCACAACGGAAGTACCACCAACGGTAGAAGTAGTTCCCGCGGCAACGGCTGTACCTCCCACTGCTGTCCCTGCAACGGAAGTTCCTCTTCCTGTCGAGCCAACTCAAGTGGTTGACGAACATGCAGCTAACCAATAATTACTAAATCAAAAAGTGACAGGCGCGTCTAAGTGCCTGTCACTTTTTGATTAACTCATCTTTCAATGGAGAATGGCCTTGAATAAATCATACTCATCTTTCAATGGAGAATGGCCTTGAATAAATCATCACAAACGCAACTCATGGGTAATCTGAGAGATTTTCCCTGGTGGTTTCTCGTTCTGGCTTTGATTGCGATTTATTTCATTTTCGCTATCACCACTAAAGAACTTTATACTGATGCCTTCATTTTTTTACAACAAGGTATCATTCTCACCATTCAAGTTACGCTTACGGCGTATGCGTTTTCCATTACGCTGGGCCTGCTCACGGGGTTAGCCCTGGTCTCTAAAAACCCCATTATTTACAACGCAGCCACGTTATATGTGCAAATCATGCGCGGCGTACCGATTCTCGTCACCATGTTATATATTGCTTTTGCGGGTGTCCCTGCCGCGATTATGGCTATAAATGGCTTTGGTTTATTTTTAGCAGGGGTGGGAATACTTTCACCTGATAACTTTTTGATGGCTCTGAAAAATAATAGCATTGACCTGCTCTATCGCGGTATTCTAGCCCTGGCCATTAGTTATGGGGCGTTTTCTGCCGAAATCTTTCGGGCGGGGATTCAATCCATTGGGCAAGGGCAAATGGAAGCGGCCCAATCTTTGGGCATGACTTATTTTCAGGCGATGCGGTTGATTATTTTACCTCAAGCTATTCGCCGCGTGCTACCCCCTTTAGGCAATGATTTTATTGCGATGCTCAAAGATTCCTCACTTATCTCTGCTTTAGGCATACGAGATATTACGCAAATGGGTAAACTTTATAGTGCTAGTTCGTTTCAATATCTAGCCACTTATAATATCGTGGCCGTGTTATATCTCACCATGACCATTTTATTATCTTTGATTGTGCGTTTCATGGAGCGTAAGTTTAAGGTTGGGGCGTAAACCTCACCCCAACCCTCTCCTATATTAGAGCGGGAGCAGTATTTCCCCCTGATGTCGGGGGGATTAAGGGGGTAGATTTGGCAAGGCCATTGCACTCCTGTTTCCCTGAAAGCGAAATACGCTCAATGATAGCCTCTCATTTGACGTTAAACCAAAGTTTGTAGTATTATTTGCGCTCGGTTGGATTATGAGAGGCATTTGAGATTCCAAGTGTAAGGAGGTGACGTGCCGTCTAATTTAACGTTGAAGTAAAAAAGCCTATATTACAAAATTGTTTAATTTATGAGAGTATCTTCTAGGAGGAGATTTTAGGATGCGTAAGCGAACATTATGGTTATTAAGTTTGTTGACTTTGCTGGCGTTAGTCGCCGCTCAATGTGGTGGTGGGGCTACCCCCGCGACAGAGAAAAAAGAAGAACCCGCGAAAGCTGAAGCGACGAAAGAAGAAGCGAAAGCTGAACCCACGAAAGAAGAAGCCGCTGCCCCAGCAACGGCGGGTTGTGATGATGCATTAGGGTGTGTGGAAGTTACGGCGGATGAACCTATCAAATTAGCGGCCGCCCTCGTGATTGCTGGCCCCAATGCCACCCTCGGCATTGACTCCCGTAACGGAGTTGAAATTGCCATTGATGACCATGGTGGCAAAGCGGCGGGTCATGCCGTTGAACTCATTTCGGAAGATGAAGGCTGTTCAGCCGAAGGTGGACAAACTGCCGCCCAAAAAGTGGCCTCTGATAGCAGTGTCGTGGCGGTCATTGGTCATAATTGTTCCAGTTCCTGTACCCCCGCCGCCCCGATTTATGATGCGGCAGGTATCACTATGATTTCCCCCTCTTGTACTGCACCTGCTTTGACTGACCCCAAGAGCCATGTGGCGAGTTTCCTTCGCACGGCGCATAACGATAATGTACAAGGGCGCGTTATGGCAGAGTATGTTTACAATAAGTTAGGCTTAAAGAAGGCCGCCACCATTCATGATGGTAGTCCGTATGCCGAACAATTACAACAAGTGTTCGCCAACGTCTTCAAAGAATTAGGTGGCGAGATTACGGCGCAAGAGGCCATTAACGTGGGTGATACGGACATGCGTCCTGTATTAACTTCTATTGCGGCGGGTAAGCCTGAATTTATCTACTACCCGATTTTCATTGCCGAAGGTGGTTTTATCACCGTGCAAGCGAAAGAGATTGCGGGTTTAGAGACAGTACAGTTAGCGGGTGCCGATGGCATGATTTCCCCCGACTTTGTGGCGGCAGCGGGCCAAGCGGCTGAGGGCATGATTATCTCTGGCCCAGATTTGAACTTCTCTGGTGACGCATACAAGAAATTCTTGGACGAACATCAGAAGAAATTTGGTGGGCCTCCTCCCAGTGCCTTCCACGCGCATGCGTATGATGCGGCGACCATGATTTTGAATGCCATTGAGAAAGTCGCTAAGACGGATGCGGATGGTAAAACTATCATTGGTAAGAAAGCCTTACGTGATGCCTTATATGGCACCAAAGATTTCAAAGGGATTACGGGTAATTTGAGTTGTAATGAAAATGGCGACTGTGCCGACCCCAAGATTGGCATTAACACCATTAAAGATGGCAAGTATGTCTCTGTCACGGGTGGGGCTGAAGGCGCGGCTGCTCCTGCTGAAATGGAAGTGGTTGATGCTTGTACCGATGAATTGGGTTGTGTGACGGTAGCCGAAGGCGCGCCGATTAAACTCGCGTCAGCCCTTGTAACCTCTGGCCCCAATGCTACTTTGGGTAGCGATGCTCAAGTGGGTGTGGAAATTGCGGTGGCTGATAAACCTGAAGTTTTAGGCCACCCCTTAGAATTACAATCAGAAGATGAACAATGTAGTGCTGAGGGTGGGCAGTTAGTGGGTCAAAAACTCGCTTCAGAAACCGATGTGGTCGCGGTGGTCGGGCATAGCTGTTCTAGCTCTTGTACGCCTGCGGCAGGTATTTATGATAAAGCAGGGTTGACCATGATTTCACCCTCTTGTACTGCGCCTTCGTTAACAGGGGCAGATACCCATGTAGCGAGTTTCTTACGAACTGCCTACAATGATAATGTGCAAGGGAAAGCCACGGCTGAATTTGTCTTTAATACATTAGGGATTACGACGGCCGCGACCATTCATGATGGTAGCCCCTATTCCGAACAATTACAACAAGTTTTTGCCGATGTGTTTACTGAGTTAGGTGGTAAAATTACGGCGCAAGAAGCTGTTAATGTGGGCGATACCGACATGCGCCCTGTATTAACGACTATTGCTGCCACGAAACCCGAATTTATTTTCTTCCCTGTTTTTGTGGCTGAGGGTGGTTTTATTGCGGCTCAAGCCAAAGAAGTGAAAGGGTTAGAAAACGTTATTTTAGCGGGTGCAGATGCGTTACTTTCTCCTGACTTCCTCAAAGCGGCGGGTGAAGCGACTGAAGGCATGTATCTCTCTGGCCCTGATTTGGGTTTTGGTAGTACCGAGTATGCTGATTTCTTGAAGAAGTATGAGGCGAAAACAGGCGGTGGCGTTACCAGTGCCTTCCATGCTCATGCTTACGATGCCACCAATATGATTTTGATGGCGATTGAAAAAGTGGCTAAGAAAGATAAAGCAGGCAATTTATTGATTGGCCGTAAAGCCTTACGTGATGCCCTTTTCGCGACCAAAGACTTTAAGGGTATTACGGGTAACTTAAGTTGTAATGAAACAGGCGATTGTGCCGACCCGAAAGTGGCGATTAGCCAAGTGAAAGCGGGTAAGTTTGAGCCAGTGACTTCTGGTGGCGCGCAAAGTTCAGGCGATGGTAGCCCTGAGTGTGAATATGGCGGTATTCTCAAGACCATTGAAGCGGTTGATGATTTAACCGTCAAATTCACCCTGTGCCGCCCTGATGTGGCATTCCCCTCTAAAATGGCCTTTACCGCCTTTAATATTCAACCTTCCGAATATCTTGAGTCAACCAAGGGAACGGGTGATTTGCTTGAAAAACCGATTGGTACTGGCCCCTATAAAGTGGCTGAGTGGAAACGTGGCGATAGTGTGGTGTTTGAGCGCAACGAAGATTATTGGGGCGAAAAAGCCAAGACTAAAAACCTCATTTTCCGTTGGAGTTCTGAAGGCGCACAACGTTTACTAGAGTTACAATCAGGTGAAGTGGATGGGATTGATAACCCAACCCCTGATGACTTTGCTAAAATTGAAGGCGATGATACCTTAAAGTTATATCCTCGTGAAGGCTTAAATGTCTTCTATGTGGGGATGAACGATGCTCATGCGCCGTTTGATGATGAAAAAGTTCGCCAGGCCATTTCATATGCCTTAGACCGTGACCGTATTGTGGATAATTTCTATCCTGCTGGCTCAATTACGGCTGACTATTTCACCCCATGTTCTATTCCTGGTGGTTGTGTGGGCGAAGCGTTCCCCAAACATGATTTAGCCAAAGCGAAGGCTTTATTAGCCGAAGCGGGCTTCCCTGATGGCTTTGAAACTGAAATTGCCTACCGTGATGTGGTGCGTGGCTATTTGCCTGAACCAAGCGTGGTGGCGCAAGATATTCAAGCGCAATTACTTGAGGTTGGTATCAAAGCTCAAATCACGGTGATGGAAAGCGGGGCTTACTTAGATGCAGCCGATGCGGGTGAGTTGAAAGGGTTGTACATGTTGGGTTGGGGGGCTGATTATCCTGACCAAACCAACTTCTTGGATTATCACTTTGGCGCAGGCGCGAGTAAACAATTTGGCGCAGGCTTCCCTGATATTCATGAGGTTTTGAAAGAAGCCGCTAGTTTAAGTGACCAAACTGAACGTAATAAATTATACGAAAAAGCCAATGCCTTATTAATCCAACACGTCCCCATGGTGCCAATTGCTCATGGTGGTTCGGCGGTGGCTTTCAAGGCTGCGGCTACTGGCGCACATGCGTCACCGTTAGGCAATGAGTATTTTGGCGTGGTGGAAATTCCTGACCAAGATACTTTAGTTTGGATGCAAAATGCTGAACCTGTCAGCTTCTATTGTGCTGATGAAACCGATGGTGAAACCTTCCGCGCGTGTGAACAAGTCTTTGAAAGCCTTTTAGGTTACAAAGTCGGCGGCACTGAAGTTGAACCAGGGTTGGCTGAAAAATATGAAGTGAGCGAAGACTTACTTGAATGGACGTTCACCCTTCGTTCTGGCGTGAAATTCCATGATGGGAGTGAATTAGACTCTAAAGATGTCGTGACCACGTTTGAAGCACAATGGGATGCAGCCAGCCCACTTCACACGGGTCGCGCGGGTGACTTTACCTACTTCAGTGGTTTAATGGGTGGATTTAAGAACGCGAAGAAATAGTTACTGTTCTTAATTAACTAAAGAGGCTTAATGAAGTAGCTTCCAGGCAGGGTATTGGGTAGTGAATATAAATTCCTAACAGTACCCTGCCTTTTTATTAAGATTTGTTTATAGTAGCCATTATAAGGCTTCAAGCCTTATAATGGCTGATGGAAAGTACAAAAACTAAATGGACAAAGGAGTAGGCCATGACCCAATATATCTTACGTCGAGTAATTTTAGCTATACCCGTTATTTTAGGTATTTTGCTGGTAACATTTATCTTAGCCCGCGTGATTCCTGGTGACCCGTGCCGAGCCGTTTTGGGTGAAAAGGCCACTGATGTCATTTGTGATGCCTTTTTCAAACGAACTGGGCTAGACCAACCTATTCCCGTACAATTTATGGTTTATCTCAGACAAATCGTTTTAGAACAGGATTTGGGTGAATCATTCCGCTTTGGGCGGCCCGTCACAACCATCATGCTGGAGCGACTGCCCGTGACGCTGGAGCTTGCGATGGCCTCATTGCTTTTTGCCACTATTTTTGGCATGGTGGCGGGGATTATTTCGGCTTATTGGCATAACTCAGCCATTGATATTGGCACAATGGTCACAGCCAATATCGGCGTTTCCATGCCCGTTTTTTGGTTGGGGCTATTATTACAATATCTTTTTGCCCTCGCCTTGAAGGATACTTTTTTACAACTACCGCCATCAGGCCGTTTATCGGCGGGCTTGGCCGCACCACCTTTTTATGAAGTCTGGCACTGGTCGCTTACGGAAGGGAGTAACTTGTATGCTTTTTGTTCCTTTATGGCGAACTTAAATATTTTTAACGCGCTCATAACGGCGAACTGGCCGCTTTTGTTTGATGCCATGCAACATTTAATCTTACCAAGTATTGCTGTCGGGACTATTCCGATGGCGATTATTGCTCGTATCACTCGCTCAAGTTTATTGGAAGTGCTTCATTTAGATTATGTTCGTACCGCCAGAGCGAAAGGGTTAGCTGAACTGGTCATGGTCATGCGCCATGCGTTGCCCAATGCTTTGTTACCCGTAGTGACGATTGTCGGGTTACAATTAGGTTCTTCTCTCAGTGGGGCCGTTTTAACCGAAACAATTTTTAATTTTGCGGGCTTGGGACGAACCTTATTTGAGGCCATTACCGCCCGTGATTACGTTATCATTCAAGGATTTACCTTAGTTGTGGCAGTAAGTTTTGTCTTTATTAATTTAATTGTAGATATTTCCTATGCCTTTTTAGACCCCCGTATTCGCTTGAGTTAAGGAGAAATATAGATGACTGCTACCACCGTTTCAACTAAAACTTTAGTCAAGGCTAAAGAACCGCGCAGTTTATATACCGACGCGGTGCGAAGCCTAATGCAGAAACGCTCGGCTGTGGTGGGTTTAATTATGCTATTAGTATTAGTATTTATAGCGATTTCTGCCCCCATTATTGCGCCCTTTGACCCCAATCAGCAATTAATTGGGAAAGAAGAGGGACTTAAAAAACGTTCTGCTCCCTGTATTCATTTGTTAGGCTGTGAAGGGCCGCAGCACATTTTTGGGGTTGATGCGAATTTCCGAGACTTCTTTAGTCGCATGGTTTATGGCTCTCAATTATCCTTACTTTCGGGCTTTACCTCAGTGACCTTTGCCATTATTGTGGGGACGTTACTAGGGGCGGTGGCGGGGTATGTTGGGGGGGGGCTGGATAACTTAATTATGCGTTTGATGGACGTATTGTTAGCATTTCCATCGCTCATTCTCGCCATTGCCATTGTGAGTGTGCTGGGGCCAGGCTTAATCAACGCGTTAGTTGCCATTGCCATTGTCACCATTCCTGCTTATGCGCGGGTGGTTCGGGCGAGTGTCTTATCGGTTAAAGAGCAAGAATTTGTAACGGCGGGACGTTCTTTAGGGATTAGCCCTGCCGCGCTGCTCTTTTACCATGTTTTACCTAACTCCATCACCCCATTAATTGTCCAAGCAACTTTGGGCATTGGGGTGGCGATTATTGATGTGGCGGCCTTATCATTTTTGGGTTTAGGGGCGCAGCCGCCTACCCCTGAATGGGGTTCCATGCTCAGTTCAGAGCGCAACCAGGTTTTTACTGCCCCATTTTTAGTCTTTATTCCAGGGTTAGCCATTACTTTTGTGGTGTTGGCTTTCAATTTATTAGGGGATGGGTTGCGTGACGCAATAGACCCGCGCCTTAATCGTCGTTAAATAAACATAAACCTCACAGGTTTTCAAAACCTGTGAGGTTTTTTTAATTAATCTGACGAATGACTGCCACGACGCGACCTTGAATTTCCACTTTGTCTGAGGGGACATAGATAGGTTGCATGGTTTTATTTTCAGGTTGCAAACGCACGCGGTCACCTTCATGGAAAAACCGCTTGAGGGTGGTTTCTTCTTGGTCAAGCAACCACGCTGCCACCATTTCGCCATTTTCAGCCGTATTGGTGTGGCGCATAACCACCACATCACCATCATTGATGAGGGCATCAATCATGGAATAGCCTTGTACTTTCAGGGCATAGAAATCGTTGCCGTCGGGTACAAGGTCATGAGCCAATTCAATGCCTTCACTTTCCCCATCAAAAGCCCCATCGGGTACAGGGATAGGTTGACCAGCCGCAATGCGACCTAATAAGGGGATTTTTCGCATGGGGTTAAATATCGCAGGGGAAATTGGTTCGGGGGTTTCTTTGGTTAAGCGAATACCTCGCGAGATGGTACGACCACGATTAATTAACCCTTCCCGTTCTAATATTTCTAGGTTGTAATTGACTACTGACGTTGAGCTAATGCCCGCGGCCCGACCAATCTCGCGAATGGTAGGGGGATAGCCCTTGTCTTGGGTAAATAGTTCGACAAACTCTAAAATTTTTTGTTGTTTGGTTGAAATAGTCACAATATCACGCTCCTTGATTTAAGCCCATTTGTTCCGACCATTTGTGCTAATAACACATTGTACCATAAAGTAAAGCGATAGGCAAAATCATTTTTAATTTTGATAACAAAAAAGCCCTATCAGGTTGATGGGGCTTTTTTGTTACAGACCTGCAAGGTTTTGGAAACCTTGTAGGTCTAAAATTCCAATGGAGTAAACTAGTTTTTTAACCAAATATACCGAGAGCCATTAAATTAATCAGCGGAGTCGGCCAGAGGCCAAAAATGAGGGTGACGGCGGCGGTGATGACTAAGGCCAAAGTAATGGAAGGGCTGAGTTTGATAGGCAAGAGTGGCGTTGCCCCGATTTGATTATCAGGG
>JFJP01038577.1_pt1 | contig 16778 bp, 29 predicted proteins | sample 431651 | NCBI WGS metagenome assembly JFJP01 (sample SAMN02602958, study PRJNA72255) | Microbial mat metagenome, whole genome shotgun sequencing project. | biome: fresh water; feature: sink hole; material: water; isolation source: purple microbial (photo- and chemosynthetic) mats found in... | reverse complement strand
ATCATACACAACAAACAGGTTAAATGGTTATCCGCTGATGCTAATCCTGAGCGTGAAAGTGATGGATCAATTTTATGGACAGGAATTATTACGGATATAACGAAGTCTAAACAACTCGAAGAACGAATATTGCAGTTTGCTTTTCATGATGCATTAACCGGATTACCTAATCGTAGATTGTTTAATGATAGGTTAGAACATTCATTAGCAGTAAGTAAAAGAACAAACACATTTGGCGCAGTGTTATTTTTAGATATGGATAACTTTAAACCACTAAATGATAAATACGGTCATGAAGTAGGTGATATGTTATTAACACAAATAGCAAAAAGACTTCGTGCTGTTTGCCGTGAGACGGACACCATTGCACGATTCGGCGGTGACGAATTCGTAATTATACTATCAGAACTATCAAGCGATAAACATGCAGCCATTGAACAGACATATAATGCAGCTGAGAAAATTAGTATTGAACTCCGAAAACAGTATCATTTTACGTTGCACCGCCAAGTAACTGCTGAAATAATACACAACTGTTCAGTTAGTATAGGGGCTGCTATGTTTTTAAGTGATAATTTATCTGCTACTAGTATTATCAATAATGCCGACAATGCAATGTACAGAGCAAAAGCTCGTGGTAGAAATAAAATAGCATTTTATACTGATATGAATAACACAAATATGTGTAAATAATTGTTTACTTTTCAGTAGACTATGATATAATGATTTTTACGCAATTCAATAAATATTTTCATTAAAGCAAATTGGAATTAATCAAATGAAGTTTTTTACGATCAACACAGTTCATCATACCGAGTCTCATGGCTCAGGATGTTCTTGTGGGTCATGTTCATCACATGGTGGTACGTAGCGAAGATTAATTCAGACAAGTTTTTATGACTGGGTTAATCTTAATTGATTAACCCATTGTTGCTTTTAAAGGACGTAATATGACAAATGATCTGTATAAAAGAGAAATGAATCACAAAATCGGTAAAGGTGGTTATCATTGTTATTGTTGTGGCCCAAGTAGCACAAAGCATAAAAAGTTATTGAGGCACATAGCAAGAAGCCGTATTAAGTCATGGATACGAAAAGAGGTAGCAGAGTTTTAAATATGCGGCATTAGCTCAGTTGGTAGAGCGGAACGTTGCCAACGTTCAGGTCGCCGGTTCAAGCCCGGCATGCCGCTCCAGAAATATCGCTCTTTTACAATTTGAATTTATTACGCGGGTGTCGTATATTGGTATTACCATAGCCTTCCAAGCTACAGAAGAGAGTTCGATTCTCTCTACCCGCTCCCGTCTTATCGGAGAAATGCGTTACTGGTGTAACAGGCAGCCTTGAAAACTGCAGCCAACCATGATGAGTGGTTGACAGTTCGAATCTGTATTTCTCCGCCCCGACAGTATGTATGTTTTAGCGCGGTTCTATAAATATCTTCAAGAGAACATCTTGGAGGTATTATGGATAGGGCAGATAGTAGAAAATATCATTTTATTTACAAGACGACCTGTTTGATTACTGGCCGTTGGTATATAGGAATGCATAGCACGAATATTTTAGATGACGGATATTTAGGCAGTGGTAAGAGATTATGGTACTCAATTAAGAAATACGGTAAAGAGAATCATACTAGAGAAATTGTTGAGTTTTGTATTGACAGAAAATCATTAGCTACTCTAGAAAAAGAGATAGTTAATAAAGAGATGCTGAAAGAGGGCTTATGCATGAATTTAAAACCTGGTGGCGACGGCGGAATTTATTTAACCAATGAACAACAAGCTGGAATTAACAGAACAAATGTTGGTAGAGCTGGTGGTTTTGCAAATAGACATAAATGGTCAATATTAACAAAAGAAAAATGTCGTGCAAAATCATCTGAGATAGGTAAATATTATTTTCGATTACTTTGGGATAATGAAAAAGAAAAAATGCTAAAAGGATTAGCAAAAGCTGTCGAGGCTGCAGCCTCGACAGCTTCAATAATTAAACGGAAGGAAACTTTCTCTAATATTGGTCATCAACAAGGCGAAAAGAACAGCAATTATGGTAAACGTAATAAATGTGTTTCAAAAGATGGTGTTACGAAACGTATCCCATTAGATGAAGTAGAAAATTACTTAGCTGATGGATGGATATTAGGTATCAAGAAGTAAACAGTGGTGTCTATAGCTTAGTGGTAAAGTCCCGGATTGTGATTCCGGTCACGAGGGTTCAATTCCCTCTAGACACCCCAGCAACAACTTAATGGCGAAGGAAGAGCAAATAGGATGAGCCAATAGTCTGTGAAACTATTGTTAGCGGGATCATACCCCGTCCTTCGCCCCAGTAATAACGATGTCGTGTATGCCGATTGGTCAGGCGGCGGATTGCAAATCCGTTTAAGGTTGGGTTCGATTCCCCCACACGATTCCAAACTAAGCCGGATGAAATTGGTTATCAACTCTGACTTCCAATCTGATTGCCGAAAGGCTACCCGATTTCTTTATTTGTTTAGTTTATGCGTGATAAGTGTTGGTGGTTACACTGCTGGCTTCCACCCAGTCATAGAGAGTTCGATTCTCTCATCCCGCGCATTGAATGAATCTGCGCAATTCGATAAATATCCTCAAGAGAACATCTTGGAGATATTATGGAAACGCAAAGAACAGACAAAAGAAAGTTTCATTTCATTTACAAGACAACGTGTTTAGTTACTGGCCGTTGGTATATCGGAATGCATAGTACAGATTTACTCGAAGATGGTTATCTAGGTAGTGGTAAGAGACTATGGTATTCGATTAAAAAGTATGGTGAAGAAAATCATAGTAGAGAGATTGTTGAGTTTTGCTCTGATCGTAAGTCATTAGCTGCTCGTGAAAAAGACATAGTGAATGAAGATATGTTGAAAGAAGAGCAATGTATGAATTTGAAAGTTGGTGGTGATGGTGGAGGAGGCTTTTGGAATAAAGAGCATCTTAACAAAATGTCCATTGCTGGTAACAGGTCAGCAGCAAAACGAAAAAGGTCCTCTGAAGTTTTCAGTCAAGTGGTGTCACGCCTTCATGGTGAAGGCAAATACCAATATGATAATTTTAAAGGAAAAGTACACTCTGAAGAAACGAAAGCAAAAATGAGAGAATCACATAAAGGATTACAGAATGGTGAAAAGAACTCTCAATTTGGTAAATGTTGGATGACTGATGGAAAAATATCAAAATCTGTAAAACCGAGCGACGTAGACGAGTTATTGTTATTAGGTTGGAGTAAAGGTAGAAAGATAAAGAAATAATGTTAAGATACACAATATAATTAATTTGATTCACAATTAAGATCATTGTTTACTGGTAATAAATAGTGATGTATTAAATCCATCACATTAAGGAGAGTTGTTATGAGCGATATTGAGAAATTTTTTAAATTAGCCGGTAAGAATTTCAAACAGGATTTTCGTGCTGATTGGGATAAAGTTAAAGCTGCTGCTGAATTAGTTGAAGATGTTGTTGAGGCTGTTGTCGACAATGTTGAAGAGTTTGTTGCTGAGACGGTTGAAGATGTAAAAGTGGCCGTCTCTAAGAATAAGAAGAGTAAAGAGGTCATAGAGGCGCCGGCTGTTAAAGAAATAGTTGAAGAGGTTGTTGCGGTTAAAGAAGTAGTTGCTACTGAAGTTAAAGTTGAAGAAGTAGTTGAAGTTAAAGAAGTAGTGGTAGATTCAGTTACAACTGAGTAATATCCAGGCATAAAAGAAGATAGGGTTATGGTTAACGAACGAGCCTCGAAAACTCGCCAGGCACCTAAGTAGGGCTTACGGTTCAATTCCGTTATTTTCTGCCAACTAAAAGTAGTTTACATATTCATCAATTGATGATATAATGTTTTTGTAGTAAAGCTTTATGAATATTGGAAGCGTGCCGGAGCGGGTTTAACGGAGCAGTCTTGAAAACTGCCGGACCTGAAAGGGTCCCGTGAGTTCGAATCTCACCGCTTCCACCCACTGAAGGATTGTATGTTTGACTCCCATAGCCTGCACCAATAAATATGCATAGAGAAACTATCTATGAAAGACGTAAAATGCAAGCTAGTTGTGCACATTGTCATGTAGCAATAGAGTTAAACAGATTGCAATTCGGTGTTATACTTTGTACTGAATGTGAAAAAGCTTGGATGTCTGTTGCGGCAAATGTTATAAATGAGCAATACACAAAACGGCTAGAGAATCAGAAGTAATATGGAGATATGGCAGAGTGGTCTATCGCACTCGCTTGGAAAGCGAGAGAGCCCGTAAAACGGCTCCTTGGGTTCAAATCCCAATGTCTCCGCCATCCTGATTATGTATGTTTTAGCGCGCCCCAATAAATATCTTCAAGAGATTATCTTGGAGTTATTATGGATCGCGCAGATAGTAGAAAATATCATTTTATTTACAAGACGACCTGTTTGATCACCGGTAGTTGGTATATAGGAATGCATAGCTCAAATAATTTAGATGATGGTTATCTAGGTAGTGGTAAGAGACTTTGGTACTCCATCAAAAAACACGGTAAAGAGAATCACAGTAGAGAAATAGTAGAATTTTGTTCTGATAGAAAGTCATTATCTGTTCGTGAAAAAGAAATAATTAATAAAGAGATGTTGAAAGAATCACAATGTATGAATTTGAAGGTTGGTGGAGAAGGTGGTGACGGATGGAAAATTATAAATGATAACCCAATTCTTAAAGCAAAAATTCAATTTAAACGATCATCTGCAGGCGGTAAGAATTCAGGAATATCACATAAAGGTTCTGAAATAGCATTTACTACGGCACAGAAAATGCAGACAACTATAAAGGCCCGATTAGCATCCGGTGATTTACTAGAATGGTATGGTGAGTCATTTAAAGGTCACAAGCACACCACAGAAACGCGTGAAAAAATGAGTGTCTCACATAAAGGTAAACAAACAGGTGAGAAGAATTCTCAATATGGTACATGTTGGATTACCAATGGTAATAAACCAACTAAGATAAATAAAGAAGACCTTGATGAATACCTGTTAAATGGATATAGGCGTGGTAGAAAATAAATGACTGATGATGAGCTTATATCTGAAATAAAGGATGCCTGTAATAATGGGCATCTCGATTATGCTCATGAACTCCTAGAACAAATTCAACTATTTCGACATTTTTGTGATATGCGAGAATTAATAGAAAATTTTGAAGACAGCCCTGACCATGGTAGTTAAATGATATCAATTAGCACACCTAGATCACCCGCACCAAACCTCATCGAATGTGCACCAAATTTATTTTTAGCTGGTACAATTGATATGGGCAATAGTATCGATTGGCAAGCCTTTGTTATAGGCATGTTGCAAACATCTAAAGTGACCGCAAACATTTTCAATCCACGAAGAGCAAATTTTAGTAATGAAAAATCTGAAGAGCGCTTTCAAATTAATTGGGAACTAGATGCACTGTTTTCAGCTAATTACATCTTCATGTGCTTTATTGCTGGAAGTAAATCGCCGATTTCTCTATTAGAACTAGGTTTTTTGTTGCCACGATGTACAAAAGATAATTTAATAGTAGTAGCAGATGAATCTTTTTACCGATGGGATAATATTCAATTAACCTGTGCACGTTTCAACATTAAACCATATACAAGTATTCGCCAAGGATTAGATGTATTAACTGATAAATTGAGGAACCATTATGTTTATGTTTGAGTTTTTTGGTACGTTGAATAAGAAGGTTGGTGATGAATTCATTTATGTGAATGCAAAAACTCTTCAGGACGCAATTGTAAAAATGCTCAATGGTAAGCCTGTTGACGCAGATACCCCAATTCCCACTGCAAGACAATGGGAATTAAGTAAGTACTGGGTATAATTAGAAACTAAATAAATCTTTATCTACAGGTTTCTTTCGTAAACCTGGAAAGAATTTGATACCCGATACAGCTTCAACATTTGCTAACGTAGATGCATATTTTGGCATGTCTGCAGTAACCACTAGATTAGAGTTTGGAACAAACATACTTAATACAGTATTGTCTTTAGGGTTGTAAATGACCTTGAAGATAAAATCAGGAACAGCTACCTGATTTGCACCTATGGTGCGCACTGGGGATGTAGTATATACAGGCCCGGTAATCACATAAAGTTCACCATACTTAACGGCATATTCCCGCACCTTGCTCTCTAATGATTTCCATATACCTCTATTCATTTTAGGATATTGTGGTACCATGTTAGACATATAGAAGCTCTCAAGCATTGCTATTTTGTCAACATGCATATCACCAACCGGAGCCATATGACCAGCATCGAAATCGGGTTCTGCATAATCCTTTGGGGTGGCAGAAATGCCTTTTGATAAGTTAGGATCAACCTTGAATGCATTAATTCGTGGAGCGTCTAACTTAACTGTTTTGCCATCAATACGTTCAGCTGACCAGAATGCTGTCTTCTTTACATTGTTATGTTGAATGACATATAATCTACGGCATAATACAAGTGTCAATTTTTCAGGCTTTGACAATACGGGATATTTACCGTTAACAACAAGTTCTGGACAATCAGCAATGACAGCGGTCGATATCAACAATAGCAATATGGTTATAAACTTCTTCATTATTTTTCCTTCGGTGTATTGATTCTCGATGTTTTTGCTTTAGCTAATTTATCATGAAATTTGAAAATAGTTGTAGTAATTTCGGATGCCAAATCATTACAAATCTTTTCAGCTTCTGCTCTAGACACATCTTCAATAATCATTTCAGTAACTACTGATCGTGGGGTTAAACTCCCTGCCGGATACTTATCACGCTCTGCTAAAATTTTACTGATCAAACTATCCACATTTAGTGATGGAATAGGATCAAAACTTTCAACGATGTCAAATACTTTCATAACAATACCTTTAATAAATATTCAATTACATTCATTATTTATATGGCAGAAATCAAATGAAACTAAAAGAGCTGGTCACAGAGAATACCGAAAAGAATTTAATAGGTGTGAAAGTTGATGGCCGCACTTATACGGTAGACGGTATCGATGTTCCAATTAATGATGACATTGGTTTACCATCAATGTCACTCACATCGCTATATGGTATTCCGAAAATTATTCACGGTGATTTTAGATGCAGATATAATAAATTGACATCTCTTAAAGATGGACCAACTGAAATTTACGGGTTGTTAAATTGCTCGCATAATAAAATTGAATCATTAGTTGACGGTCCAAAGACAGTGCATGGTCATTATCTATGTGCAGATAACGCATTAACGTCATTAAAAGGAATGCCTAATGAAGTAAAAAGAGTTAATTGCAGTAAGAATCTTTTAACATCATTGGAGTATGCGCCTAAAATAGTTAATGGTTCATTTGATTGTTCTAATAACAAAATATGCTCATTAAAAGATATTCATAAAATGATGACCCGCATTAGTGGTAAGTTTACTTGTAACCAAGATGCATATTCAAATGACATTGAGTCACACGTGCTAGGTCTGATTTTGATTGAGGATTTAAAAAGTGTTGAAATAAACAAAGATTTCACATTAAATAAAATCATAAATAGACATCTAAGAAAAGGCAGACAAGGCGTTATGGACTGTCAGCGTGAGTTGATTGATGCTGGATATGAGGAATTCGCAAAGATGTGAAAATAATTGAAAATAAATGCAAATAAGTGTTTACTTTTCAGGTGTGTATGATATAATATTCTTTCAGTAATACATATGAGGTAGCAATTTTACGCACTCATATAAATAGAATTAACAAATTTAGTGATTAGCTTTTAAACTTTTTAGGATTTACAGATTATCATGAAAACGTCGACCATTATTACAACTAAGCGTATGAGCACCATTAAATGGCGCTTTGAAACACGCTTTGAGATGGAGATGAAGACCTGATAATTTAGTTATAAGAATTATCCATCAGGTCTTCTAGTAAAATAGAAGACCTGAGTTGCTTTTAGAAGTAGGTAATATAGTTGTGTAGCTCAATGGTAGAAGCCCTGGTTCGATAAACCAGTGACAATGGTTCGATTCCATTCACAACTACCAGTTTCAAAGTTTGCCTCTTTAGCTCAGTTTTGGTTAGAGCGCTCGCTTGATAAGCGATAGGTCACCTGTTCAAGTCAGGTAAGAGGCACCGGTTTCAATGTATTGCCCATTTAGTTCTAGTGGTAAAACGCTTGTCTTGTAAGCAAGATTCGTTGGTTCGATTCCAACATTGGGCACCAAGGTATTACGCTCTTTAACAATTTGGAAATTATTTGCAGCTTTAGCTGATGTGGTCATAGCGCCGGTGTGAAGCTCCGGTGAAATAGGTTCGATTCCTATAGGCTGCACCCTGAAGTAATCAATACTGTGCTGAATTTCTGGTGAGATTCAGTCTCTTTACGTGTAATTTAAGTTCGATTTTCTATAAATAACTTTAAATTACAGTTGGAGATTAAAATGTTAGTTTGCAAAATATGTGGTCATCAATCTAAAAGTATTCAGCGTGGTTTAACGCAACATTTAGTAATGGCTCATAATATGAAAGTATTAGAATATTTTATAAAATATGAAAATTTTGAAATACCGAAATGTGAATGTGGGCAGGATAATCGATATGCATCAGGTTTATCATTTAGAAATCACTGTGGTGATATTGAATGTGCAAGAAAGATCAAAAAACCACTGTCAAATGAATCTAGACAAAAAATAAGAGATGGCCGTCTTCGTTTTTTAAAGGCGCACCCAGAAGCAACAGCTTGGAGACTTGGCAATAAACAATCTTGGCCAGAACGGTTTTTTGAGCAGTCATTACTTAGGCACAGTTTGCATAATCAATTTAAGATAGTTAAAGAATACTCAGTGTTTCCTTACTATATAGATTTTGCATTCATTGATATAAATGTGGCAGTCGAAATTGATGGATCACAACACTTAACAGATGATAGAAAAGATTATGACGCTAAACGGGATGTGTATCTTGAAACAAAAGGATGGAGAATATTTAGAATTAGTGCAGATAAACTCTATTCCATTGCCGATGCAGATATGGTAATAACAGAATTTAAAAATTTTATAAATTCTAACTCAATATTTGATAATTGTGGGATAATAACAGCAAAAGAATTAAGAGTAAAAGAACAATTTTTATTAAAACAGCAGAAAGAAAATAAAGAAATTGAGAATACTGCTAATAAATTGAAAGCACTTTCAAACATAAATTTTAATGCTAAACGTTGGACAATATTAGCAGCTGATATTCTTGGTGTAAAGTCTAATGTAGTTAGAAAGGTTATTAGAAGGGATTTTCCAGATTTTTATATTGAGAACTGTACAAAAGGTTCACATAGAAGCACCATGAAAAATATTCAGGTTGAGTAATTTCATACCAACAATACACACCGATAACTGCTGGTAACGGTTAGTACCCTTTCAAGGTACCGCTCTTTGAGCTGGAGTTCGATTCTCCCGGCGTGTACAAGTACCAGTAATAATCGGTTACAAGCATTAATGTGATGCATCTGGCTCTTACCCAGAAGAATACGGTTCAATACCGTAGTGACCGACCAAGAGGACCGGAAGGAAATTGGTTATCCAACTTTTAATTGAAATCACCCGATTTCCGCTTATTTGTCTTCTTATGATGGGCTTGAAACTTTAAGGTGAAGTAACGGACTTTTAATCCGTAAAAGATGGATCATTACCATCCTGGCCTACCAATTAACATAATGAACCCACTTCTATAAATAAGTCGTATATATTTTAGAGTGAGTCATATATACAAGAAGATGATTATCAAACGATTTACGATAAAGGTTATTCAATCAATGAAATATGCAAAATGTTTCCTCTTATTAAGAGAAGTGAATTAATACGACAAATAATTACAAGATCACGTTCAGATGCCGGGAAAGCACGTAAAGGAAAATTTAAGTTAACGGAAGCACATAAACATAACATATCAATAAGCATAAAAAAATTTCTTGATAATAATCCTAATAAAGTGCCATACCGATTATATCACGCATCACAAAAAAGTTGGCCAGAAAAGTTTTTTGAACAAATGCTCAATGATAATGGAATAACTGGTTGGATTTATAATTATCAAATTGGTCGTTATAGTTATGATTTTGCATTTCCTGAATTAAAGATTGATATTGAGATAGATGGTAGTACACATAAATTAGAAAAAACAATTATAAAGGATATAGAACGTGATGCTTACTCTATATCTAACGGGTGGAGAGTAATGAGAATTGATGGTCGAATGTTATACAATAAAGAATATAAATGTGATTTATTAAATCGGCTTATTAACTTTTTAGATGATGATAGGATATTTGGTATATTAACAACCCCTATAGTATTTAAAAAGGAAAAAACAACAGGAAAAAAATTAGGAGCTACACTAAGAGAAAGAAATGATAATAAAAATCAATTGCGAGTTAAAATGTTAGTAGAAGCTAATATCGATTTTACCAACAAAGGGTGGATTGGAGAAGTGGCCACCATGTTAAATATTGCACCACAGAGTGTGAGACGTTGGATTAAACGTTATGCACCAATGATAGTTATTTAAGTCCGATTCTCAGTACTCTTATTAGTAATGCCCTTGTATTTCAATGGTAGACGGCGTTCTTGGTAAGAACGAGGCCGTTGGTTCGATTCCAACCTAGGGCACCAGTAATTTAAATGTCGCATCTAAGGGATTTAGCTTGGACCCTGCGAAGGTCTGATGACACGTTCGACTCGTGTATGCGATGCCCGAAATATCTGCACGATGCGAATTGGAAAGCGGCTACGTTTCGACCGTAGTGTTCTTATGAATTGGAGGTTCGAGTCCTCTCGTGTGGACCAACATTGCAGGGTGAGCTAGTCTGGTGATAGCGATGGTCTGAAAAGCCATAGAATACGGTTCGATTCCGTAACTCTGCACCAAAGTATCACATATGTTACTTTAAGTCACTTAAGGTATCATCTGTGATACATTAGACCATGATAACTGCTGGTAACGGTTAGTACCCTTTCAAGGTACCGCTCTTTGAGCTGGAGTTCGATTCTCCCATGGTCTACCAAGTTTCAACGGGTAGTTAGTTCAGTGGTAGAATACTGGTTTCCAAGTCCATAGATGGGAGTTCGATTCTCTCACTACCTGCCAAGTTACATGGTATTACGAATTGTTAATCGAATCAATAGCTTAGTTGAATAAATACATTTTTAAACTGAGTAAAGGAAAAGTATGAAGACGGCTTTCATTGTTTTATCTTGTATCATTCTACCATTGATTCCACGTATGGTAGATGTTGTTGAAATGTATTTTGCTAAAGAAGCAGAATAAGTATAGGGCGTGCATATAGCACGCATTTCGTGATGTAGCATTATGGTAATGCAATGTCCTCATAAGGCATCCGAAAGGAGTTCAATTCTCCTCATCACGACCCTTTTAAAAAGGAGAATGTTATGAAACCCGAAAACAAGGATGACATTCGACTTCACGATGAGCTTAAGAATCTGGATCAATACAATACTGCGCAATGCAGAAAACAGGTTAGAGAAGCAAAGCGAAAGATTAAACGCAAGATTGCTAAAAATCGTCGCTTAAAAGATAAGCAAATTCTGAAGAAGATGTTAGTAGATTCAAATGTGTAAATAGTTCAAATAAGTGTTTACTTGCTGTAGTAGTGTGATATAATGCATATTCGTTAATTCAATTAGTCTTTAAAAGGAATATGCAAATGGGTAAGTTGCTGCAATACGAACAAGACAAGAAGAATAACCCGATGGTTGAAGTGATGCCTGGTTTTTGGCAATCTGTTAACGTTGGTAAAGAACTTACTGCAGCAGAAAAATTCGCAATCGACAATACCGAAGGTCGTCTTGCCGACTCGCCCTTTACAATTCCAATGATCTGGAATATGTAAGGAGTTCATCGTGAAGTATCCTAAGCAGCTATATATCACTTTGAAGTATGAAAATGAAGAATATCCGCTTGGGTTCCTTCACGCGTATGAACCCAATAAAGCACCTTTCCTGAAGAAAAAGAAAACTCAAGATGATTGGGCATATGGTCATTATCATTGGCGCACACCATATGAAAAAGATGGTAAGATGTGGGTTAAAGGTATTAACAGTGTTCGCGATATATCCGGTGGTTTTAAAGAGATTCCTTACGATGAAATCGTTAGTGAAAAACTACAGCCTAGAGTTGTAGACAATGTTCCACTTAATGGTTTCAAGATTCAGAAGTCAGTAAGTAGGTATTCAACATCAAATAAGTTATGGAGAATTCTTGACCCGCGTGGTTATGAATTTGAAATTTCCACAGGCTGTTTCGAAGAAATTGTATTGAACACCACAATTATTAATGGAGTAATCCAAGATAAATGTGTTTGGATTGGAAACAAGAATTTAGCAGTCGTGAAGGAACTATAATGGCTACTCCTCTAGTATGGGCTCTCTGGATAGTTTCAGGTGGTTATGTTAATTCTGGTTACCTAGCACAAGTTGATGTAAAAGCATACTTCAACACAGTGCAAGAATGCTCACGTATTGGAAAGATTATCGATGATCTCGCAGTAACTAATAATGATGGTAGACCTATACATCGTATTAGGTATCAATGCATCCAATCAGGTTACATTATTCCACAATCTGTACCTCAACCAACTGATAATTCTGTAAAGTAGTAAATGTCACTTAGCATAACGGTTAATGCACGAAACCCGTTTTCTGCTTTTTGTACGTAAGTACCGGATTGAGAATGGTTACCATCGATAAAGGCGTGAATCTGGTTCGACTCCAGAAGTGACAAAACGATTTTTCATATTAGAGTGTGTTTCTAGGAATACAATAGGCTGCTAGCAATAACGAGAATCTTTCTAGAGGACAGACCGTGAGTTATGTCAGATGATGTTGTGAATATTAATATGCTCTAATATGAGAAAACTTTTAAAAATTTTTAATCCAATTATTTGGATAATAAATGTGGTACGGTATAACAGTCACATAGAACTATATCGGAACAATGATAAATATGAAAGATATGATTTTAGTAAAGATGTAAAGTATTTTTGATGGGGTATTAGTGTAGTGGTCAGCACGGAATATCGTTTTCTAATATTTGCACGTAAGTGCCGGCAGGAAATGGTTCTCTTTATAATCCAAAGCCAGGTCCAGTTCGATTCTGGAGTACTCCACCATTCAATAAGAGGTATGTTATGGCAACTGAAAAAGATATAAGTGATCAGTTCAATGCAGCTATTGATTTTGCATTGAATGATATTCAAGACGATTTTACTGCTATAATGTTTTTGCGTATGTGGCGTGAAGGTATGTTTCCTGAAATACGGAAAGAATTTCCTAATTTCAAAGGTCCTTTTCCTAAATGACACAAGAACGAAAAGAACAATTGTTATGTTTGCTTAATTTGGTTATAGTGATCGGTGAATCATTAAATAGACAGTTAGAAGACATAACAGGATTTTTGAAGAAGTAAGGTTTGCCCGATTGGCTTAGTGGTAGAGCTCTCGATTTGTAATCGAGTGGTCGTCTGTTCGATTCAGACATCGGGCACCAATTCTAATGTGAGAGATTGTATGACAACTAATGTGCGTGTTGGATTGAAGTTATACAAAAATCTTGAATCTCTCACAATTGGAAAATTAGAACATATACTCCAATTAGCAGATATCGATATAACAAATTATAAACAGTGTATCAAAAATTATCCAATTATTCGAATGGTTAGATTCGGTCAGCCTTATCTTGATAGACTCGTTGCAACTCGTGAAGTCATTCAGGATGTCGTCAATATAAAGAATATCAATCCTAGTAAAAAATAATACCATAAACATACCCATATTTTCAATGTAGTATTTTGGGGTATTTGTGATGTTATCAAAAGGTAAAGAGTTTGTTATCATTTTCACAATGGGCACAGCATTCGGTATAATTTTAAGTGTTATTTTTTATATGATGTTGCATTAATTTTAAACGACCATACGGTGGGACCTGATACTCCATGGATGACCGGGCAGGCGCAATAACAATCCGGCGTACCAGTCCTGATTACTTGAAAGAGTAGTCATCAACGCTGATTAAGTTGCGGCGCTCTGAGATAATGTAGGCTTTGTCGTTGATTTATGGTATAGCCTAGAATTCCAATTGAGATCGAACAGCTCGTAAGCCCATCCAGCCTAGAGTGTAGTAGGTCAATCAGGTGACTCTCAAGGCCGACTCTGGGAAGAGACGTTAATGCTCTCTAAACTTTGCTGGTGAAGTCTCGCCCCGTAAGCGAGTAGAAGACAGTTCGAATCTGTCAGAGAGCACCAATTAACATTTCATATTCTTTGGAAGATAAATGGCAAACTTAAAACTTAAAGGCGTTGAAACTGTATCTCGTCAAGTAACGGTTTCAGTTAGTACAAAAGATGTTATCGAAGAAGTTGTTGTAATGATTCGTAAGAAACACGGACTGTCATGTGATTCTTACCTAGATGATCAAGGCTATATTAACGAATTCAGTTACACTCATACGCATAATGGTGATGATGTATATGTTCGCAAAGATAAGGCCAATGCAGATGAAATTAAAGCTTTTGAGATGATTGATTTTTTGAGAAAGTTATTGTAAATCTTAATAAGTGTTTACTTTTAAACATAAGAATGATATAATGAATCTTTATCCAATAGAGATTATTATTATATGACAACCGAATCGCAGCAAATTCTAGATTTTCAGGCACGTGTTGCCGACCATGAAAAACATGTTGCTGATTTTCTAGTGCGTGTCGAGGATCACGAGACACGCACTAGAAAAGCTTGAGCAAAAGAAAGCTGAAGCCAATTATTATTGGGACACGGCTTTGTTTGAGCTTCGTCAAGCAACCACAATGAATACTTTCGGCACTTACGTTGAATATCGCGGTGAAGATCGTGAATGTTTGATGAGCGTATGTGGTAGTGATCGTGATGGTTACAAACGGAATTTCATGGATAAAGCGGCATATTATGCAAAGCAAGCTTTGACATCAGAGGTGATGTGATGCTAAATAAAATTGAAAAGGATATCTTCGGGTCTGTGCTTAAACACGCCTCTGACGAAATATCTAACAACAGCTGCACTGATTTACCAGTAAGATGCACTAAAGAAAATCAAGAAGAGCTCATTGACTTTATCAAAGAATACTGTGATGAAGATGAGCAAGACCAATTGCTTTCATTGGCTGTTGTTGGAAAAGATGTTTATTTCCAAGACTGGATGGTAATCACCTGGTTGATTAACAAATTGGAAATCAATGATGAATAAAGATGAGCTGATCAATAGTCTTGTTGATGCTGTAATGTCAGTACAAGAACAGCATATCGAAGAAATGGATCACAATTTCAGCAATCCACCAGATGGCAAGCCACCACAAAAATATGTCATTGGTGAAACCGTTAAGGTTAATGGCTGGACAGGTTCCACTGAGGCCGTTATTACCGGTGTCGAATGGATATTTCATCATCGATGTGCAGAATGGTGTTGGGGCTACAGTGTAGATCGTCAAACTGGCCTCACATTTCGTTTTATTCCTGAAGGTTATCTACGAAAACTTTAATATGTCTCATAAATCAAATACCGAATTAATAACCAAAATACTAAAAGCTGAATCACGTGTTGATGTAGGCGAATTGTATGTTCACTATAAGAAACCAGATGATCCATATCAAGTTCAAATGTTGTGCATACAAGAAGCAAATGATAAAGTCGCCGTTATTTATGAACACTGTGAATCAGGTATTGTGTTTGTTCGCGATCTTAATAACTGGTGTGATATCGTTGGTGATGTTAATCGATTTACAAAATACTCTAGTAAAGAATCGGCGTTAAAAGAGGTGTTAGAACGGCCATATTATCCAGGAGAATAGTTTAAGGGCATTAGGCAATACGAGTTCGAATCTCGTTATCTCCACCAAAGTACTCGCTGTTACTGGGGATCACCGGTTACGTGTAAGCTTTGGTAAACTCCGTCGGGAGGTAAAGGGTTCGAGTCCCTTAATGTCCACCAAATATGAGGACTTATGAAAATAACAGAATTATATGAAGAAATAGTAACTTTAACAGAAGAAGAATTACTTGAAATGGCATCGTTTCGAGAAAATAAAACGGGTATTGCTAAAGTAGTTATCTGGATGGGACCAAAACACGATGGTTCAGCACGTCACGGACCAAGAGTTAAAGTTTCTGCTAATTATACAGTAAATATAAAACCTGATGATTTGTTCGTCTTGACGGTATCACACGAACCCTCTATTGTTGCAGGTAAATGCAATTTAAAAAATGATACTCTAGAAGATATCAAAGATTGGATTAGAGCAAATTATGAAGTGTTATTACAATTTTGGAATTATCAAATTGATGATGACACAGTTAAAGAAAAAGTTATAAAACTTTAGTATACTTTTCATTTGATTAGTGATATAATAACTTTATTGATTAATGAGACAACCAAATGAAGATTGCATATTTCTTTGTCAAGTGTAAGAAAAATCCATCCCATGATTATAAATCCTGGGTGCCTCATATGTCAGTGATTTATTCGGTGTGCTCTTGTGGTGAACCCACTGGTTATAACCAAATAGATTACAAGGAGCATTATGACAAATTTCAAATAGTTCTTACTAAAATAAAAGGTGAGAGCTATGAGGATGAAATGGCAAGAGCTATAGGACCTATCAAAGCGGATCCTGCTAAATACTTGGTCGACACATTTGGCGACATTGGTGAGTTGATAGGGAAAAAACACAGAATTAAACCTA
>JFJP01005555.1_pt1 | contig 16779 bp, 11 predicted proteins | sample 431651 | NCBI WGS metagenome assembly JFJP01 (sample SAMN02602958, study PRJNA72255) | Microbial mat metagenome, whole genome shotgun sequencing project. | biome: fresh water; feature: sink hole; material: water; isolation source: purple microbial (photo- and chemosynthetic) mats found in... | reverse complement strand
CTAGGCCAGTCAAGCTGACGGTACGGGTTTTCCAGGTGCTGGGGGCACCCGCCACATCCACAATCACTAGGCTGCCGGCCGGTAACTGCGGCATGGCCCCTTTGTTGACGGTTTCGTCACGCTCGTTTTCGATCACCACGGCAATGTACTTGCCATCTTTGCTGACCGCTACCGAGTCGGGCTGGCCTGGCAGCGCAATGCTGGCCAGCTCTTTGCGGGTGGCAATGTCCACCACTACCAGCTTGCCCGATACGTTGACAAAATCTGTGCGCGTATTGACGGCCACCAGCGCTTGCGTGCCCAGCACGGTGACCGAGGTCGGCTCGCCACCCATGGCCAAGGCACCCAAGGCCTTGGGCGTCTTGATATCGGTGATGTCAACAAAGCCAACCTCGCCCTTGGGGCTGTTGCTGTAGATCAGCGTCATGCCATCCGTGCTGGCGGCCACAATTTCGGCCGCCGTGGCATCGGCGGACTCGCACGAGGCATCCAACTGGTTACACACGACAAATGTCGAAACGCGATTGAAGACCTTGGCCGGATTGGGCACCGAAATTTCCGGCATCAGCACCACAGCATCATCGTCACTGCCGCCACAGCCGATCAAAAAGCTGCCCAGCAGCATACTCACGGCGATTGAAATCAGGCTTTTCTTCAAGGTATTCTCCAGGAGGTTAAAGGGCTGGAGTGTTGCAAGCAAATGTTACATTTTGATGAAACAGCGGGTTGCCATGGCGGCTGTGCACCAACATCGTGACGGGTGATCTTGTCACCCACCCGGCAGGGCTGGCCTGGTGGCCAACCCCGGTTCAATGTGCGTGATGCGACGCTTCAATCGGGTCATAACGCTGGCCACGCAGCAGCGCCAGGGGGGATTCCCAGTAAATGGCCACATTGTGGAACGGGTCCAGCAAAATCTTGGTGGCCCAGGCCAGCCCCCAGCTTGGGCTGCGCAGAAAAAACAAATGCACAGTGCGCAGCAACACACCCGCAGCACCCAGTGCCAGCCAGACCAGCCCGACATCATGCGCATAGCCGGCAAACCCTTGCGCCGGTGCAATCAGGCCAAACAGGCTGGGCTGTAGCGCCAGCAGCAAGGGCATCGACACCCAGACCATCAGCAACACGGCTTTGCGACGCATGTTGTAACCGGCTTTGATCGATTCCTTGTGTTCGTCGGTTGCCTGGTTGATTTCGTCGAAACCCCGAGGTTCAAAAAAGATGTGCCCGGACTGGCGCGTCACCATGCCGACCAGCCAGCCCACCAGTCCAGCAGCCGCTGGGTTGATGAACAACAGCACATAAGCCACTAAAAAGCTGATGGCACTGATCAAGTGCAACGTCTGGTTGATGCGGCACTGGTGGTAATAGCGGTGGTCATCCCACTGCAACACACGGACTTTTTTGACAAATTCCTGCATGAATTGGCTCCAAGGTTGGACACGGTTGACACGCCGACAAACTCGCCGACAAACTCGCCGACAAGCAGCACTGTAAAAGGGCCGCATGACATTTTGGTGAAAGTCATCGTGATCAGCCTGCACTTACCATCCACGTAACCCGCAAGGCAAATCAGTGAAACTGGCGACGACAACCCAATGAACGAATTGCGGTTGCAAATGAGGGTACATAGAGCATTGCGGCGTTGACGACACGGGTGACGCGAGATATTCCTGGGGGACCAATTTGCTCACTGCGTGTTGAACCACAAAAAACAGTGCTCAAAACGGTTATATTCGCGCTCTTCAACGTGTTCTTCGTATCATGGCGCGAACAAGCAAACCAAAACAAAAGCGGGAAAATCCAGCCGCTGACAGTCAGGCATCTCCTGAGGCCGACGGTGGACAGCAACAGGCATCCGCATCCAAACCGTTTCGTCCCTATGTGGTGGCCATTGGGGCTTCCGCCGGCGGACTTGATGCCCTTGAGCGCTTCTTCGATGAGCTCGATTCTGATTCGGGTGCAGTCTATGTGGTGATTCAGCACCTGTCACCCGACCACAAGAGCATGATGGACAACTTGTTGTCTCGCCACACCCGCATGCCGGTATTGATGGCTGAGAACGGCCTGGAGATGCAGATCAACAACGTGTACCTGATACCGCCGGGCAAGAATATGACGGTGGCGGGGTCGCAATTGCGCCTGGTGCCAAAGAGCCCGCATGGCTTGAGTTTGCCGATTGACCTGTTTTTCACCTCGATGGCCAAAGAGTTTGGCAACCGCTGTGTGGGTGCCATCCTGTCCGGAACAGGCTCTGACGGCACCCGCGGATCGATGGCAATCAATGACGCGGGTGGATTTTTGCTAGCACAAGACCCGGAAAGTGCCAAGTTTGACGGCATGCCGCGCAGCGTCATTGCAACGGGACTCGTTGACGAGGTCATGCCTCCTGAAATGTTGGCCAGCCGAATCGTGGGGCATGTCAGAAACGTGCTGGAGGTGTCTGCCAAGCCCAAGACCAAAGAACTGAGCGAATCGGACACCAACCCGCTGGACGGCATTTTGCATCTGCTCTATCAGGTGGGTGGCATCAATTTCAGGGAATACAAACCCGCCACTGTTCAGCGCCGGATTGAAAGACGCATGCAGATTCGCCATGTGCGGGACCTGCTCAACTACCTGCACTTGCTGGAGTCCGACCGGGGCGAAATTTTGACCCTCAAGCGCGACACCTTGATACCCGTCACCAGTTTTTTCCGCGATGCCGAAACCTTCGAGCTGATGGAAAAATCGGTGATACCAACCATCATTGAAGAGTCGCAAGAGCACCAGCCGATTCGCATCTGGGTGGCAGGTTGCTCGACGGGTGAAGAGGCTTACACCCTGTCAATTTTGTTTGCTGAGGCCTTCGACCGCATGAAGCGCTGGCCGCAAATCAAAATCTTTGCAACCGACGTGGAGCAGACCCACATCGACATTGCCAGTGCCGGCGTTTACTCCGAGGCCATTACCAACGAACTCTCGCCAGAGCGGCTGGAGCGATTTTTCAAACACATCGGCGACCAGTTTGTTGTCAAAAACGAGATTCGTCAGAACATTGTTTTTGCACGGCACAACATTCTGGAAGACCCACCATTTACCCGCATGAACCTGGTAACCTGCCGCAACGTGTTGATTTACTTTGACACCCACGCGCAGGAAAAAGCCTTGATCCGGTTTCAGTATGCGCTGGTCCACAACGGCTACATGTTGCTGGGCTCAAGCGAGTCATTGGGTGCACGGCACCGGGATTTCAGTGTCACCAACAGTAAAAACAAGATATACCGTATCTTGCGGCCCGTCTCGCTACCTTTGGACCTCAACCGGGGCGGACCCGTGCGCGCCGCCACACGCAAGGCATCCGCGCCCTCACAGCGCAGCGGCAGCGTTGAGGGCCAGGTCATCGAGTCGGGTCAGCAGATGCTGCTCAAAAGTTATGCGCCGCCTGCGCTGCTGCTCAACGAGGATCGGCAGTTGGTGCATGTGTATGGCGATGCCCAGCGCTTTATGCAGATTCCAACGGGCGCTGCCAGTTTTGACATATCCAAGCTATTGGTAGGCAAGCTCGCGCCTGTGGGCGTCGCGCTGCTGCACAAGGCCAGCAAGGAAAACGTGCAGTTACGCTCCGACATCATTGTCTCGGACCCGGGCAAGGGCATCACCGAGCATGTGCGCATGTCAGTGCGGCCGGTGCCGGTGGCCCCGGGCCAGGAGCGCTTCTTCTTGCTGTCTTTCGACGTTGAGGCCTTGACCCAGGGCGTGTATGGTCATTCAGATGTGATCGATTTGTCGATCGAATCCAGTGAGCGTATTCAAAGCCTGGAGCGCGAGCTCTCGGTGATGCGTGACAGCCTGCAAGCCACCATCGAGGAGCTGGAAACTTCCAACGAAGAATTGCAAGCCACCAACGAAGAGCTGATGGCCTCCAATGAAGAGTTGCAAAGTACCAATGAGGAACTGCAGTCGGTCAATGAAGAGTTGTACACCGTCAATTCCGAAAACCAGGAAAAGATTGAAATCCAGAACCGGCTCAATGCCGATCTGGACAACATGACGCGAGCGACACTGATCCCCACGGTGTTTGTTGATGTGGCACTGAAGTTGACACGCTTTACCCCTGAAGTGGGCAATATTTTCAGAATACGCGAGATCGATATCGGTCGCTCCATTGACGATTTCACGCACATCATGGATTACCCCGGTTTTATGACCGATGTCCGCAACACTTTATCAACCGGCCGGGTCACCGAGCGTGAAGTGAACACTCTTGATGCTGCACACCGCTACCTGGTGCGCATCCTGCCCTACCTGGATAAGTCGCAAAAAATAAGTGGTGCGGTAATGACATTTTTTGACATCACCATGCTCAAGGATGCCAACCACCTCAAGACCGTGAACGACCAGACTTCGGCAAACGGAGCGCGCCCGTGATCCGGCGCGAGCCGCCGGGCGAGCTGACGCTGGACGATGCCGCAAAAATTAAAAAGCTGGCCCTGAAGGCGCTGCGCGGTGGCGATTTTGATTTCGCCCTGCAAGCGGTGCAGCGCGGCGAAGCCAACATTCCCGACATGGTAGAGGACCTGAAAATCTACCAAGCTGAGCTGGAGGTGCAAAACGAAGAGCTTCGGGATGCGCAGCAGCACGCTGAAAAGGCGCTGCGCCGTTTCAATGCCTTGTTCTCGACGTTGCCGCTGCCGGCCTTGGAGATGGATGAGTTTGGCGTGATCAGTGAATGCAATGACAAGGCTGAAGAATTTTTTGGCCTTGATCGCAACCTGTTGCGCAGCCATTTTTTTCCACGGCTGCTAGCCAAGCATGAGCAGTTGCGTTTGCGCAGGACCATTGCCCAGGCAAAAGTGGATGGCGATGGGGCAATGCTTGAAGTCCAGATGCAACCGTCTGGCGACCGGGCGGTAAATGCCGATATTTACCTGTCCTTGCTGCCGATGCTGGAGGGCAACGCCGGTGTCGGCACCGCCCATTTTGCCGTGATGGTGGCCGACCAATCGCAGCGCCTGGCCCAACAAGTTCAGCTGCGGGTCGCTGCCAAGCGCAGCACCGCCTTGCTGGAGCTCATTGTTGGTTCGACCGGCATGAACGATGAAGAGCTGGTGCGTTACGCGCTGGATCAGGCCGAGAAAATGACTTCGAGCATCATGGCGTACGCGCATTTTGTCAACGACGATCAGGAAACCATCACATTGGGTGCCTGGTCCACAGGCACGCTGATGCATTGCAATGCTAGCTTTGACAGCCACTGTCCCATTTCCAAAGCCGGTGTTTGGGCGGACTGTTTTAGGCAACGGCAATCGATCGTTCACAACGACTATGCGGCGCTGACTCATAAAAAAGGGCTGCCTGAAGGCCATGTATCCATGCTGCGTCATGTCAGCGTGCCAGTAATTCAGGGTGACAAGGTGGTGCTGATTTTTGGTGTGGGCAACAAAGGGGTGGACTACGACAGCGGTGACCTGGCACTGATCGAAGTGCTCGCCAACAATCTGTGGGCTTTGCTGCAACGTAACCGCAGCCTGTACAAGCTCAAGCTAGATGCCGAGGTGTTTCGTGTGAGTCGCGAAGCGGTAGTGATCACAGATGCCAGTTGCCGCATTATTTCGGTGAACCAGGCGTTTACCGAGATCACCGGTTATGCCGCGAACGAGGCCATCGGCTGCAACCCGAAGATTCTGCAATCTGGCAAGCATGATGCGCTGTTTTTTCAGAAAATGTGGAAACAGATTCTGCGGGCCGGTCACTGGCAAGGCGAAATCTGGAACCGCCGCAAAAGCGGTGAGATTTACCCGGAGTGGCTGGGCATCACCATGACCAAAAACAGTGCCGGGACGGTGAGTGAATACATTGGTATCTTCATGGACATCACTGAGCACAAAGCGGCGCAAGAACGTATTGAGCAACTAGGCTTTTACGACCCGCTCACCAACCTGGCCAACCGCAGGTTGCTCAATGACCGAACCAAGCAAGCCATTGCACAAGCCCAACGTCGAAAGCACATGGTTGGGCTAATTTATCTCGATCTGGACCATTTCAAGGACATCAACGACAGCTTGGGGCACTTGGTTGGCGACGAGCTGCTGCGCCAGGTGAGCGCACGGCTGCTCAGTTGTGTGCGAGATACAGACACGGTGTGTCGCCTGGGCGGCGACGAGTTTGTGGTGCTGCTGACCTGTGCAGAAAGTGCCGACAACGTGGCCGATGCGTGCAGCAAAGTACTTTTGGCATTGTCTGACACGTATGAATGGACGCAGCACACAATGCGGATCACCACCAGCATGGGTGCCAGCATCTACCCAGCCGACGGTCAGAGTTTTGAGGAATTGTTACAACACGCAGACACAGCGATGTACCAGGCCAAGGCGGCCGGACGCGGCAACTTCAAGCTGTTTACCGAGGACATGAACCGACGTGTGCAGTACCGGCTCAAACTGCAGTCACAAATGAAAAACTCGTTGGCAGCCAACGAGTTTTACCTGCACTACCAACCGCAATGGGATATGGAGCAAGAGCGCATCACGGGTGTGGAAGCATTGGTGCGTTGGCAACATCCCATACTTGGCAACATTTCGCCGGGTGAATTCATTCCGGTTGCTGAGGAAAGCGACGTCATTGTTGCGATTGGCAACTTTGTCATGCGTGAGGCTTGCCTGCAAGCCAAGCGTTGGCTCGATGCAGGTTATCGGCTTGGCATTGCAGTGAACGTGTCGTGTGCACAATTCGGGCGCCACAATTTATTGGGCAGCGTGATGGATGTATTGCAAGAAACCCGGTTGCCGCCCGAGCTGTTGGAGCTTGAGCTCACTGAATCCATTTTGATCAGCGACCCCGAGCAGGTGCTGCTGGTGGTGGACCAACTGGCTGCCATGGGTGTGACTTTTTCGATTGATGACTTTGGTACCGGTTACTCCAGCTTGAGCTACCTCAAGCGCTTTTCAGTGCACAAGCTCAAGATTGACCAGTCTTTTGTGCGCGACCTCCTCACCGACCCCAGCGATGCCGTGATCGTGTCAGCCATCATCAATCTCGCGCACAGTCTGCAAATGCAAAGCATCGCGGAGGGCGTTGAAACCCCGGAACAAGCCGCGCGCCTGCGTGAGCTGGGCTGCCAACAGATTCAGGGCTACTGGTTTTCCAGGCCCATCCTGGCCCATCAAATGGACACCTTGCTGGCATCACATAAATGACCGAGCAGGTGAAGTTTTGGCTCAACGCGCAGGACCGAATTGTCTCTGTCGGGCGCGATTGGAACCGCTTTGCCAGGGAAAACGGGGCACCTGAGTTATCAGACAGTAGTGTCATTGGACGGCCCTTGCTTAATTTTGTGTCGGGAAAAGTAACCCGCACCTTTGTGCAAACCTTGTTGCAGCTGGCACGCGACCGCCTACAGCCGATCGAACTTGATTGCCGTTGTGATTCACCTTTGGTACGGCGCTATACACGCATGCGGATCACCAGTGATGCAGTGGGTGGTGTTGTGTTTTCTCATGAGACTTTGCGCACCGAAGCACGTTCGCGCCCAGTTCGCGTCGCAGTGGCCGGCCAGCGTGGACGCCACACGCCGATTCGCTGCAGTATGTGCAATCAGGTCAAACCTGCCAATGCATGGCTCGAACCGGAGCACTATTTTCAAATGAGTACACACAATACGCCAGAGCTGTGGGTAATCTACGGCATATGCGACGCTTGCGCGTTGCAACTGAGCCATTTGAATGGCGACTTGAGCGCGCGACATGAACATTAAAGACACCAGCATTAATTGGATGCACCAATGCGAATCTGAGCCACTGTCATTGTCGGGGGCGATCCAGGCACATGGTGGCCTTTTACACATTACTGAACAAGGTGTGATTACCCATGCCAGCGCCAATCTGGCGAACTATTTCCCGTGTGCGCCAGAGCGCGTGCCCGGGCAGGACCTGCCAGCGCCACTCGATGCGTTATTGCATCCTGCGCTGGCCACCCTCAATAATGCGCCAGGCAGCCGATTAGAACTGTTGGACCTGGACATCGGTGGCCCAACTCCTGTTGATATTGTGGCGTCACGCAGCAGCCAGGGCATTGTGCTGGAGTTTTCCGAGCATGATCCGCACTATGTACGGGTGTCGGCACATTCGGTACCGATGCGAACGCCGGTCAACACACAGGCTGCTGACGAGTTACACCAGCGCATCGCGACCTTGCTCAACGAAGTCACGGGCTTCAATCGGGTCATGATTTATGCGTTTCGCGAAGATGACGATGGCGAGGTGCTGGCCGAGGCGCGTGATGCCGATGTGTATGGCAGCTACCTGGGCCTGCGTTTTCCGGCCAGCGACATTCCCCAAATCGCCCGCAATTTGTACAAGAAAAACCCCTGGCGGCTCATCCCCGACAGCCAGGCAGCTGCCGTGCCACTTATCAGCCAAAACGCTCCCCCACCCGATTTGACCTGGTCTGACCTGCGCAGCGTATCGCCCGTGCACCAAAGCTACCTGGCCAATATGGGGGTGCGCGCATCGCTGTCCTTGCCCATCATGGTGGGGACAAAGTTGTGGGGACTGATCGCTTGTCATCACGCCGAGCCCCGCGTGCTGCCCCTGAAGATCATGCTTGCCGCCAGCCAGATCACCAAGCATTACGCCATGGTTATCTCTACTTGGCTGGCCGAGTCACGCATGCGACTGATCGACAGGCTTGATAGTATTTTTTCCGCCATGCGCGATGTCATCCTGCAGCAGGATGGGCTTTTATCAGCCTTGCCCGACATTGCACCTGGCTTGTTTGACCTTTTTAACGCCAGCGGCTTGGCGATCAGGCTGGGCAACGTGTGGGCGCACATGGGTGACTCGCCCAACACCTTCACCCTCGATCAACTGTCAACCACCTTTGACCACGACCCAAACACGTCCACTGTGTTCATTGACAGCCTGGTGCACACTTACCCGGCCTTGGGGGCGATGCCCGTAGCGGGTGCGCTGGCGATCAAAATGCACACCCACGATGACCAGTGCCTGCAAATTTGGCTGTTTCGCAGGGAACTGGTGCAAGAGGTGCAATGGGGCGGCAACCCCCATAAACCCGTTGAGTTGCAGCTTGGAACGATCGGTATTGCACCACGTCATTCGTTTGAAAAATGGGTCGAGATGCGCAAGGATTACTGCGCCCGATGGTTGCAAGAAGACCATTTGGCAGCCAAGCGTTTCCGCCAACTGTTGGTGGAGCTGTTTGCCTGAAAAACTGAAAATTCGCCAATAAGCCATCACACTCGTTTATCGGATTCAACAAAGTTGAATTTACCAGCCGGGCGCGTCATCAATTGGTCACAAAAGTGACGTAAAAACACGGGTGTGAATAACCCTTTTGCCTCACCTGTCTGTCCGCTCTCCCATCCCACGGAGCCCTCCCACCATGCCGACTCGTCTTGGAAGGCCGATGTGTGCCTGAGCTTGGCCAACGAGCTGGAGGCACTTCGAGCCGCCATGCTGGTGCGAGAACAACAATGTAGCGCTGAGCTTGGCCAGGTACGCCCCGAGCAGCTGGCCAGTGCCCGCAATTTGCTGCACTACTTGAGTTTGCGAAGTGTCGATTTGCGCCCTATCCAGGTGCAGTTGGCGCGGCTGGGCTTGTCTTCATTGGGTCGATCAGAAGCGCAGGTGCTGGCCAACCTGGACAAAGTGCTAGGCTTGTTGCGCTGGTTGACTGGGCAGTCCGGGCAAAACAGCCCTGAGCGAGGGCCGCCCGACAGTGATGCATTGCTGCGCCAGCACACCGAGGCACTGTTAGGCGCAGCACCAGCAAACCGGGCAACCCGCATCATGGTCACGCTGCCTGCCGATGCTGCCCGGGATTTCACGGTGGTCAGAGACATGGTCCATGCCGGCATGGACATTGCCCGTATCAACTGCGCGCACGATACGCCAGATGACTGGCAAGCCATGGCGCAATATGTGCGGCTGGCGGCGCGGCAGGCGCAGCGCCAGGTCAGGATTTTGATGGACCTGGGTGGTCCCAAAATCCGCACCGGCGAATTGCCTTCGCTGCCACCGGTGCTCAAACTCAAACCCGCCAAAGACCAGTTTGGCCGCACGTTCCGGGCTGCCCGGCTGCATTTGCGGCCGATCAACAGCCAGGAAAAAGTACCCGATGTGGATGCCAGTGTCGGTGTCTGGGAGGTCTGGCTGGAGCGCTTAAAACCCGGAACCAGCATAGAGTTTGTCGATGCACGTGGTGCCAAGCGTCACCTGCTGGTGATTCACACCGATGAACAAGGTGCCATCACCGAGAGCTTGCAGGTCGCTTACCTGACACCCGAGACAGTTTTGACCATCGGTGGCGCGCACGGCAAGAAAAAACACGCCACGCTGGTATGCCATATTGACAGTTCGCCCGGCACATTGCACCTGCACCGAGGTGACATCCTGCACCTGACCAACGGCGAGGCTTTACTGGCCGCAACGGACGACGATAGCCAGGATCCGGATCGTGACATACCACGCATTGCCTGCACCACGCCACAAATCATCGGGCAAGTCAAGCCAGGTGCAGCCATCTGGTTTGACGATGGCCGCATTGGCGGCATTGTGCGCCAGCAGCATGCCAACTACCTGGCCATTGAAATCACTCACGCGCGCGATGCGGGTGAACGACTCTCAGGTGACAAGGGCATCAACTTGCCTGACAGCCAGCTCAACCTGCCAGCACTGACACCCAAAGATTTCCAAGACCTGCACGCCATCGCGGAAGAAGCCGATATGGTGGGTTTGTCATTTGTGCAACGGCCATCTGACATTGACGAGTTACGCCAGTGGTTGGTAGCGCATGGCCGGGCCGACATCGGGCTGGTGCTGAAAATCGAAACCTTGCACGGGTTTGAGAACCTGCCAGAGCTGATGCTCAGCGCCATGGCGGCCAACAGCGCAGGCGTCATGATTGCCCGTGGCGATCTGGCGGTGGAATGCGGCTACGAGCGTTTGGCCGAGGTGCAGGAAGAAATACTGTGGTGTGCCGAGGCCGCCCACATGCCGGTGATCTGGGCCACCCAGGTGCTGGAGTCGCTGGCCAAAACCGGGTTGCCGTCACGCGCCGAAATCTCAGATGCCGGTTTGGGTGTGCGCGCCGAGTGCGTCATGCTCAACAAGGGGCCTTACATTGTGCAGGCCATCCGCACGCTCGACGACATTCTGCAACGCATGAGCGGGCATCAGGCCAAAAAGCGCCCCTTGCTGCGGGTGCTGCATGCCTGGGACAACAGCCCCGGTGCCGCGCCGACCCCACCCGCTGATGCCGAGACATCTTGAGTTTATATGACGTTTTGTGCCTCTAGCGCTTATGAAACTTGCGCTAGAAGCTATATATTATATAGCGATATATCTTACAACTAGCGGACTGCTTACTGACCCGCAACCCAACGCGGCAAACCGGTCGAGATGACGGGAAACCATGAAATGGCCAAGGTACCCATAAAGATGGCGATCACCGCTGGCAGCACCGCCCGTGCCACATAACGAATGGCTTTGCCAAACATGGCGGATGCAAAGTAAATGTTCATGCCAGCGGGTGGTGCCAAAAAGCCCATTTCCATATTGGCCAGGAAGATGATGCCAAAGTGCACCGGGTCAATACCGTAGCTCAACGCCACCGGCAGCAACAACGGCACCAGGAAAACGATGGCCGCGTAAATTTCCATCAACGAACCAGCGGCCAGCAAAAACACGTTCAGCGCCAACAAAAACAGGTATTTGTTGGGAATCATGCCCTGCACCCAGTCAATCACATCGTTGGGCAAACCGCTGTCAACCAAGTAGTTGGTCAGCCCCAGCGCCATGCCCAGAATCAACATCACACCGCCAATGACCTGCGCGCAGTCGCTGAGTGCCTGACCCAAGGCACGCGCCGGCAATTCACGGTGAATCAGCGCCTGGGTGATGACGGCATAGGCGGCCGTGAGCGCGGCACTTTCCATGGGGGTGGCCAGACCGCTGACCAGCGAGCCAATGGCGATAACGGGTGCCAGAATTTCCCACTTCGCGGCCCACAGTGCGCGGGCAACGCCGACTTGCCCAATTGGGGTAGTCGCAATGCTTGCGCCAACAGCCACACCAGGTACCGTCACCTGCTCTAGCCCGTTACGCCGCAGGTAACCGCCCAGCAGCAGCAAAAAACCAACCATCACAAAGGCTGGCAGCACGCCCGCCAAAAACATGGTGTTGATCGGCACCCGGGCAATGATGGCATACATGATCAGTGGCACCGACGGTGCCAGCAACACCCCCAAAGCGCTGGCACTGGTGACCAGGCTGATGCCGCGCTGCTCTGGCAAACCCGCGTTGCGCAGCAGTGGCAGCAGCAGGCCACCCAACGCCAGAATGGTGACACCGCTGCCACCGGTAAACGCGGTAAAAAATGAACACAACACCGCCGCAGCCACCACCGTGCCAGCCATCCCGCCGCCAAACAACGCCATAAACACCGCGCCCAGTCGCGCTGCCGCGCCGGTACGCGCAAACACCAGACCCGCCAACGTGAACAATGGCAACGCTGGCAGCGAAGGATTGACAGTAATCTGGTAATGCGACAGTGCCACGGCGGCCAGCGGTTGCCCATCTTGCCAAAACAGCGCCAGTGCCAGACCACCCAATACCGCAAAAATCGGCGCACCACACAGCAGCGCTGCCAGCAACAACAGCACGGCCGGCCACAGTGGCAAGGCGCTACCGTCGTAAACACTGGCCAGCCAAAACCCCAGCGCAGGTAGCACCAGCGCGCCCAAGCGCCCGAGCCAGACCGCCGCAAAGCAACGTGCGCCCAATTTGTAACCCAGCAGCGCAAAACCCACCGGCATCAGCAGTTGCACCCACCAGGCAGGCAGTCCGTAGGCCAAATCGTGTGCCACCGTCATCTCGGTCTCGACCAGACGCCAGCTTGCCAGCGCCAACACACCGCAGACCAGCGCCGCACTGCCCTGACCGAACGCCTTGGAGGCCGCCCGCAGGCGTGTGTCGCCCAAGTGGGCCAGAACATTGCCCAAACTGCTCAAATGGCCATGGCGCTCTGCGGCTACGGCACCCAGCATGGCCAGCACTAGCCCCAGGTGCTGCACCAGCACCGGCGCGTTTTCCACGCCGCGCCCCAACAGTGGGCGCGCCACCATTTCAGCCAGCGCAATCAGCACCATCAGCGCCAAAGCAGCCGCTGACAGACCCTCGTCAAGACGCTCAATACCCGCACGGGCCCAGCGCGGCGCGGCCCGCATCACGGTGCCCGGCCAGTGCGATGGGCTTTGAGGTGCAGAAACACCTCATCAAAGGTGTCGGCAGGCACCATACGCCCGCGAATGCGCGGATACAGCTTGTCGGCCAACGCGCTCCATTCCTTCATCTGTTCAGCATTGGGTTTGTTAATCACCAAACCGCGCTGCTTCATGGCGGCTACCGCATCATCTACCTCCTGGCGAGCTTTGGTGCGCATCTCCAGCCCGGCTTTCTCACCGGCACTGCGCACCACTTGCTGCGCGCTGTCGCCCATGTCGTCCCAGGCCTTTCGGGTGATGACCAGCGCCCCCACAATCGGTGCCCAGTTGATCTCCAGCATATTTGGTGCGGTGCTGTAGATCTGGCTGGCAAGCGCAAAGTACGGGGTGGACGGCACCACCGTGATCATGCCGGTCTGGATGGCCGGCAGGATGTCACTGGTTTCCAGCGGCACCGGGGTATAGCCCAGACTCTTCATGATCTCTTGCTGCTCGGACTCGGCACCCCAGGCAAAAAACTTCATCTTGAGGTAGTCAGTCGGGCGCAAAGCAGGTTCTTTGGAGAAAAACCGCACCCAACCGGAATCGCCCCAGGCCAGCACCACAAAGCCCTTGTCAAAAAACTTTTTCTCCAAGGAGGCACGCATCTTCTCGCGCACATAGTCCACCTCTTCCCAGTTCTTGAACAGCAGCGGCAAGTTTTGCAGCGCCGCCACCGACGGCTCGATCTCGCGCAGGCCGACCACCGAAATCAGCGCGCCTTGCAGCTGGCCGATGCGCATGCGCCGCACCAACTCGGCCTCGCCGCCCTGGCTGCCGTCTGGGTAGATCAGGTATTTGGCATCAGCACCCTGCGCCGTACGCCAGGCCTCACCCACGGCTTGCAACTGACGGTGATACAACGAATTTTTGGGGGCCAGCGTGCCAATACGCAGCTGCCTGGCAGCGGCAGCAGCGCTGGGGGTGCTCAGAATGCCCAGTGCGGCCAGACCGGCGCACATGAGTTGTCTTCTCAGGGTTGAAAAATGGGTCATGGTGGTGGAAACTTAAAACAAATCATCGGCAGAGGCCTGTAGCCAAAGCGCACGCTCGCGCATCACGCTGTTCTGCAAGCCCGCGCTGGACTCAGCAACCGTCAGCGCTTGGCGCAGCAAGGCATCAAACGCCAGACGGTCGCCGGCGGGCAAGGCAATGGCCTCGGCCTTGGCGACAAAAACGCCAGCGTTGCTGCCCTGCCCCAAGGCCATGGCTTCATCAAAATAGCGCGCCGCCTGCTGGCGTGAGCCGCCCGGGCGGGCCGCTTCAAAACTGCCCATCAGGCTGGCCAGCGCACCCTGGCCGTGTTGCGGTGCGGTCTGGTAAGCCAGTTGCGCCAGGCGGATGGCAAGCGGCAAATCTGCAACGGTTGTGGGTTGGTCTTTGGACAAGGCAATCAGCGAGCCCCAGCTAGCTGCAGCCCAATACGCCAGTTCCACGTGCTCCGGGCGCAAGCGTGGCCAGTTGGCGGAGTTTGGGCTGGCCAGCGCCGCAGCAAAGCCGGGTTGTTGCTGCACCAACGCGGTCATGGCGTGGCGCTGCGCACGCAGGTACAGCCGCACAGCACGTTCACGCAGCTTCTGCGCGGCCTGTGCGTCCTTGAATTCGACACGCTCGGCTTCAAACTGCACAAAAGCGTAGGCATACTGGGTAAAACCCGACACCACCGCAGTAGCCAAGCCCAGGTTGCCCGGTGTTTCGCGCAATACGGACTCTGACAGCTTGAGGTAAAAGGCACTGGCCTCGCGTGCCAGCACCAGGTCATCTTCTGCGGCACTACCTTGGGCCGCCAGCGCACTGGCGGCCTCTTGAATGATGAGTTGACGCGGCGAGCAGGCACCCAGCACCAGCAGCGCCAACAGGTACAAAAAAAGCGCAGGTTTCAGATGTCGCTCTCAATCACGTCTTCGATGCTTTCGCTGTCCATCACCGCGATTTCAGCGTACTGCACGCCGTTGAGCCGGTGCCGATAGGCCAGGTAGGAATGGCGGTCAGCGCTTTCAGCATCACCTTCATCATCGGCCGCTGCGGCCAGCAGATGGTGCCGGGCTGCTGCCGCAAAGTGCTGCGCGGCAGCGCGATGGTGGTCGCCTACCGACTCAAATTCGTCGTCCTGTTCGTCCTCGGAAGCGGCGTCATAGGCTCCAGGTGTATTTTCAGTGTCTTGGGTCATGAAGGTCTCGCAGGTTGGTTGTGCACGGCGATGTGCCGCCGACGGAGTGTGGTCTGCAAGCATGAAAAATTCGTGACAAGAATGCGGCAAAAACCTCAGTGTCTTTTTTTGCCAGCGATCCGTTTGAAAATGAGATATTCGCAAGACACCGCCCGTCACGTTTTGGGCCAGCAGGCCCATGATCAGGGCATACTGCCGTCCCACCTTCAATATCCGCCAAAAAACGGCGTTGAGTCCCATGGAATATGACCCCGACTGGATGGCCACTTTGCGTGCCAGTTTGAACCAGCCACCGCTGCAAGCCCGCACCCTCGTGCTACTCAATGGGCACGCCATTGGTACGGTTGCACCCGATGTGCTGCACCCGATGCAAGGGCAAGATTGGTCGCTCACCCACACGCCCGACAGTGCCCAATGGCGTATTCAGGGCAATGGCTCGCAGGCTTTGGCAGACTTGGCGCAAACCCTGTACACAGCCAATATGGGCTGTATTCGCGAGCAGTGGCGCAATGAGCAGCTGACCGTCTGCAACCCCGCTGGCCAGCGGCTGGCAACCGTTGAGCGCGGTGTGGCGCGCTTGCTGGGCATCACCACCCACGCCGTGCATTTGCTGGGTTTTAGCCAGGATGGCAGCAACTGGGTGCAACAGCGGGCCTGGAACAAGTCGATTGACCCAGGTTTGTGGGACACACTGGTGGGCGGCATGATCTCAGCGCAGGAAACGCTGCCATCTGCGCTCAAGCGCGAAACCTGGGAAGAAGCCGGACTGCAACTGGAGACGCTGCAAGATGTACGCCAAGGCGGCCATTTTGTGGTGCAGCGCCCCAATGGCCGCGATGGCGGCATCGGCTATGTGGTGGAGCGCATTGACTGGTTTACGTGTGTGCTACCGGACGGTGTTGTGCCACACAACCAGGATGGTGAGGTGGCGCAATTTGCCCTGATGGACGCGCAGAAACTGCAGGCGAGCCTGCAAGCCAACAGCTTTACGCTGGATGCCGCCAACATCTTTTTAGCCAATACCGCCAGCTAAGGCATCCGTGCGCCTGCGAACCATGGTGACATGGGTGGCAGTCACAGGATGCCAGGACGGCAGCACTCTTTAACGTGAAACAACTCAGTAGAAGCGGCATCCTGCCGCTTTGAATGCGGCTGGAAGCCGCATCTACCGCTGCGTTTCATAATTCTGGGTGGTTGCGAGACCATGGCAGTTAGATAAAAAATAGGCCTCTAGCGCTTATGCAGCTTGCGCTGGCAGCTCTATTCTTTACTTGATTAGCATCGCAACCCCGCACGCCGGCCAGACGTTCTCAAAGAAACATGGGTCTGACCGTCGGCGCAGGTCATG
>JFJP01038575.1_pt1 | contig 16790 bp, 14 predicted proteins | sample 431651 | NCBI WGS metagenome assembly JFJP01 (sample SAMN02602958, study PRJNA72255) | Microbial mat metagenome, whole genome shotgun sequencing project. | biome: fresh water; feature: sink hole; material: water; isolation source: purple microbial (photo- and chemosynthetic) mats found in... | reverse complement strand
ATAACTAAAGGTTATCAGGTTATTAACATAGGGTTGGGTGGCGAAGTAAAGCTAAAAAATCAACCGGTATCTATTACGTTGCAGGTTCAAAACCTTCTGAATAACAAATACTTTAACCATACCAGCTATTACAGGCTGATTAATGTACCTGAACCGGGAAGGAATTTTATTCTGAATATTTCTATTCCCTTTTCAGGAAAAATGAAACAAGAATAAATTATTATAAACATTTAAGTTAATTTAAATATTATGAACACATTTAAAGCATTTTTAATAGCAATTACTTTCGCATCTGGTTTATTTTTTACTTCATGTGAAAAAGATGAAAAAGTGGCTAAACCCGTTATTGCAATTCAGGAACTAGGCAAAGGTGATAGTCATGGTAATGACCATATCGCAATAGTTGGGAGTGACTTACACATTGAAGTAGATGTTGTTGCTGAAGGAAAAATTGACAGAATTCAGGTGAGAATCCACCCCGAAGGAGAGCACCATGAAGAGGGTGAACATGAAGAATGGGAAATCGATACAACTTATACAAAATTTTCGGGTTTGAAAAATACAACCTTTCATGAACATTTGGATATTGCTTTTGAAGCCGAACCCGGTGAATATCATTTTGACTTTATAGTTACTGATATGGAAGGTAATCAGAGTAGTGCTGAAGCTGACCTCGTAATACAACTTCCTGATGATGCAATTGCACCTGTAATTTCCATTTCTACTTCACCAACAAATAATCAGGTTTTTGGTAATGGTCAGACAATCAGCATTTCAGGTTTAGTGAGTGATGATAAAGCATTGGGGGGAATGTACATTGGTTTGGTACGCGTAGACCAAAAGTTAACAGATGGGGAAGTGGATGCTACCAACACAATTACTATTTTACATACCCATGATTTTAATAGCCCCACGGCTCACAATTTTTCGGCTAGTATTACTGTAGGAGCAGCTCAGGACAATAATATCACGCCCCAAAATATTACCGGTAATATTGCCTGGCAATCGGCCAATTATTACATCGTTGTAAAATGTGTTGATGTCTTTGGTGGAAATTGGTCTTTATCAAGTCATTATCCAGTTGTTTTAAATTAATAACTCAACCAAAGTGGCAGGCTTGTAAAAGGCCTGCCACTTTAATCTTTACTATATGAAAACTTTAAAGTTCGTTTTTATTTTGTTTCTGGTATTTAACATTTCGTGCGAAACAGCAGATGATATTGACAAGCAAAAACCGGTAATTGATTTAAGCAAAGATGATGCGTTTCCATTAAATTGCGACACCTTGTATTTTGGAGAACCCTTCACTTTTAAAATGCTGTTTTCTGATAATGTCGAACTTGGCTCAGTTAAGGCGTTCAGTATCGATATTCACCACAATTTCGACCATCACTCGCACAGTACCGAGGTAAGCGATTGTAACCCGAACCCTCAAAAAGCACCTGTTAATCCCTTTGTATTTATTCAGGATTACGATATACCCACCGGGTTAAAAGAATACGAAACCAATCTTTCTGTAACAATTCCTACTGGAAATGGTAGTGGATTATTCGACGAAGGAGATTATCATTTTTTCATAAGCTTAACGGATCATTCTGGCTGGTCGTCACAGAAAGGAATAAGTGTAAAAATATTAAAAAGGTAGTTGGTGTTATAAGATAGTAGGCACGCGGCATTAAATTAAATAATAACGAACTTGTCTTCAATTTTTAAGTGCATCTGTTTTAAAGGTTAACCGGTTCGGGTCAAATACCGCTCGCATTGTTGCATACTGTTGTAACCCAACATAATGCCCAGCTTAATATCTTCCTCGTCGGTGAACTCGGTTAGCGAGTTTCTGTTAAACGATTGTATCATTTAAATACATTGTTCTTTCCCGAAGAAAATATTAACTTTTTGCGGCGTTACATACGGAACAGAGTGGGCAATGTTATGGCGGAAGAAATGCTCTTCCGCCATAACAATATCTCTGCTACTCATCGTGTGAAGAACAACGTTTCTTAATCTTTTTTTGTATTCGTACCATGTTGTTTATGACAATAATAAAGTTTTTTTTAATAAACTTAATAGTTGAAAAGACTCTCTCATTTTTTTTTTGAATCAATACCGCTCAAGATAACCGTATATTGAAGCTAAAAACAGATGATAACAATCACCCTTTTTTATAATCAATTTTTTCGTTGCTTTTATTAACTTTAGGTAACAAGGTATTGCAAATGCCATTCTGTGCCATAAGACTTATATAATATATCTGGATTTTAAGTAATGAAATGGCTTAGTATTATATTTATTTCACGCGAAAAACAAAAGTCGGTATATGACTGGGCAGACATTGAGTATAACGGATTACCAGTGGGAAAGGCACGGTGTTTAATTAACGGAGATGAATTTATAATTTACACCATTACAATTTATCCCGAATATCAAGGCAATGGTTATGGAAAAGAATTTGTAAAAAAAGCGAAACTACAATACAAAAAAATTATTGCCGATAGCGTGCGGTACAAAGCTATTGGCTTTTGGGAACATGTAGGCTTTAAGAAGGATGGCGATACTGGTAATTGGATGTACTGTTGTTTATAAAAAATGGTTTGAATTAAATACTTCTTTAAACTTTGGTTTCAATATCTTTTTAGGCAAACTTTTTGGTGTGTGGGCTGGTCCCTACTCTGTTCCAACATTACAGTGCCAGGCTTGATGTATGTTTTGTGCGTTTGATAAATGTTTGCGACAAATTTAAGGATTAACTTTATGTAAAGTAATCCCCAATAATAGGGATAATACTTAATAAAAATACCACATTTATATTATACAGGGCTTGCATATTTTTTCTTAACATTGCAGCCTTATTAAATATCTTGGATTTAAGGAAAAAAATATCGGACTTGTATAGATTTACGCTGTTTCTTCTGTTTATAGGATATTACACCAGCGTAAGCATGTTTTATCATGCCCACCTTGTTAACGGGCATGTGCTAAGTCATTCGCATCCATACAAACACGATAAGTCAAATAAAACCCCGTACGAATCGCATTCTCATTCATCGTCGGCTTATAATTTAATCCAGCAATTAAATGATGTTTGCTGGAAGGATGCATCTTCAATAGCCGAATTGCCAAAACCGATTTTTCAATATTTTGAAAAATCTCATGTTTACATTTCTCACCAGATAAGCGCAAGTAATTACTGTCTTTCTCAACTCCGCGCACCTCCTTTAAGTTGTTAATCAATAGTTTGTCGATATTTTTTGGCTAAATAGCATTTTCAAGGTCATTTAGTTTAATAATTATTTGGCACATAGCTATAATATTCCTTTGCATTGGATATTAATATGTGTGATTTGTAAAGTTATAATCAACGATTTCTAAATACTCAGAAATAGCATTAAAAGAAATGAAAAAATGTATCATAGGTTTATTTATAATATTATCCCCGGTTCATAGTTTTTCCCAAAAAGTAAAAACCGATGCGAACATTATTGGGCATGTGGTTTGTGACGACAAACACATCCCATTTGCCAATGTTGTAATAAAAGGCACAACCATTGGTACGGTAACTGATGAGACCGGGCATTTTCAGTTAATTAATTTGCCGGTTGGCAGCCATACTGTTGTGGTCACTACTTTAGGTTATAAACCGCAGGAAAAGACCATTAGTGCCGAAGCAAAAAAAACAATTGAAATCAAGTTTGAAATTGTTGAAGATGTACTCAACCTCGACGAAGTGGTGGTTTCTGCCGACCGTAGCTCGCAAAAGCGGACTGAAGCCCCTGTAATAGTTAATACTATTTCTCCTAAACTGTTTACTTCAACACAATCCGTAACACTGGGCGAAGGGTTAAATTTCTCACCCGGGTTACGCCTTGAAAATAACTGCCAAAATTGTGGCTTTACGCAAGTACGTATGAATGGCATGGAAGGCCCCTATTCTCAAATATTAATTAACAGCCGTCCTATATTTAGTGGGTTAGCCGGAGTGTATGGCTTAGAACTTATCCCTACCAATATGATTGAACGGGTTGAAATTGTGCGTGGTGGAGGTTCTGCCCTTTTTGGAAGTAATGCTATTGCCGGGACAATCAATATTATTTTAAAAGACCCGGTTGTAAATTCGTATGAAGTTGGCGGAAACTATGCCCTTAGCGGGGCTGGCGTGAAAAATTCAGGTGGTGCAGTCCCTGATTACTCTGCCAATTTTAATACCTCACTGGTTTCGGACGATCATAAAACGGGAATTTCCCTATATGGTTTTACCCGCGAACGTAAAATGTTCGATGCCAATAACGACGGTTATTCCGAAATTGCCCCCATGAACAATCTTACACTGGGAACGAGGTTCTTTCACCGTTTTGGCTATAGAAGCAAACTAGCTCTTGACTTTTTCACCATTAAAGAAGAGCGTGATGGTGGCAACAAGCAAGAATTGCCCCTTCACGAGCGCGATGTTGCTGAAGCCGTTAAACACGATTTAAAAACAACCGCCATTACCTATGAACACTTCTTTAGGAAATACGACTTGTTCTCGGTCTATGCATCGGCACAGTTTCTTAACCGCGATTCGTATTATGGCGCAAACCAATCGTTGAGCGACTATGGGAACTCAAAAGATAGAACTTACAATATTGGAACCCAGTATAAAGCTCATTTTGGCAATTCTTCCCTTATTGCAGGAGTTGAAAATACCGGAAGCTACCTGGTTGATAAGAAACTCGGGTATCCTGATTATGAAAATGCAGTAATTGTAAATGACACCATTGTTTCTGTACCGCATACCCCAATTACAACCGTAGCCGACCAATCCTCAGTTACAACCGGAGCATTTGCCCAATACGAGGTTAAATGGAATAAAGCAAAAGTTGCTGTTGGTGGCAGGTTTGACCATTACAATGTAAAAGACCTGGCTAAGGACAATACAGAATCAAAATCGGGACATGTGTTTAGCCCGCGTATTAGTTTAATGTACGAGGTTTTAAAAAATGTGCAGGCCAGGGCAAGTTATTCACAAGGATACCGCGCCCCTCAAATTTTCGACGAAGATTTGCACATCGAAACCTCTGGCTCGCGACAAGTCATTAATGTAAATGATCCCGATCTTAAACAGGAAACAAGCCATAGTGTAATGGCCTCGCTTGATTTCAACGGATTGATTGGCACGGTATACACAGGCCTTCTTGTTGAAGGGTTTTACACCCATTTGGAAGATCCATTTGTTAATGAAATTGGCACGCCCGATGCCAGCGGAACTGTTTTATATACCCGCAAAAATGCTGAGGATGGGGCTACTGTAAAAGGTATTAACATAGAGTTCAAGCTGAAACCTTTAAGAACATTTTCGATTACTTCAGGGTTTACGGTGCAATCGAGCAAGTACGATGTAGCCCAGGAATTTGATGAAAAACGATTCTTCCGGACTCCAAACCAATATGGATTTTTTGCCATAGACTGGGATTTTTATAAAAAGTTCTGCTTCTCGACCACAGGAAACTATACGGGCAGTATGTATGTATCTTATTTTGGTACGGAAAACCCCGATGGAGAATTAAAAAAATCGGAGAACTTCTTCGATCTTGGCACCAAACTTAGCTATAAAGTTAAACTTAATGGTGCATCAGTCGAATTTTCGGGAGGTATTAAAAACATCTTCAATGCCTATCAGTCCGATTTTGACAAAGGAATTGACCGCGACCCCGCATACATGTATGGCCCGGTATCGCCCCGAACAATTTATTTTGGGATTAAAATTGGAAATTTACTTAATTGATATGTTAGCCCCGGCCTAAAGTATTTCTTTGGCTGGGGTTTCTTATAAAACAGATTATTAAAGCCAGATACTACTTCAACAAAAACACATTCAACCCTTTTTTCATAGGCTTTTCGTCCATTCTTTTAAAACCAGATTTTTGGGCAATTTGTAACGAATTTTCGAAATCATCTGGTTTTACATGGCCTTTAGGTTCAGCAAACAAAACTTTACATCCAGGTTTGAGCATCGAATAAATTTCCCGGAATAATTTGTCTTTGTCCGGCACTTCGTGCACCACAGCAAATAATAACACAAAATCGAGCTGATTGGACAATTCGATTGGGTTATAATTTTTACCAACAAGTATTGTTGTTACATTATTTTGTACATTGTATTTAATAGCTCGTTTTTTAAGGTGCTTAAGCATTTTCTCCTGAATATCTATACAATATACCATTCCTCTTTCGCCGACCATTTGAGCTAACGGAATACTAAAGTATCCCATAGCAGTGCCATAATCCATTACTTTCATCCCTGGTTTTATATGTGGAGCCAAAATCTTTTGGGGATCGTGTTGGTATTTTCGTATTGGGAGAATAAATGTATATCCAAGCCACCAAGGGCAAACATGTTGTTTTTCCATTTTTATAGATTTTATATGCAACGAAAATATATTGAAGTTTCGCTGATAAAAATTCCAAATCGGTGAATTGCTATTTTTAACCGATGAATAGTTGTCTATTTAGTGCATTTTTATTGCATCACGAGCATGAGCATTCCGACCATAATATTAAAGCAGCTTACCTTCATGTAATTGCCGATGCGCTTACAAGTGTTACCGCGATTATTGGTTTAACTGCCGCCATGTTGTGGAATATTATATGGCTCGATGCCTTGGGCGCTATTATCAGTTCGGGGGTAATTATTCGCTGGTCAATCGGGTTATTAAAAGATTCCGGAAAAGTGTTACTGGATTTGTAATTTTAAAGGTTTTACATATTATTCAATTTAATCATTTATCATTTGATATTATACAATCTTGTCAAAGTAGAATTTAGGTAAATACTTATATTAAAGGCTTGTATATTACCCCAATATTTTGCCGCCCATCAATTTTAGTTATAATTGGGTTGATAAAACGGATATGCCTGAGATGGGGAGTTTCGGTATGGGCTGGTTGTTCCGAGAGGTAGGCAATATCTAAAAAGCCATCTTTAATATAAGGGTTTATGGTCATGTAGCCTACACCAAAAGTGGTAATGTTCTGAAAGAAATGGGTTCCCTGACTGGGGTCTATCCGGAAATTTTCGAGTCCCGATTCAATAATAATGCGGGCCTCGGATATTTGCGGCCATTTTACCGGAATTCCTAGCCAGGGATCGCTGGATCCCCATCTTCCCGGACCAATTAGAACATAGTTTTTCTTTTCGGTCAGGAACTGGTGGTTCAGTATGTCTAATTCCTGGGCAATGAGCTTGGTTTCGGTAGATTTGAAGGTTTCCGTTTTAATATAGACCAGGTCAAAAATATTGTCGATGATTCCATTGCCTAAAGCAGCTTCTGAGTAAACAATATTATTCTCCGATGCGCCTTTTTCCAGTTTAAAAGTAATACGCTGCTCGTTTACCACGATGGGCCGGATTTGAAGAAAGCTGAAAATATTAGGCTGACCAGCAGGTGTATCGAGGTTTACTGCAAATTCAATTTCAATAGGTGCGCCCATTTCTTTTTGCCCAATCGCCAGTAGTGTATCTAAAATTTCAGCCAGTGGAAATACATTATGGTTTAAAATGTTCGAAAAGGTAATTACCCGTTTCCCTGGATTGGTTATGTCGTCGCGAATTACATGGTTTTCTAAATCGTAAGTAGATGCTGCATACCTAAATGTTGGGTCGTTTTCTGCTTCGGTGATTTTTGAACGCAACAAATTGGCAGAATCATCGGTAGTCGGAATAAAAGAATCGGGGGCCAGGTTTAAGGAAAAAAATGTTTTTTGTGTTTCCTTTAAAACTGATTCGGGGCTTGCTAACTGAATAATTTTTTTAGGGTATTTAGGAGAAAACCGAATGGATGGCCCGCCGTCGACAATGTATTTTCCTAACCCATAGCCAATATTAGCAATACCATCCGACGGTTTTTCGGGTTTTATAGGGTAGTAATTGATTGATCGAGCCACTCCCGAAAGCGTTGGGTAAAAGCGGTCGCCATAACGCGTTCCGCAAACTTCCTGAAGAATAATACCCATCTTTTCCTCATCAATAACATTCGATGTAGCCGTCATGTAGGCCTTACTGATTTTATAGAAAACCGAGGCGTAAACTGATTTTATAGCTTCGCTTAATGGCTTAATGGTAAGGGCTGCATCGCTTGGGTGGCGGGGAATCATGTAGGTCGAATAAATTCCGGCAAAAGGCTGGTAGTGCGAATCTTCCAGTTTACTCGATGAGCGGATGGCAATAGGGTTTTTAACAGCGCTTATATAGGCATGTAAATCTTGCAGAAGCCGGGTTGATAGTTTGGCTTTCAAAAAATGACCTAATATTTCTTCATCGGTTAAGTCCGAAAGGGCAATGTCGTAAAGCTTGTTCGATTCCATAAACTCCTCGAAGTAATCGGTGCTGATTACCACTGTTCGTGGAATAGTAACAAGAGCACCTGGGAATTTATTAAAGAGCTTATATTTTTTTATCAATGCATTCGAAAATGCAAGACCTCGCGCTTTTCCTCCAATGGAGCCTTCGCCTATCCTGCTAAAGGTCAGGTATTCGTCGTACGATTCTTTGTTAAATGTAGCGATAATTCCACGGCCTTTAGTTAAGCGGTAATTTCCAATCGCCTTAAAAATATAGTTTTTAATTTCTTCGAGATTATTAAAATCTTCAATTCGAAGCTGTCGGAATAGATTTGCAATAGAAAATAACGCCCTGGCATTAAGCCATTTAGATATTTCGTTTCGCGAAGAATGAAAGGTGAACGAATTGTCGGGCACTTTCATAATCATGTATTGCAGCGATTGCAAATCGGAGGCCCTTGCTATTTCCTGCATGGTTTCCGGATTTCGAAATACCAGATCGCCAAATCCAAAGCTTTGAAGTATGCGGTCGCGCAAGTCTAGCGACAATGTATTACTGTGCTTATGTATGAAGCCGACATTTAGCTCTTGCGCCAGGTTTTTATTTATAATGTCTGACGATTGAAACATGAAGGGCATAAAAGGATCCTCTTTCCGAATAATCTGGCAAAGATCGACACCTCCCTTAATGGCGTCTATTTTTCGTAAATCATCTTTAAAACTGATGTCGGAAATTACCCCCAGTAAATTATGTTTATAGCGATTGTAAAGGGATAATGCTTCGTCGAAATTAGTAGCAAGCAAAATTTTTGGGCGTCCCCGCATTCGGAGCATTTTCTGGTGCTCGTTCAGCGCCTCCTTCATAAATTCACGCGACTGTTTGAATATGATTTTATAAAGGATGGGCAGGTAAATTGAATTAAAACGAATAGAATCTTCGGCGAGTAATATTGCCTGAACCCCCACTTTTTCCATATCGAATTCCGCATTCATCCGGTCTTCAATTAGCTTTATGATCGCCAGCAGAATGTCGGCATTTCCCAACCAGCAAAAGACATAATCGATAGCGCTGAGATCTTCGTTTCGAAGCCTCATGGAAACTTCTCGCGAAAAATGTGTCAGCACAACAATAGGAATAGCGGGATAAGAGGTTTTTATTTGCTGGGCCAGTTCAAATGTATCCAAATCGCGGATACTGAGCATTTCTATTACCAGATCAATATGGTCGTTTTTCAGAATCTTAAAAGCTTCTTCGGCAGAATCGGCATGTACAAACCGGGGAGGTAACCGAAGGTGCAGCGATACATATTCGTTAAAAATCTGCTCGTCAATACGGCCATCTTCTTCGAGCATAAACGCATCGTAACTGCTACAGATAAGTAAAACACGGCTGATGCGTTTTTGCATCAGCAGGTTGAAGGCAGTTTCCTGGAACGAAAACTTCTCAGGATCAATGAGGTCAGGCTTTAGGGCCATTTGTAGCTAAAATTTGTTATTCAATAATCGAATTAAGAGATAATTTTAAAAGTACAAAAAATAGTTTTGAAATGATGATGAACTTTAAAAGGAAAGGATTCGGATAAGGAGAGAAATATTATTATAATGAGCCAAATCGGTTAACAAACTTTCCAGATTTTAAAAATCTGGAAAGTTTGGGCTAATACATAAACGGGTTTAGCTCCCTAATTTAAATATAAAATGGTTTAGCAGACGAAGTATTCAAACAATTAATCAATTTCAAACACATCTCCGCTATTGAGCAAATCGTCAACACATTGAATCCGCGAATTGGCTTTTGCAGTTTTTATCTGATCTACTACCTGATCGTCGTAAGTAGAGAAGCTTGCTGAGCGAATTACTCCAAGGGCAACAGGGAATTCGGGTGCCGACAATTTTGCAAGCATTAGGTGGATTCCCGGATCAACGCTGTATTGATCGTGGACTAGTATATCTTTCAGTGTAATTCCGTTTTCACCGATAGTAACTACTTCGAGTTTGGTGCCATTAATTCGGATCCCTTTATTTTTTTCTTTTCCAAAAATCATGGGTTGTCCATGCTGCAGGTGAAGCTGGTAGTCATCCCTGAAATCGCGCGATGTAATACTGGCATGTACTTTATCGGCAAAAATAATACAGTTCTGAAGGACTTCAATTACTGCTGTTCCGTCGTGTTTTGCAGCTTCAAACATGGCATCAGTCATCATCCGGGGATTGGTATCGGTAACTCGTGCAAAAAACGTTCCCTGAGCACCCATTATTAATTCGCCCGGATTAAACGGATGTTCAATAGTGCCGTGTGGAGAGGTTTTGGTTACAGTTCCAACCGGACTGGTCGGAGAAAACTGTCCTTTTGTAAGCCCGTAAATCTGATTGTTGAATAACAGGATGTTCACATCCATATTTCGGCGGATAATATGGATAAAGTGGTTGCCGCCAATAGCCATCGAATCGCCATCGCCGGTAGCAATCCAAACACTGAGGCCCGGATTTGCAATTTTTACCCCCGATGCAATTGCTGTAGCCCGCCCGTGAATACCATGAAAACCATAGGTGTTTACATAATAAGGAAAGCGGGAGGAGCATCCGATACCGGATACGATGATGAAATTTTCTTTTTTATATCCGATTTTAGGAAAAACCTGTTCAACAGAATTTAAAATAGCGTGGGAGCCACATCCAGGGCACCATCGCACCATTTGGTCGCTTACAAAGTCTTCTTTTGAAAGTTGTTTGTCGCTTGGTTCTATCGTTTTATTTAAGAGCATAATTATTCCTCCAGCATTTTATTGAATTTATTCACGAGTTCGGTTACCATAAAAGGGAGTCCCTGAACTTTATTAAATTGATGATAGATAAATCCGGTATGTGTCATACGGAGGTAATTCACAAATTGTCCGCTGTTAAGCTCACAAACCAGGATTTTCTTAAAGCCTTTAAATACATCGGTTGTATTTTTAGGCATTGGCAGAATATGTTTAAAATGTGCATGGCTAATACTTTTGCCCTCGGCCTGAAGTTCTTTAACGGCGGTAAGCACGGAGCCTTCTGTCCCTCCCCAGCTAACAACTAATAAATCGGCTTCGGCTTCGCCGGTTACAGCAAGCGGAGCAATAAAGTCGGCGATCTTGTCTATTTTATCGGCCCTGTATTTTACCATTAATTCATGGTTAAGTGGGTCGGTGGTGACAGTTCCCATAGTGCTGTCTTTTTCGAGTCCGCCAATCCGGTGGCGTAATCCTTCGGTGCCTGGCAAAGCCCATTGGCGCACCAGCGTTTCGGGGTTACGGCGATAGGGTTTATAGTCCGGGTCGTTTGCAGTTGCAATCGGTGGAATAATATCACTCAGGTCGGCGGTTTTAGGTATCTTAAATAACTGTGAGCCATTGCCAATATAACCGTCGGTTAGCAAAACAACCGGGGTCATGTGTTCCATGGCTAATTTTGCGGCTTCGTAGGCGGCATAAAAACAATCAACCGGCGACGATGCAGCCATTACAACCAGTGGGCATTCCCCATTTCGGCCAAATAGCGCCTGATATAAATCGGCTTGCTCCGACTTGGTTGGTAAGCCGGTAGAAGGACCTGCACGCTGAACATCGATAATTACCAGCGGTAGTTCTGTCATAACACCTAAACCCATTGCTTCGCTTTTTAACGAAAATCCGGGGCCCGAAGTAGTCGTAATGGCTAGTGACCCGGTAAAGCTGGCGCCAAGTGCAGAACAAATTCCTGCAATTTCATCTTCGGCTTGAAAAATTTTAACGCCAAGCGATTTATGTTTTGCGAGTTCAATTAATATGTCGGTGGCTGGGGTAATAGGATAGGAGCCAAGGAAAAGCGGACGTTTTGATCGTTCCGAAGCAGCAAGCAGTCCCCAGGCAGTGGCTACATTTCCTGTAATAATGCGGTATTTCCCTTTTTCAATTTTTGCTGGAGGAATATAATAAGAATGCAACGCTTCAATTGATTCTCCATAACTGTAACCCGCCTCAAGGGCCAGCTTATTGGCTTTGGCAATTTCAGGTTTCTTAGCAAATTTTTGCTGAACCATTTCGAGGGAGAACTTGGGGTCGCGGTTAAATAAATAAAGCGTAATACCCAATGCAAACATGTTTCTCGATTTTTCGGCAATTTTGAAACCATCAGGGAGATTTTCAAAAGCCTTTTTGGTCATGGATGTGATAGGAGCCTTAATGACATTGTAAATGCCTAAGGAGCCATCTTCAAGTGGATTGGCGCTATATCCGGCTTTGTCGAATGCTTTTTCGTCAAACGTATCGACATCAACAATAATTGTACATCCTGGCTTTACCCATTTAATGTTCGACTTAAGAGAAGCTGGATTCATGGCTACCAGCACATCGCACAAATCGCCAATGGTGTGAATTTCTTTTTTTCCAACGTGAACCTGAAATCCGGAAACACCTGCAACGGTATTGTGTGGTGCACGTATTTCTGCCGGAAAATCAGGGAATGTGGCAATGTCGTTTCCTTCCTTCACCGCAGAATCAGAAAAAATGGTGCCTGTAAGTTGCATCCCATCTCCACTGTCGCCAACAAATTTAACAACAACATTGTCAAGCTCAACTCGCTCTGTATTTTTACTCATTAGTAGATCGATTTATATTAAAGGTAGCTTATTTATAAAGGAATTTGAGTGAAATTGTTCATTAAAGATGGCAAAAATATGTATTTTACCCGTCATTATTGGGTTTAATTATATTTTGTAAAACACTGAAATTTGTCATCTTTATTTTCTTATGTGATTGTAAAGGATGGTAAATTTGCATTTTCAAAAAATGAGATATGGCATTAATAAAATCAGTAAGAGGATTTACTCCCAAAATCGGGGAAAATGTTTACCTGGCCGAAAATGCAACCATTGTGGGCGATGTGATAATTGGTAACGATTGCAGTATATGGTTTAATGCCGTTTTAAGGGGCGATGTTAATTCGATCCGCATCGGGAATAAAGTGAATATTCAGGATGGGGCGGTATTGCATACATTGTATCAGAAATCGGTTGTCGAAATTGGCGATAATGTTTCAATTGCCCATAATGCAGTAATTCATGGGGCGAAAATTTGCAATAATGTATTGATAGGCATGGGGGCAATTGTTATGGACCATACGGTGGTGGGAGAGAACTCCATTGTTGCAGCAGGGGCAGTGGTTTTATCCAATACCATTATAGAGCCGGGAACCATTTATGGAGGAAATCCTGCCAAAAAGCTGAAGGATATTCAGCCCGAGCAAACAAAAGAAATGATTGAGAAAATTGCGAATAATTACCTGATGTATTCGGGTTGGTTTAAGGAAGAGGAGAAGTAAGCCGTTTTTAATGAGATTATATTTAGTTGATTCTCCTCCGTGATTCTCCGTGCAATATTTCTATAACACAGAGAAACACAGAGAAGCCACAGAGGTTCACAGAGAAATAAGGCTTTGACTCGTGTAATTTATTGATTTATAAATCTGTCGGCTTTAGCTTGTCTTTCAAATTTTACATTTCCTAGTTTCCAAAGAGCGGTAAACTGTATCAACGAAGCTTTGTAGATATTTATTTTTACTTTAAAAAAGCGCAACCATTTAGTTTTATCTCGGTCTTTCGGTTACAGTTTTTTGGATTGAAAACGAATACAAATCTACCCCATGAAAAATTCATCCTTTACAAAAAAATGGCTTCTGCTATTGATTGCAGCAATTATAATTTATGCTTGCGATAAAAATGATGAACTTTTGACCTATGAGCTGGAAGGAAACTGGAAAGTAGTATCGTACGAAGAAAACTATGGAGCTGTAAGAATCACTAAAACCGATGCCAATACCTGGACGGAGTTTAATAATGGCGACGTAACGGTGAATTTTATTCATACCGATTCCATCCATGGAACTATTACCGGAAGAACGGTTACGAATAATTTCTCGGGCAACTTTACTATTGACAGAAAAGGAGGAATTGTTTTCGAAAATGTTATTACTACAGAGATTAACGAACCGGAATGGGGAGACAGGTTTCACGCTATTGGAGAAGTTAAAACCTATGAAATCCGGGACGGTCGACTGATTTTATACAATAGTCAAAGGTCGAATTGTATAAAACTTGAAAGAAAATAATAGGTTTCGAGAAGTTGTTGTATCATATTAATAATGAACATGTTTTTTTTGTATAAATTGAGCATTTCAACGACTAGCCTTTTGTTACAAGCTCCTGGATTAGTTGATTAATAGTTTGGTGCGTATTGAAAAAGAGCTTATTTTTAGAAACCAAACGCTACCTTGAAAATTCATAATCGGAAATTAATAGGGTTACAGATGCAATTGTTTAATAAACCAGGTATGCCAAAATATTTGTGGGGCAAAAGCGTGTGTCGAGAAGTTTTTGTATTTGGGCGTTTGTGTGCTTTAATATTAATTTTAGTAGATGAGCAAGCTTGAAAATAGAATAAAGGATTTTCTGACAAGAAATAATATTGCGTTTGTAGAACAAAAACCAGTTCCGATTGATGATTATCCATGGAAAACAAGTCAATCCAAGTCGTCTCCCAAATCAGACCTTTATTTGCCCGATTATGATTTGCATGTTGAAGTTAAAGGTTTTATGACGTATCAAGCGGTGTCTAAATTATCTTTTTTATCGAGGCAAAACTTCCGATACTATATATTTCAGGGAACTGAAATCCAATGGAATCCATATATTGACTCTTTTTTAGTTAACAATATTGGAGTTTCTAATAGGATTCAACTTGAGATGAATATAAAACACCAGCTTTCGGAGTTGATTAATTTAGGAAACTCAAATCAGGATTTTTTAAACAATATTTCTCGAATAACATTGAAGCGCCTAAGAAACTATATTGATTTAAAAATAAGAGAATATGTTTCCTGGAATGGAGAATGGTACTAATAGCCAAGTAGAATGATAATAATTACAATTGCTAAAAACAACACTTACCTGTTCATAAAACCATTATCCACTAAAAAATGAGGCAACTACGCTTAATAATTACATTTTACATATCGTTTGCATTCGCAAGTTGGATAATAACGCTAGCGTGCGCAATTATTGCTTACACCTATGGTATTGAAACGTTTCCGGCACTCTTTTGGTTTAAAATTGTCACGCTGGCATTGTTTTTTTTCTTTATCAACAGCTATAAACGCGAGGAGTTTTATTATTTTAAAAACCTCGGTTCGTCGAAGTTAACGTTATGGAGTTCGGCACTGTTGTTTGATTTGATTTTATTTATAGTATTTCTGCTTATAACCTCAAAAATTCGATGACAAATATCCTCGAAGTTGATAGTGTAATCCTCGAATTTGATTTGAAACGAATTTTGCAGGATGTGTATATGAAAAGTGAGACCGGAAAGGTTACAGGTCTGCTAGGTAGAAACGGGACGGGGAAATCGTGCTTAATGAAAATTATTTACGGGGAAATTTCGCCAAACAATAAGTCTGTGCGGCTGAATGGGCTTCCGTTTTATGATAGCTACCGTAATCCTAACGACATACGTTATCTGCCACAAGGTCGGTTTATTCCCAAATTTTTGACCGTCAAAAGGGTTTTTGAAGATTTCGAACTAAGTTTTTCCGATTTTGTCAAGGAGTTTCCTGAATTTGATAAATTATACAAATCGAAATTTAGTAATTTGTCGGGTGGAGAGCGGCGAATTCTGGAAATTTACGCCATACTGGTTTCAAAAGCAAAGTTTTGCATGCTCGATGAGCCATTTTCGCAAGTAATGCCAGTTCACGTGGAAACCATTAAGCATTTAATTTTAAGAGAAAAGGAAAATAAAGGAATCATACTTACCGACCATTTGTACAGGTACATCATTGATATTTGTGATTCTATGTATGTAATAAATGATGGAAAAACGTATTTAACAAAAACCATACAGGATATTGAAACACTGGGATATGCAAGAATTGACGGATGATGAAATAAATATTTGTTGTAGGCTGTTCGGAAAGTAACACATTGACTGCATTTTATTGAATTTTTAAAACAGCTTGCATTAAATGAAAATCAAATGGAGTAAATAATAGAGTTATTCCCAAAAGCATAAATTGTAATTACTTTCTTGCTTTTCGTTCAGCTCTCCCTATTGTTTCATTTTTATCAATTTTATGCTTTGGAAAACCTGCGCAATTGGTTGGAGTATATTGAAAAAGAACCTATTTTTAGGAATGGAACATTGCCCTGAAAATCCGTAACATCCAAAAAGATTCTTAATAATTAAGTTAATCCAATTTGGCATGATCGAAAAGGGATATAAATAATGTTAGCTGCAGATATTTGAACAGCACCCTATAATAGTATTTTAAAAGCTTTTACTATGGACAAACTAAAAATAGCTACCGCTCAGTTCGAAAACAGGAGCGACGATAAAAATTATAATTTGTCAGTGATAGAACAATTGGCTAAAAAAGCTTCAGACGAAGGCGCAAATGTAATTGCATTCCACGAAT
>JFJP01027213.1_pt1 | contig 16791 bp, 26 predicted proteins | sample 431651 | NCBI WGS metagenome assembly JFJP01 (sample SAMN02602958, study PRJNA72255) | Microbial mat metagenome, whole genome shotgun sequencing project. | biome: fresh water; feature: sink hole; material: water; isolation source: purple microbial (photo- and chemosynthetic) mats found in... | reverse complement strand
TCTTTTTTAATACAAAAAATTCCTTTTAAATGAAAAAATTCTCCCAGTCCTCCGGCTTCGTGAGCAGCAGATTGGAGTTATTATTGATCTTATTCAGTTCCTTCTCCACCTTCATCGTCTTCTCAGCGATCTTCAAGTCCTTCAGATCGATCAAATTGCTCTGAATATCCTCATATTTTTTCCCAAACTTCAAATATTTCAAAAAAATGATAAAAACTTGAAAAAATCAAATAAATTCTTACATTATTTTTATTTTCAAACGTGTCAAATCCAACAGTTTTTGATCTATTGACTTGAAAAGGATTTCCTCGATTTCCTTCATTCAAAGCCTTTATATTCTCTGCAAAACCATTCTTTTTCTCATTGAAATCCCAGTTCCAATCCTTATTTTGTTCATTTGTGTTAGAATTCGCATGAGTCCCTATAGTTATGATAAAATTTCGAATGAAATTAGATTAAATTTTACAAATATCGTCATTTTTCCACAATTCCCCATTTTTCTTAATGCTCATTTCATTTGATTCTTCTTTATTTCCTTTCACCTCACTAATAACCTCCTGTTTCTTCACAACAGGCTCGTCAAAATCCAATAAGTCTTGTATCCCAGAACTGCCCTTCATCTCTTTATTAACAGGCAGCTTAAACTCAGAAAGAACATTCAGTGTGGCACTTCTGCAGTTCGCTATCTTTGCATTTTTCTCAATAAACATCGGCTTTTTATCGTCATTTTTCACAATAGGCATTTTATCTTCGTTTTTCATCATTTTATCAACAATAGGCATTTTATCGTCAAAGGGGTTCGAAAAAGAATTTGGATTATTTGGCGATGTTTTCGAAGGACTGGGCTTTTTCTCTTCAAAAGGGTTCGGAAAAGTCTGGATTTTAGACCATTCGATCCAGGTATTTGAGCTTGAATCATCAGGTTTTGGAACTTTTGTGTTAAATTGACTGAAATCTTGGAAAATTTCCTTTGGTTTTTCTAAGGGTTTTTCAGTGGAAGTAAGAGGCTTTTTATCAGGAATTGTTTGGGGAGTGGCTTTTGGTTTATCTTTATCGTTTGAGGTCGAACCGATGCCAGAGATTCTATCGTGAATCTTCTTAGCTTCTGAACGAGATTTGGCCAATTTATCAGTATCTTCCAGTAAAGAAACGATTGATTTGGCCTTTTCTTTCACTTTTTGAAAAAAATGAAAAAAATGAAAAAAAATGAAAAAAATGAAAAAAAATGAAAAAAATGCAAAAAATCTAGTGAATTTTAAAAAAATTAACCTGCATTCACGATTTCTGGTAAATCTTCTGATTTGAACTCTTTCATCATATTGATATAAAAGATCTCCTCCTTGAACTCATTGACCATTTCCTCAGTGCTATTCAGGATCAAATACTCGATCAGATTGAGCGTTTTATTGATCTTCTTTCCCCCTGAACTTTTTTCCTTTATATTCGTCCATATATGATTTCTTGTCATTTGATACAATTCGCTAATAAAACTGCTAAAAACCCAATAGATTTCATATTTTTTCTTACAATTCATAACAAGCACTCGAAATTTGCTTCAGAATATTACCAGGACAAATAGGAATTTCTTCAGAAGTGGCTTCCAACAAAAGTCTTTCAAATGGGGATTTCGTCATATAGTCCTTGCTTTTTATCATGGAAATCAAAAAACTGAGTTTTTTAAAAGAATTTACAAATTTATGAGCGTTTTCTTCAGGTTTGAAATCGACATTTTTAATGGTTTTCGCAATAGAAAAAAAATAAATTATTATTAAAAAATCCTTTTTTTTTAAAGAATTATACAAAAATAAATAAATAAATTATATGGAATCTCTTAACAATTCTTATATTACATATGGCATATGTGCTTCTAAGGAGACTTCCAAAGATTGGCATGAAATTATCAATATCCTCCTCACAAAATACCCTGAAGATACCTCTAAACTCTTCATCTACACCTCCTCCTTCACCGAACTCCTTACCGATTTCAAAAAATACAAGCCAAAATACACATGTTTCCTCGCAAAACCCTCAGAAATCACCCATTCTTATTACAAATCCCTTCATACTTTCGTACGTAGCATCGATGAAAACTCACCTTTTTCCTCCACTATTTTCGGTGTTTTAACTGCGCCAAACCTCGAAACTGCTATAAAAATCGCCTCTCTCAAAACCCCATTACAAATAAAAACAGTGCTTTCTGGCACTAAAATCAAACTAAATTCCTTTAAAATTGGTCATATTTACTCAGAAATTACCCGTGGCCTTACCTATAAAAAGATTGATTCTCTTTCTTGGGAGTCGAACGAAGGTCCTAAAGACCCGATTATTGCTTTGGTGTCGCATTTGAATGAAAATAACATAGATTTAATGATCACAAGCGGACATGCTTCGGAAAAAGACTGGAGAATGGGATTTGCTTACCCAGCAGGGAAATTTACTTTGGATCCTAATGCAAATAATGAGTTAATTGGGATAGATTTATTGAATAATCAACACAAAATTAATACAAATAACCCAAAGGTTTATATAGGCTGTGGGAATTGCTTGATTGGGAATATAAAGGATGAGTGCATGGCGTTAGCGTGGATGAAGTCGGGGTGCTGCTCACAGTTTATAGGGTACACGGTGGAGAGTTGGTTCGGGTACGCTGGATGGGGAGTTTTGAAGTATTTCCTTGAAATGCCGGGAAGATTTAGCCTATCAGAAGCTTATTTCGCTAATTTACAAACTTTGAACTATTATAAGACATTGTATGAAAATAAGCAAAATGAGCAAAATGAGCAAAATGAGCAAAATGAGCAAAATGAGCAAAATGAGCAAAATGAGCAAAACGAGCAAAACGAGCAAAATAATCAAAATAATGAAGAATTCTATAAAGGATTGATATACGATAGTGATGTTGTGATGCTTTATGGGGATCCACGTTGGGATGCAAGAATTTCTATTGAGAATGAGGAACTATGGCCTTATAAGATGAGCTTAGAAGAGGTTAAGCCTAAATTCTGGAGGTTTAAGGTGGTTTGTTTAAGCGATTGCGTGTGGGAATGCCCGATTTCTGATGACAAAGATACTGTGCCAGGAAGACCACCTTTGTGGATATTTAAAGAGAGGATGAAGGGGGAGATGAAGGTGATTGAGGGGAAGATGGTACTTACTGATTTGTTTGTAATGATGATTCTAAAGGGGGAGTCGAAAAAAGGCGAGATTTTCGAAGGAGCTTTTATAGAGTTTTAAGAGAAATCTTTGAGAAAAATGTGATTTATTAGAAAATTGCAATTTAATTTCGATTTTTTTTTTATAAAAAAAAAATTTTTATTAGTTTTTAAAAAAATTTTTTAGATTTTGAAAAAAAATTTATTTAAAATTTTTGAAAATCTAAGGAAAAAATCAAATAAAAAAACTCAAAGAAATTTTAAAACAGAAATCCAGAAAGCATAAAAATGGACGTGTGGAACGATAATTTTGACAATCAAAACAACGAAGGTTGCTTATAACTTTTTTCTTTAAAACACTAACTTATCACATATTTATCGTCTTTTTTTAGGAGGCAATACCCCGAAACAAACAAACCAAGGCGTAGAAAATCCAATACAAGGGGGTTCCAATGATATTGAAGATTTCTTTGGAGGAGTGAACCAGGCACAACCTATTGCAGTTCAGAGTCCCACTCAAAACCAGATCTTTCAAAGCAATCCGAATTCGAATCAAGCAGGTTCTTTTGATATATATTATAAAATTTTTAGTGGTTTTTTATAAATTTAAGGCAATTTCGATTATTTTGATCAGGGGAATGATAAGGAAAGAGAAGAATTTGAACCTGGTCAGGTTATGAATAACCCACAAATTATGAGTCATCTGAGGAAGATCGAAGAGGACAGAATGAAAATGATGTATGAGAAAGAACAAGAGGAAAGAAATCAGAAGATGACAAAGATTGAAAAGGCTAAGAATGAATTAAACCAATGGAAAGCGTAATGTTTTTGTTTGTTTGTTTATTTGGTTTTTTTTGAGTTTTGGGGTTTAAATTTTTCAAATTGGGTGATTAAAATTTCAAAAGATTTTTTAATTTTATGAATTTTTTTTTAGAGAAAGACTTAGAAATACTGAAACAAGGAAAAAAATCAATAGGGAAAACCAGGAATTGTTCTCAAAGAATAGAGGAGAAAATGAATTTGTAATTAATTTTGAATTTTATTATGTGTTTTTTTTTTATTGAAATGTAAAATTGAATTTTTTTTTAGAAAAATCCATGGGAGAAAATTGTAAATAATGTTGCGATCAAGGAAAGCGACTATCCTGGAAGTAAGGATGTTTCAGCGATGAGAATGGCCATTTTGAACAAAAGAGGCGATATGTCCTCCAAATAATAAGGATTTTTTAGTTTGATATATAAATAAATTTACAAACAATAAATGGAAATTTTTCTATTTGAAATCCTTTTCAAAAATTTAAAAAACGGCGTTTTTGTTTTTTTAGGTTTTGCATATTTTTTTAAAAAAATTATCAAAAAAAAATTACTTTATTCACAAAAAAATTTGACTTTTTTGCAAAAATTATTCATTATAAACAATTTTATTTATATTTAAAGTTTATCAAGAAATTTGATGAAATTATTCGTCAACTCAATTCAAAATAAATAAATAATGTAATTATACTTTTAAATAAAGTTTAAAATACATTTATTCCTCCCTTGCTTTTTCATCAATCACTTTGACATGACCATATTTTGATCGAACGATTTCCAAACCATTATTGGTTTTAACAATAATCAAGCTTCGATCTGATTCATCTGTGTAACAACTATCAGCAGTTTCTGAGAATTTACCATCATCAAGTCTTTGAAAAACTGAAACTGTGTTTGTTCCATGAACTGTTGGTATGCATATCAATTGATATTGATCAATAAATCTTATGGTGTTTCTGTTGTTGTTGTCGGTTAGAACCACTCTAACTGTCTCATCGCTGTCGTTATATATATGTGTATTATGTTTGCAACCCATTTAGTTTATAATTAATTATTATTGTTATTAAAAAATATTATTATGAATGACAACAAAAAAATTCAGAACTTTATACTATAAAAAAAATTTTTTAAAAAAATAAAAAATTGACTTTAAAAAAATTTTGGCTTAAAAAAATTTTGGTTTTTCATCAAATTTTAACCCAAAGTTTAAAAAAAAACGCAGAATTTAAAAAATGCTTAAAAACACTATTTTTACAAAAAAAATGTAATATTAATCTAAAAAAATTCAATTTTTCCCGTTCAAAAAAAATCCTATTTAAATTTTTTTTCATAATTTTTTTTATTTAATTTAAAACAAAAACAAAAATCCCCTGAAAAAGCATGAATCGGCGCTTAGCCAGACTTTTTGTGTCAAACGTGAGTTCAAAAGCGAACCTCAGCGAACTAGAGCGTCTCTTTGCTGAATACGGCCGGGTCTCTTCCTTTGACATAACTTCGACCAGTGGTTATGTGGAATACGATAATCAAAAAGACGCAAATGAAGCAATAAAGGATTTAGATGGTTATAAATTTTCAGGAAAACGTTTAGAAGTGGAATATGCGGTAAAAGCTACTAATAGATTTGTAAAAAAAAAAAAGGAGCAATACCAAAGCGATAAAGAAAGTGGCAGATGCTTCAATTGCAAAGAGAAAGGGCATATCGCAAAGAAGTGTCCACATAGAAGAAGAGACGATAGCTCTTCCAGATCGAACTCAAGATCCAGGAGCGCTAAAAAAAGCAAGAAAAACAATAGAAAGGAGGACTCAAGCAGAAGCAGATCACGTTCCAGCAAATCCAAATCCAAATCAAAGGAATCGTCACAATCTTATTCAAATTAAAAAAAAATTAAAAAAGGAAAATTAGAAAAATTGAGATTTAGAAAAAAAATCAAATTATAAACTTTTAGAAAGAAAAATAGTTGTTGTTATAATGTATTTGGCTTTTTTCATTTTATTTATTTTTTCAAAATTTTTTAGTTTTTTGCTTTAGGTGTGAAAATTTTATTTTTAGAAAATTTGAAAATAGAGATATTTGTTAAATAAGATTAGAGATTATTTCATTTCATTCATTACAATTTTCAATTTCTTTTGTTAAAAGAGATAATAGATCACAACAAAGTTTAGAATTTAAGAAAACCTTATGAACAAATTAAATAAATTTTCTCAATTTTATATAAAACGAAATATTTTAATAAAAATATCTGTTACAAAAAAAAATGATTTAGATATTAATTTAATTGTCGATTTTTGAAATTATTTCATTTTTAATTGATTTTTTTAAATTTGTGTGCGACAATTAATAGAAAAGATTTAAATTTTATTTGCCATTAATACAGTGCCTCAAAAAACTAAAAAAATATTTTTAATTCACCGATTTTTTTCATCCTAATTTTTATTCATTTTTTGTTAATTTACATAAAATTCACTTTTTTAGTTTCTTTAATAGTCGAAAAATTCTCTTTTTTACAAGAAATAATCCGGGCATCTTTTCAAAGTCTGATTCTCTCCTTTTCTCGGGGCCGGATCGAACTGAATGCTAAAAAACAAAAACCCATCAAAACTCAACCCCCACCCCAAATTAAAATTCCCATACTAAAACGATCGTTGTTGTTCATCAACTTCCATGATGGCCGCCATATTCCCGCATCTATAGCAATAATTTGGTGCTGAAAACACAGTCACTACGTTCTTATTATGAGTCAAGCTATATCCCTAAATAAACCATTTATTTATGAATTATTTATTGATAAAACTAATACTATATACATATTTTCTATATTATACATATTTTTCTCTTATTTATATGTATTATAAAATATATATTATATTTTATGATATTATATGATAATTACATCCATAATTAATTGATGAGCTCTCGCAATTAATTTCAGTCCATTTGTGTGATTAAACTGTTCTGATATGTCTTGTCCGAAGGTGTAGCCTGCGCCTCGAGGTGAGATTCCCCATCCACATCGATCATCAGGGTCTGACCATAACAGATCGCACATAGAGCCTTCATGTGGCACTTCTTGCACTCGATCCAATTGTCTAATATGATCTAAAGTATCAATAGAAGGTGATAAACCCCCATGCAAACAGAAGATCTTGGATTTAATGATAAAATATGGATATTATATATAAAAAGACTTGACGTTCTATAAGGGCAGTTACAGGTAAATAATCGAATAAATCTGTAAAGAATTTCCAAACATTGGCATTTCCGTATTTACGGCAACATTCATCATAGAAACCGTAGACCTGAGTGATCTGACGACTCTCGTGATTACCTCGGAGGATCGTGATTCGGTCGGGATATCTTACCTTCAAAGAAAACAAAAGGGTGACACATTCCACACTATGATACCCTCGATCAACATAGTCTCCCATAAACAAATAATTGGTTTCCTGGAATAAAAATTGAATGAAAAAAAAATTAAAAACATAAAATTGTAAAAATAACAAAAAAAAATAAAAAGACAATAATGAAAAAAATCCATTACTGGAGGTTTTCCACCTATTTTGAAGAGCTCCATCAAATCGTGAAATTGGCCGTGAATATCTCCACAGACTGTCACTGGTGAATGAACTTCTTGAACATTTGATTCATCTATTAGGATTTCTCTTGCCTTTTACATAATGAAATTATGATAAGGGTTATGTGTAAATTAAAGGAACCTTTTCACAAAGAAACTTCACCTCGGCCTCTGGAAGAGGTTTGCATTCCATTAATTCGGCAATTTGACGATCTATATTCCCGATATCACTGTTGTTAAGTTTTCCTGTCATTTTTGAAATTTTGACGGATGTTTTTGTAAATCTAAGAAATTTTTTAAATAATTTTTTTAATAATTAAAAGAAATTTTAAATAAAAAATAAGAAAATATACAAAGATAAAAATAACTAACTGAAATTTTTTCTCTTTTTCGATAAAACTCGAAATTGTAAATAAATTTGATGGTATATTAAAGGTTTTATATTGAAATATTAAAAATTTTCTTTGGTAAACAAAACAGAAAAAATTGACGATTTTTTTTTTTTTATTAAATAAAAAAAAAGATCTTTAAAAATTTTTTATAATTTTTCTAAGCTTTTAACAAAAATTTTGAAAAATTCAGCTGAAAAAAAAATAATTCTTTTATTAGCATGAAAAAATTTAGGACTCTTTCTGTAAATTTAAACATTTCTTAAATTTCCAGATCGTCTATTTATTCAAAAATAAAAATATCCAAACTATTTCTTTCTAATCCAACCCTCCATCTTAAAAATGAACAATAAAAACACCGAACAAAACCCAAAAGACTCCATGTTTAATCCTTTATCTCCTACAAACGAACGTATTAAATCCTTTAAAAATTCAATCTAAACCAAAAGCAATTTAGCGATGGTAATGGAAAGTTTATGTATAAACTGTGAAAAAAATGGCAAGACTACGATACTTCTCACCCAAATCCCCTTTTTTAAAGGTTTTTCCATCTGATTCTCCTTTATTCATTTTAATTAAAAACAGAAATCATTATTGTTTCTTTCTGTTGTGAGGAGTGTGGTTATAAAAACAATGAGGTCCAATCTGGAGGAAAACTGAACGATTTAGGTTCAAAAATAAGCTTAACCCTCACCAAACTTGAAGATCTTTCGCGAGACGTGATTAAATCAGAATTCGCTTCAATAAGAATTCCTGAACTAGATTTTGAGATCCCCGTTTCCAAAAAAGGCAGTTTGAATACTATTGAAGGTTTTTTGACAAATTTCTATGACGAATTGAACATGCATCAAGAACAGAGAAAAGTAGATTTCTCATTAAAATTAACAAAAGACTTGTTTTTTTGTTAGGTTCAACACCCAGAAACTGCAACAAAACTTGAATTTTTTTTGAATAAATTAGAGCAATATTCTTTAGGAAAAACATTCCCTTTCACGTTTACAATTGATGATCCAAGTGGGAATAGTCATATAAAAAACCCTCACGCTCCCCAGAAAGACCCTATGTTAAAAATTGAGACCTATGAAAGAACCCACCAACAATTGCAAGAAATGGGCTTTGAAGTTGAGAATTCCATCATAGATCAAGCCACAATACCTGAGAAAAACCTTCAGGAAAATGTTGTTTTAGAAGAAAAAAAAACAAATGAAATCCAACAAAACAAAGAGAATGCTATGCAGGTAGGAGCTCATAGATTGGATTTCACTAAACCTTATAATGATAATCTGGATCTCAAATCTGAAAGCTTTGGATTTACCACGGAATGTCATGTATGCCGGGCGGTAGCGGAAACGAAAATGTGCGTGATAGCGATACCGTATTTCAAAGAATTGATCATTATGTCGACAGTTTGCACGAAATGCGGGGCGAGAAGCGCTGATACAAAGACTGGAGGGTTTTATTATTAAATTTTGGTTGCTTATATATTTTTTCGAAATTGAAGAGAAATGTCGAAACTTGGAAAGATCATTACATTGCATGTGGATTGCGAGGATGATTTGAAAAGAGATTGTTTTAAAGTTTGATATATATTTTTTGTTATATTTAGATTTTTTAAACATGTTTGATAGTCTGAAACCTGCCATGTTGAGATTCCAGAAGTGGACTTAGAATTAGCTAATGGGACTTTAGGAGGCCGATATACAACAATCGAAGGCCTTATCGAAGAAGTACTATAACAAAAAAAAATGACAAATTTTAATGGATATAATAGGTGGAAAAAAGCTTGAAAAATAACAACCCTTTCTTTGGAGATAGTGCTGATTCACTTTTCAAGAAAAGAATGCATGAATTTTTCGAGAAATTGAAAGCTTTGAGGAAAATGAAAATGACTTTCACTGTGATTTTGAAAGATCCAATGTCAAACTCATTCATTCAGAACCCATATTACCCGGAAAAGGACCCAAGATGTGAGGCAGTTGAATATGAGAGAAGTTATGAAGAGAATGAGTTTCTTGGGCTCAATGACATGAAAACGGAGAATTACACTTAAAATTGAGAAGAAATCTTCGAAATTTTTTTTAATTTTTTATTCAAAATTTTTAAAAAAATGAAAAAAAATAAGTTTTTCTATATTTAATGGATTCAATTAACAATTATACTTGAAAAAAAAAATTAAAAATTTGATAAGCTGATTTTTTTAAAATGGTTTTCCTCAGAAATTTATAATAAATCAAATAAAAAAATAAAAAATCTAATTTTTTTTTGAACAACCTTTCTTGATTACTCCACTTATGCAAGGCAAATCAGTAATTGCAGTAGAAGACGATAAATTCTGTCAGGAGACCCTAAAACTCTTTCTCACAGCTTTAAAAGTTGACTTTACACTCGCTGCTAACGGAGAGGAAGCCGTTAAAGCTTTTAAAAAAACTCCTGCAAACTTGGTTCTCATGGACTTGCAAATGCCTGTGATGGACGGTTACAAAGCTGCAAAAGCAATTAGAGATTTCGAGGCCTCTGCCGGCAAAGGAAAAGCCAAAATAATTGGATTATCAGGAGGTTTTTTTTGGGATTTGGGTTTTAATCAGTTTTTTAATTGGAAGTTTTTTGATGTATATTTTTATTGATAACTGGTCTTGTGTATATATTATTTTATATATACATGGAATTTTCAATCATGTTTATATATCGGTAGATTCATGTATAATTAGATATATATATGATTTTTTTAATATGATTTGGTTTTTTTTATGAAGAAATTTCATATTTATAGTCATAAAGTTTAATTTGATTTGTAATTTTAGATGATGATGATAAAACTGTGAAAGCTTGTTTGGCAGCAGGAATGGACTCTCTTATTAAGAAGCCGGTCAGAAAAGACGCCATAGCGAAATATTTGTAATATGGGAAGCTTTGTCATCATTAGCTATATAAATAATTATTTTCAGAATGTTTTTTTTTTAATGAGAGCAAAAACAAGAAATGGGAGTTTTTTTTAAATTAAGGGTTATTTTTGGTTTTTTTTGGTATTAATATTTTTTTTAATAAGAAAACTATAAATAAAATTCAAAATTTTAAAAAATTTCGCATTATCTAAAAATATTTAATTTAAATTTCCCTCACATCATCAATCTCATCTATCCCCATCAATCCTTTTCAATCCCCTTCAATTCCCCTTCAATCACCTTCAATCCCCTTCAATCCCTCTATCCTTATCATTAATAAAAAAAATTTAAATTTCATTTTTTTTTTATTTTCAAAAAAAAATTTCTGCAAAAAACACAATTTTTTTTACGATATTGCACAAATAACCTTATGTCTTTCGACCCCTCTATCATGAAAATCCACCCTTTAATCCACAGATTACGGGAAGAATTACAGCCAGATCCTCTAAAACTGACAAATAACAATTTTTGGTTCTGTTTGAGACCTGATAAAAAACTGGAATATATTCAAAAGAACAAAATTTATCACGATTCCACAAAAGAACCTGAAGAAAATAAAGAATTCAATGGGAAGATTATACAGGGATATGCGAGAAAATCAGGTGAAATATTCAGAAAAGCGCATAATATCCATAAAGCCTTACCAGATAAAACAGAAAAAAGGAAATTCTTTAAAAACAGAAGGAATTTTATGAAAAGTTCATTAATAAAGGGCAAGAAGTTCATAATTCAAATTGATGATTGAATTAATGAAGAAAACCAATATTTTTTCGCAAAAGTAAAGCCTTTAAATTTATTATGTAAATTTATTGAAGAATTCCAATATAAAATATTGTTTAATTTCAATATAAAATAAACATTTGAACGAAAAAATCACATAAATTTTTTTTTTCCTTTAAAAAAAAAACTGAAAACTTCAATTTTCTCCAAATAAACAATGAAAAGACCACAAAGTGCTAAGCTTTTCCTTGCCTCCGGGTTCCAAAACATCTCCCTCCAGCCTTCCGAAATGTCTCAATATGAGGATAAAAAGCATTCAATAAGTTCAATGACCAATCTAAAGTCCTTTCTTCCTTCCTTTTCTCTTTCATCTAAAAACATAAAGACTTAAGCCAAAACTGCCGATTTTCATGATTAAAAGGCCTTTTTCTGCAAAGAATTTCCATGAGTATATATATATACATGAATAAACACCAATATTTTCCCTAATTTCTTCTTTAAAAAAGAAAAGAAAACAAGGAAATTATCGAGAATATCGACATTTTACCGTTTCAAGACTATTCGAAAATGAGGCCGAAATACATAAAAAAGGACAAAGAGGCTTTAAATGATGATAAAATTCATTTGATTTCTACTATACACGAGGCGAAACAGGAAAACAATAAACTAAAGGAAAAAAGCAGGGTTTTGGACCATGAAAACCAAAGGTTAAATAAGGCTTTAAAGGACTTAGAGCTCTATTTATCGAAAAAATTGGGAATTGAGAAATTTACGATAAATAAACAAGAGGTTTTTTTAAAGAAATGTGATGAAATTTAAAGGAAATTTAGAATTTTCTCGTAATTGCACTGAAGAAAAACATCAATCAATTGAAGGAGGAAAAAGAGGAGAAAAACGCGCTTTTGAATTTAATGAAGAAAAACCCGAAAATCATGAAATTGGATGAACTACAAGTGTTTTTTTCGTTTTTAAACATAAAAATCATTTGAGTTTCCTTTAAAAATTCTAAATTCTTTTGAATTTTTCTTTAAAATTCATTAGATTGAGATAAAAAGCTATGCACAAGAAGCCAAACGATTGAAACAGCTGGCGGAAGCTGATAATCTCTTTGGAAATTCCCCGAAAGTCTGCCAAGATATCATGTCGTATCAGGAAGATTTCCTTGAGAAACTATTGCAAGAACAAAAAGAACTGGAGTCCACTGTGGAAATACTTAAAGATCAAATTTTCGAGATAAAGGCAAAAACGTTGTTTTTTTGAATTTTTTTGAATTTTTTTGAATTTTTTTGAATTTCACTGAATTTTACTGATTTTTTCGATAATTTCATCAGGTTATGAAGAAACTCGAAGAGAAAAGGAACCAATTAAAAATAAAGGACTGCGAAAAAGCTCGCATCGTGGCGAGCGCAAAGGAGAAAGACATCATAAAATTGCAGGAGGAGATAGGTCAGGCTGTCGAACACATCAATCTCCTGGTCAAAGACTCAGAAAACGAAGGAATTATGAAGAAAAAAATCGCAAAAAAGTATAAAAATTGCAATAATGAGAAATTTTCAAAAAATAAAAACGAGAATTTTTCTTTGATTTTTCCCCAAAAATCCACAATTTCCTTTAATAATGACCATTAAAAATTAGAAAAGTTCATGAGCAGCTGCTCAGGGAGAAAATCAATCAAAAAGAGCAGATTATCGCTTATCAGGAGAAAAACATAAAGGAATTAAAGGGAAAAATGAATGAAAAAAGCAATTTCGAGACTACTGAGCGTCTAGCCCTTCACAATAAACTAAGCCTTTTAAAGGAGAAAATCCAGGATATCGAGAATAAAATCAAAGGACTGACGACTTTACAAAATATAGAAGAAAAGCGAAAGATTGAAGAAATTAAGCAAATTGAACAGAATTCCGAGACTCAAGAGCTCCTGAAGGACCAATTGTACCATTTGGCAGATTTAAGCAAAATGGCGATATCAAGCAATGAGATTAACGAAGGAAATGATGATTTCGAAGTGAAGTCGCTCAAGAGAGTAGCAACGATAAAATCAGGGGATGTGAAATTGATCGGAATGGAACTAAATTTGAGGTTCAAAATCATGAAAATCGACGTTAATACTATAATTGGAAAGGTTTTTTTGTGAATTTACATGAAAATTTTGTTCATTATTTTAATTTAGTTCCTGTTTACTGATAAAATGAAAAGGAAAAATGTAGCGAAAATCTGCGAATTAGTGCCTACATTGATGGAAGAGCCTTTTTCGGTTCAGACAGAAGAAAAGGCTTTGTTATTGGCCAGGTATCTTGTAGAGGATAATAATGAGAGTTACATTGAGTTAGACCTGAAGAAAACCAATCGGCTTGCGACGATCCAGAGCGTGTTTAAGCATGTGGTTGGGCCGTATGTGATCCTCACTCATGAGGAGGAGAAGAAAATAAAGGAAGAAATCGTGATGGTACATTAATTTATGTTGATTTTCTCTTAAAATTTCTAATTTTTCAAGAAAATTTCCAAATATCAAAAGAGTATGATCCAAGCCTTTCACACACAGATTTCTTCCACAAATTCCCTACTTTCCTTCACGACTCTTGAACAAATTCTTATTTACCTCTCTATGGGCCTAAAAAACAAACATTTCGACTACATTATCCTTCAGCTTTTCAAAACCTCAAATAACCTCCTTCTTCTGGATTATTCACTCATTTTCAATATTTTTTCCATTGAATCCATCGATTATCGCAGTCCTTCACCTTCGCCAACGAGAAAAAACACCACTTTTACTGATGATTCTTCACAAAACAAAAGAAAAATCTTCAAGTTCAGAACGGGAATCGATGAAAATACTGAACAAAATCAGAATAAACTGAAAATTAACAGTAAATACCTCTTTTTTGGTCAGGGATTCATCAATGATCGCTTCAAGACTTTCTACATAAATAACCTGATTTTCAACGAAAACGAAGAAATTAACGGCAATTTCTTCTATAATAACGATTTTTTCCCGATAAAAGGCGAGTTCCAAACATTGATAAAAGCCTTGAAATTCTCCGCTTTTCCTTTGAATTTGACCGAAAGTAAGGAAAAAATGGAAAATTCAAAAAAGATTGAATTTGATGGGAAATTACTGAACAATTCCGCTTTGATCCAAGGGACTTTGAAAATAGGCTCTTTAGAAGAGGACTTAACGCTGCAAATCGTGATAAAAATCTGGAAATTCGAGGGAAAATACACAAATAATAAGAATAATTATGAGTTTTCGGGGTTTTTGGCTTTTAAAGCCAATAATCTCATTGAAGGAAAAGGAGTTGATGCTTTGGGGGAGTATTCATGGAGGGGCATGATGCAAAGGGATTTACAAATAAAACTCGTTAAAAGCTATAAAGATAATACGAGATTTGTGTTTGAAGGCATGGTACAAAGGGAAATGGTCGTAGGACATTATGAATTCGAAGAGGAAGAAGGGGAATTTAGCATGAAATATGAAGAAATTTTGTAGGAAAATTTCGATTTTTTATTTATTTGAAAAAAACCCTTTTTTTTTCAATAATTTTTGTTATAATTAAAAAAAAAATCGGGGGTTTTGAATTAAATTTTTAATTTTTGTGAGAAATTCCTTTAAATTATGATGAAAATATGGGTTTTCTGGGTGTTTTTGGCTATACTTATAAGGGATGGAGTTACGATAAATGAGATTAGGAGCAATTTGTGTTGTTTGCCACCTGATGCAGGGACTTGTCAGAGTTATTCGCCGAGATATTACTATAACTGCTTGGGAGGATATTGTGATAGTTTTGTGTATAGTGGATGTGAAGGAAATATGAATAATTTCAAGACTTTAAGGGATTGTGAATATTTTTGCAATAGTTAAAATTCTGAAAATGAGATTTTTTAAATAAAAAATCAAGAAATTTGAAAAAAAGATGTTTTTATTTGAAAAAAAAAGGGATTTTTAAGTGTTTTTTTGGGATTTATTAGAAATTAATCAATATTCTTTCTTTAAAGTGAGTTATTTATTAGCAAGGGGATCTTGAGAAAAATCTGGACGTTTTTCATTGACTTTATCAGCCATTTTAGCCTTATTGAAGTTCTCAACCGCTAAAAAGCAAAGAGTTTTCATTGAAAAACAAAGGAAAATTACCGTCTTTTATCGCATCTCCTCCTTCGACTAACAAACCTCGAGGGATCTTGCCATCAGAGCTCATATTCTTGATTTTTATGATCTCCTCATGATTTTCTCTAAATTTCGATAGAAAAACCCCAAAAAAGTAAATGATTTAAATAAAAACCTGAGATTTTTCTGCATAATAGCCATTTTCGCAACAAATTTGATTTTATTCCTGAGTTTGTTGCCTTTTTCCGATAATTTCATTGGTGCGTATACCTTTTTGACCTTCTCTTTTATCACTTTCGCATCCCCTTCCTCATCAGAATCATCGTTATCATGAAGTCCAGGCTTCAAAATATTGCAGAAAATATCCGATATCTTCTCTACGACAAAAGGAATAGACCAAGTAAAAATATCCATAAATTGAGGTAATAAGTAAGGGTGTTCTGATGAGTTATATTGTTGGATATTCAGTGTATTATTCTATAAATAGCATGAAAATATAGTGAAAATATCAAAAATATCATGGTTTTACATCGAATTTTATCAAAGCTCCTTTATTGTTATAAACGTCACAATAGTTGGGAGCGGAGAATATCGTGATAACTGCAGGAAAGTCAGCAGACCCGTTCCATCTGTGCATTTTGTAACCTTCCACCTGAGCTTCGTGAGCTCGAATCACTGATAAAAGGTTGTTTGCTTCAAGGAATTTAGTCACCGCTTGCACTCTTTTCATTTTTTTGAAAAATTGGGTTTTTTCGAAAAATTAAAATGCTGCTTTTAGAAGAAAAAAAGATAAATACCCGAAGAAATAAGAACATCCTCGCACTTCGTTGGTCTTGAAAGGGCTTTCGCTAGCCCCTGTATCGTTATCGACAGGGTCGGACCAAAGCATGTCGCAAAAGATGCCAGATCGTGGAGGCTCTTTGAACCGATCGATTTTTTTTATAGCTTCAATCTTTTTTTTTCATTTTTTTTCAATTTTTTTCAATTTTTTCAATTTTTTTCAATTTTTTTCAATTTTTTTCAATTTTTTTCAGTTTTTTTCAATTTTTTTCAATTTTTTTCAATTTTTTTCAATTTTTTTCAATTTTTTTCAATTTTTTTC